>SDBT01008101.1_pt1 | contig 17215 bp, 20 predicted proteins | sample 2277101 | NCBI WGS metagenome assembly SDBT01 (sample SAMN10404973, study PRJNA504765) | marine sediment metagenome | isolation source: marine sediment core GS10_PC15, 103 cmbsf | place: Arctic Ocean: Southern Knipovich Ridge | collected 2010
GATTTCACAACTTTTATTTTAGAGGCAAGTTTACCTTATTCAAAACAAATTAATGAATACATTCTAAATGGAAATGGAAATATAGACGAAATTATGGCAAATATGCCGGGGTGGTTTTTATGGGATACACAAGAGATGTTAAATATCATAAATTGGATGCAAGAGTATAATGAAAACTCTGAAAATGTGAAAAAAATACAGTTTCACGGGATTGATATTACATCACCCAGTTATGCTCTTAACTCAATATTTAATTATCTGAAAAAAGTCGATCCAACGATTTTAAAAAAATATCAGGGTAAAACATTTGCACAAGACATAATTAATGACAATAATTGGCCGACATCTTTACAACGATATTCCGAACTTTCAAAAGAAAAAAAAGAAGTTCTAAATAATAATTACAATGACTTGTTCGGACAAATTAAACAAAACGAAATCGAATACATCTCAAATTCTACCGATGAAGAGTACAATTGGATTTCGAGACTTGCATATTGTGTTAATGAGGCCAACAGAATGTTTTCTGCCGATGAGAGAATTGACATAGGCTTGATAAGAGATAATGCAATGGCACAAAATACCCTTTGGATTATACAAAACTTCTTAAAAGACGAAAAAGCAATTATTTGGGCACACAATGTTCATATTACAAAGTCAGAATTCGAAATGACCGGAGAATCTGAAAGTATTAAGGGAATGGGTTACATTCTTAATCAAGAGCTAAAAGATAATATGATATCGATCGGAGCTTCATTTAATCAAGGAGAATTTCAAAATTGGAACAGATCATTCCCACCTGCCGAAGTAAATACTCTAGACGGAACACTTGCTAAATTAAATATGAAATATTTCCTGCTTGATCTAAAAGGAAAAACAGATAATAAAGATGTAATAAACTGGTTAAATACCGATAAAGTCATCCGGGGTCAAGAATTTGAAATGACATGTGTCCCTACAAAATCTTTTGACGCAATTTACTTTATCGATAATATATCCAGAGTTATTCCAAATCAAAAATCGCTTGAAAGATTTAGGAATTCAAATTAACAAATGAACCGAACTCAAACCAGTTTAAGAAAACCAGGTGATTGGATGCAATGATTAAAGACATCCTAACCGCAGAGAGTGCAAAGGAAATCATTACCGCTGCCTTCCCACGATTCCACGGAATGCAGGTGGAGCTTCTGGGTGAGGGCTGGAATTTTCAGGTCTTTGAGGTTGATGCCAGGTGGCTGTTTCGCTTTCCTAAGCTCGAAGAGTCCGCGATCAAGTTGAGTTTGGAATGCAGCCTCCTGCCGGACCTTGCGGATTGGGTGCCGCTGCCAATCCCCCGCTTTGAGTATTGTACAGAATTGCAGGAAAATTTAGACAGACCATTTGCCAAATATATGAAACTGCCGGGTATCGCTGGTGATGTCTCCAAGACGGTCGATCATAATAGGGTTGCACAGCAGCTAGGACTTTTCCTGACCAGGCTCCACTCTTATCCAGTCGACAAAGCCAGAGAGGCCGGAGTGCCCGAAAGGAGTGACTTAGTTGCTTACTGGCAGAACAAGTCCCTAGAACAGCTAAATGGAATTATCAACCTAAATGTGGATCCAAGCCGCTTGCGCCGCTACCTCGAGAACGATGTGCCCTTGCCTTATGAGAGTGCATCGAGACTCGTTCACAATGATCTGTGGGCGGAACATATTCTTGTTGATCCTTGTTCGGGCAGTGTGAGCGGGATTATTGATTGGGGTGATACCGTTATTAGCGACCCTGCAATAGACTTTGCCGGCCTGTATACATGGTACGGAGAGAAGTGGCTGGAGAACGTTCTGGCGTACTACTCCGGAACACCAGACACTGAGATTATTCCCCGGTCACGCTATCTGGCGACTTGTCTGGCAATTCATAATATCACACTGGGTCAAGACATTGGCCGCACCCTATGGATCAAAGCCGGGCAAGAGGCATTGCGGTTGATCTTTACGGCTTAAACCTTATCAACCAACCGCTCATTCTTGATATTAGTAGGCTCTTTGCCAACGCATCTTTCGCAAACAGTCTGTTATTACGGTCTATCAGGAAAGCCTATGAGGTAGATCCCAGCAAGAAAAACTAATCCTCCACAAATCTTCTTGAAAATCTTGATTCCTTTTGATTTTTCATTCCAGTTCAGATAGTTTTGAACCCATTTAGAACTGGTTCCAGCAGCTATGATGACTCCACAATGCCCGAGAGCAAAGGCCGCCAATAGGAGCAAACCATAAACAAGTTTCGCAGCCGTCAATCGAAAAACGATACCCAGTATTGGTGCCATGAATGCAAAAGTACAAGGGCCTAAGGCAAAACCAAAGAAGAGCCCCAAGGTTAACGCTGGAATCATTCCCTTTTTTTTCATTGAGATTTTTTCAGTATTCGTCCAGGGAAGCGGGATAATCCCAAGAAGATTCAATCCGAAAATGAAAAAAATGGCCGCAACTAAATAATTGCCAAGGCGCCCGATATCGCCCATCATCCTTCCGGCAAGCACAGTTATCAGGCCAATTGCGGTAATAGAGATGAGGATTCCAACAGAAAAGAATATTGACAGCCGGAAAGCATTTTTCGTGGATAATTCTCCTTGGTTGCTGAAATAGCCAATTATTAAGGGAATGCTTGTGAGATGACAGGGACTCAATATAATACTGAGGATTCCCCATATAAGGGAGGCTCCGATTGCGATTAAAGGGGCTCCCTCTATGGCCTGAGAGAGAACTGAGAATAGTTTTACCATCTCATCTATAGAATGCCTTTTTCCTTTAACATCTTGATGATGCTTTCTTTCGCAAAAAAACCGACATGCCGAAAAATCTCTTCGCCGTTCTTACCGATGAAGACCTGAGTCGGAATCAATTGTATGCCATAATTTTTCGCATATTTAGGAGTTTTCCAAACATCGTAAAAAACCACCTGGATCGTGCCTTTATACTCTTGAGCAATTTCACTCATGACCGGCTGCATAGCTTTGCAAGGTATGCACTTGTCTGCTCCGAGCTCAATAAAAGTCACCTTGTGTTTTGAAAAGTCTAGCGGCTCATCGCTGATGATAAGATTTTCCTCATTTTTAGCCTTTTGTTCGGTTTTTAGCTCACTGGCCTGTTCTCCGCTATTTTGAGAGCAGAATAGACCACATGAAACAAGTATGAGTAGAGCGATAGTAAGTTTCTTCATGTAAGTCTTAAAAGTGCGGCTTGGACGACAGTGTCAATATTTTCGTCTGTAGCAGGAGATTTACCCTTTTCTAAACCCAGGTCTGTGACCTTAATATGTTCGAACTCTGCAAATCCAACCTCTTCCAGACTGAGTTTTGTACAGTCAAGCGGGCAGCCATCGATAGCCAGAATTTTCTCTGCCTCTTCTGTAGTCTTTAAAATTCCTGGGACACGTCCTCCTATCCCGGCAAGGCAGTACATTTTACCCGCTCCATTCGCCGTGAGCTTTCTAGCCGCTCTGTCCGCGACGGCGCCCACATCCGCGGCTCCTGAACATGCGAAGATTAGGGTTGGAGCTGCACTGCAAATATTATCCTTGTTGTCTCCCATCGTTTCCTCCTTTGAAAATTTTATAATGAAAATTTCAAGAGATGATTTTCTTTATTTCTTCAGGACTTAGAACCTTTCCCACACTTTTAACATCATTTTCAACCGCAAGAGCAGGAGTCATCATAACGCCGAACTTTATGATTTCGTTGATGTCCTTCACTTTTACTATTTCGTAATCACCGTCCAGCTCTTGTACTGCTTTTTCCGCATTTTCCGTTAGCTTTTTACACTTTGGACAACCTGTACCCAAGATGTGAATTTTTATCATTTTATTCCCCATTCTCCATGAATCAAAAGAAAGTTCCGTATATCAAGCCGGTTATTGTAGAAAGCAAAATAACAAGCGAGACAAACACAATCGTTTTTTTCGTCCCCATGACGCTGCGGATCACCAGCATGTTGGGAAGGCTCAAAGCAGGACCGGCAAGGAGCAGCGACAAAGCAGGCCCTTGGCCCATGCCATTTCCGATGAGTCCTTGGAGTATGGGGACCTCTGTAAGAGTAGCAAAATACATAAAAGCTCCGGCCACCGAAGCGAATAGATTTGACAAGATGGAGTTTCCCCCCACTGCAGAGCTCACCCACTCGGATGGAATCAGCCCTTCATGTCCCGGGCGTCCGAGCAAACCGCCGGCTATGAGCACTCCCAAAAAGAGAAGCGGCAGTATTTGCTTGGTAAATCCCCAGGTGGAACTGAACCAGTCTCCAGCCTCTCCTTTGTCCGTACTGGTTAAAATGGAAAGCCCGATGACACCCGCAGCAAAGGCAATGACCGGCTCTTGGGGAAATGTCAATCCAAGGATAGCAGAGGGAACAAAAGCCATGGCTGCCTTCCACCATTTAAGTCCGAACCAAACGACAAGAATAAGAGCCAAGACAAAGGCGAAACTACCGGTAATGAGCCATTTTGATGAATATATGAAGCTCCAGAATTCTGAAGGATCTTCCGGTTTTCCCCAATTCGCAAAGACCAGAATCCCGATCATCGAAACAAAATAAAGAGCATTCTGCCACAGAGGTCTGGTAACCTCGGGCTCAGGCATGACCATCTGGGCATTGGCCTTTTCCACTTCTTCTCTGTGGAAAATAAAATGCATCAAAAGCCCGATTACGATACTAAAAATAATGGCTCCTAAAGCGCGGGCAATTCCAAGTTCAGGTCCCAGGACTCTGGCCGTTAAAATTATGGCCAGAACATTGATTGCCGGCCCGGAATACAGGAAGGTTGTGGCAGGACCTAATCCTGCTCCCATCTTGTATATTCCTGCGAAAAGTGGAAGAACAGTACAAGAACATACGGCAAGAATAGAGCCTGATACGGATGCGACACTGTAGGCGAGAACTTTTTTTGCTTTGGCCCCGAAGTATTTCATTATGGAGGCCTGGCTCACAAATACAGCAATCGCCCCAGCAATAAAAAAAGCTGGAATAAGGCATGTCAGAACGTGCTCTCGAGCGTACCATTTCGCAAGATGCAGGGATTCCATAAGGGCGTTGTTGAACCGGGGGATACTCAAAGGAAGGTATAAGATACCCAGAAATACGGAGGTTATTATCAAGAGAGGCTTCAATTCGGTTTTCCAGTCTGTCTGACTCATAGGTTCTGACTCTTAATATTCATGTTTGCTTTATTTGCCAATTGACCAAATGAGACATAAAAAAATTATTGGAGGGCGTTCATTCGGTCTTGGGATTGCTCTCTAAGTACAGCTTCTACACAATCAAGAAAATTCAAGGCACAGCGGATGCGAAGGCTGTAAAACACCTGTTTTCCCTTTTTCTCGACATTGACTAATCCGGCATTCTTGAGGATCGACAGATGCTTTGATACGGTAGAGATATCCAGTCCGACCATTTCTGTAAGCTCACAGACACAATAAGATTTCTCTGCAAGCTCTTCTATCATAAATAGTCGAGCTGGGTGAGCGAGGGCCTTTAAAATAGCCGCTCGCGTTTCACAACGAGCTCTTTGCTTGTTGTCCATTTTCATATTTGGCACAATAACCAAATATAATACTGTTGTCAAGAAGATTTATAAAAAATGATTAACTCAGATAGAGATGTAACACATTAAGATGATGCAGAAAGATTACTTGTGATAGGAATTACTCCGCGCAACAGCTCATTTTGGTAATGTCCCTTCTGAACGATTGTGCACCCAGTTTCACAGCCTCTGCCAACGTAGGAAATATGTGCAGTGTGTCTATCACATCATCGACCGTCATCCTGTTTTTAATAATCATGACAGCCTCATGGATTAAATCGGCTGCCTGAGGCGCCAAAATGTGGATTCCCATTATTACCTGAGTATCGTTATCGACTACAACTTTTATGGCCCCCTTTGTGTTTTTTATAGCTTGTGCTTTAGGGACTAGCTCCATGGGCACTGTGTGACATTTACAACTTATTCCCTTTTCGTTAGTCTCTTCATCAGTTAGGCCAACCACAGCAAACTGCGGATCGGTGAATATGGCACGGGGAACAACCCTGTAATCCATCTTTTTCTTTTTTTCAGAAAGGGCGTTGTTAGCCGCGATCATCCCTTCTTTTGCAGCCACGGTCTCAAGCATCGGTTCGCCTGTTACGTCTCCGGCGGCCCAAACGTTTCCTGCCGCTTGCATTTCGCCATCAACGGGAACTCCCCCTTTTTTACCCAGTTTTATGCCAATTTTTTCTAATCCAAGGTCAGAAGTATTGGGTCTTCTTCCCGTTGCCATAAGAATTTGTTCGGCTTTGAATTCTCTGTCTTCTCCATCTATAATCGCTTTAACAATCTTCTCATTTCCAGATTGGTGGATGCTTTTTAATTTTACCTTTGTGCTGATTTCTATTCCCTCCTCCCGTAAATACTGCGTCAATAGATTGGCCAGCTCCGGTTCCCCCGTTGGAATTATCGTTTTTGAACGCTGCAGAAGACAAACCTTTGTCCCGAACCTGGAAAACATCTGAGCAAATTCAAGGGCCAATGCCCTTCCACCAAGCACGATCATAGATTTGGGCAATTCCTTCAACTGCAGTGCTTCGATGTTGGTCAAATAATCAACCTTGTCGATCCCTTCAATAGGGAGAACAACAGAAGAGGAACCGGTTGCGATAATGAACTTATTGGCCTTGTACGTTTCGTTATTCACCTGAACTTGTGATGCCGTGATGAACGCGGCATTCCCTTCAACGAATTCAACATGAGATAAAACGCTCAATACTTTTTCGTATTTTTCAATTCTAAATTTATCGACAAGTTTGTTTTTCTCTTCAATTAATGTTCTAAAATCAAAAGAAATTGAAGAATCTAGTCCATTAAAGTTGTGTTTTTTTATGTTGTGAATGAATTCGCCAATATGCAGTAAGTGCTTTGTCGGCAGGCAGCCGACGTTAACGCAAGTTCCACCGACGCCAACAAGATTGTTGTTTATCATCAGTGTCTTTGCTTCCAGTTCGTTGGCTTTCATGGCCGCAGCAAAACCTGCGGCCCCTCCACCCAAGATGATCAAGTCATATTGTTTCATTTTGACTCCTTTAGTTTAGGCACTAATCGAAATAATGTTGTCAATCCAAAAAGCGGTCCTAAAACCAGGACTATCATCACATGTTCTATCCTTCCCGTTATATTCAAATATTTGACCAACTGAATGCTGATAATGGTAATACTGAATCCGATGCAGTTGGTAATCGTTAGGGCAGTCCCGATCAATTCTTTAGGAACAGTGCGGGCGATTAAAGTGGAATACTGAGGAGAATCCCCAACGACAGTCATTCCCCATATAAGCAAAAACACCAAAAACAGAACCGTGGGAAAATGAAATGAGGCCAGGATAAAAACACAGCAAAATCCTGAAATCAGCAGCTGGACAAACGCAACTCTGGCACTGCTTATTTTCACAGATAACATTCCACCCAAAGCACAGCCAAAAAAACCTGAGGAAATAATCAAAAATGACCAAAAGGAAATATTTATTTGATTTTGCGCGTGTGTTTCCACATATTTCAGGAGCAAAACCGGGACGAACGCCCAAAAAGTATATAATTCCCACATGTGACCGAAATATCCGAAGGCCGCAGAACGGAAGTCTTTCAGAGCGAAGATTTGCAGAAAAGCCGCTAGTCTGAAGTTTATGTTTTTTTTACGGAAGGGGCCATCTTTGATCAAGCTGAAAAGAAGAATTCCTCCGAATGCAGCCACTAATGACACGACCAACAGAACCATCTGCCAGGAAAATCCGGCTCCCAGACTTTTGATTAAATGAGGGAATCCGGTTCCGACGACCAGGGCTCCAACCAAAAATCCCAAAGCACGGCCTAATTTGCCGTCATACCAATCAGCGGCTATTTTCATGCCAACGGGATAAATTCCGGCTAGAAAAAATCCGGTAAAAAAACGGTAACTCAACAGGGAAAAATACCCGAGGGGAGCCAGAACGATCAGTAGATTAAAAAATGCCCCTAAGAGTGCACATATTAAAAAAACAGTCCTTGGTGAAATCCTGTCAGCGACAGCAAAAGCAGCAAAACACAGGGTTCCGATGATGAATCCCAACTGAACAGAAGCCGTAAGATCTCCAACCGCTCCAAGACTTAGATGAAAACTTTCTGAGAGTTCATCGATAACAGCATTACCTGCAAACCACAGACATGTCCCGGCAAATTGAGCCACAACGATTACAGGAAGCAAATACCAGGGTCTTTTTACGGATCGTTCTATCAAATTTATCCCGCTCTTCTCACCTTAACAACTTCGGCGGCAATGCTCAGAGCAATCTCTTCGGGCGTCTGCGATCCTATCCTGACTCCTATAGGTGTGTGGATCCGATCTAAAAACTTTTGAGAGTATCCATCTTTCTTGAGGCTGGTCAGGACCGCTGCGGCTCTCCTCTTACTTCCGATCATTCCTATATAGGCCGCTTTCTCACAAGCCTTACTCTTGAGAATGATCTCATCGTGTTTATGCCCTCTGGTGATCAGCACAAGATAAGTTGTCGAATCAATATTCAGAAGGTCGGCCGACTTATCGAAATCCATGACTTTAACATCGTCTGCTTCCGGAAAACGATCCCTGGAAGCAAACTCTTCTCTATCATCCACAACGACTATCCTGAATCCAACAGTTTTCCCGATCCTGCTCAGAGGCAGTGCGATATGACCGGCTCCAAAGATAATCATTGTAGGAGGGGCTTCGATAAGATCCAAAAACATCTCCAGCCGGTCTTTCTTATGAGTGAAGGAAATAGATGTAGATTCTCCTTTTTCCATGGTTTCTAAACACATCTTTACAATCTCGGAATCTAAGTCTTTATCTCCAACCGATCCGGCGGATCTCCCTTCCTGATCGACGGCAAGCTTTTTGCCCACAGAGACTGAATCTCCGTGAGCTGTTGATATGACTGTTGCCAGAACCACTGTTTTCCCCAAGTCGATAGAGCTGTTTATCAGGGCCAGGACAGGTGACTTGAAAGATCTCATAAATTTTCCCCTTGCCATATGTCCACAAAAACATCCATCACCCCTCCGCAGATCTTTTCTCCCATTTCCGCATCTTCGGTAAGCTCGACTTTTACCAACGTATGCTGACCGCTCTCAAGAGCTTCCATGGCTTTCTGCCAGACTTCTGCTTCCCCGCATCCCCCTCCAATGGTTCCCTCAAATTTTCCGTCAGGACAAATGATCATTTTAGCTCCCTCTTCCCGAGGCGTTGAGCCCTGAGTTTTAACGACAGTGACAAGGGCAATTCTGTTGTGGACGGCGCTCAGCTCATTAAGTCTTTTGAAAATTTCTTTGTTATTCATATAGGCTAATTATTATCACGGGTGAATCTGAAGTCAAGAGAGGATCGATCTATGGCTTTTCATATCACAGAAAAGTGAATAGTTACCTCATATCTTCTCAAATTGACTTGTCAGATTTCTCTATGATATAGGTAACAGATGAAATCAAAACATTATGCCGTTCACTGGCAGGAAGAAGAGTATTATTACCCGACTCCAAAATTCATTGGTTCAGCGAATTTATCCGATCCGGCTTTAAAAGATAAATTCACTCTGGATAAATTTCCCGGTTATTACGTCAAGTTTGCGGAACTTCTCGACTGGTTCAAATACTGGGAAAAAGTGTTGGAAAACAGCAATCCACCGTTTTACAAATGGTTTGTTGGGGGAAAGTTAAACGCTTCCTTCAACTGTATTGACCGCCATCTTGAAAAACACAAGAACAAGACCGCCTTCCACTTTGTCCCGGAACCCGAAGACGAGACAATTTCTCATATCACATATCAGGAACTTTACAGGCGAGTCAATGAAGTGGCCGCAGTGCTTCAAGATTTTTGTGGTCTTAAGGCAGGAGACCGTGTCACCTTATATCTTCCGATGACTGCAGAGCTGCCGATCACCATGCTGGCCTGCGCCAGATTAGGGATTGTCCATTCCGTAGTTTTTTCCGGATTCAGCGGCCAAGCCTGCGGTTTAAGGATCTGTGATTCGGACAGCACGGTTCTGATAACAATGGATGCCTATTATCGAAACGGAAAACTATTGGATCACAAAATAAATGCCGATGAAGCCGTAAAGTCAGCAAAAAAAGATGGACAAAAAATCGACAAGGTCCTTATCTGGCAGCGTTACCCCGATAAATACAATTCAAAATCCGAAACTTTAAAGGGCAGAGATTTTCTGATGAACACGCTTCTTAAGAAATACGCAAGATCCGTCATTGAATCCGTTTCTCTTCCTGCCGAGGACATTCTCTTTCTCATGTACACCAGCGGCACAACAGGAAGACCGAAAGGGGCCCAGCACAGCATCGGGGGATATCTTGCTTATGTGACCTGGATGTCGAAGTATATCCTGGATATCCAGCCCGAGGATGTCTACTGGTGTATGGCCGATATCGGATGGATCACCGGACATTCGTATATAGTCTATGGGCCGCTGGCTCTTGCCGCAAGCAGTGTGCTCTATGAAGGTGTCCCGACATGTCCTGATGCAGGTAGAGTATACAGGATAGCCGAAGAACTGAGTGTGAATATCTTTCATACATCACCCACGGCCATACGCGGAATGAGAAAAGCAGGACCGGACGAACCCAGGAAATACAATCATCATTTCAAGCACATGACAACTGTAGGAGAACCCATAGAGCCTTCGGTATGGAGATGGTACTACCATGAGGTGGGAAAGGAAGAGGCAACAATTGTCGACACCTTTTGGCAAACAGAAACCGGCGGTTTTTTATGTTCTACCGTACCGGCGCTCGAAGCCATGAAACCGGGAAGTACCGGACCGGGCGTGCCTGGAATCCATCCCGTAATTTTCGATGATGACGGGAAGGAAATAAAATCCGGAGTCAGAAAAGCCGGAAATCTCTGCATCAAAAATCCCTGGCCGGGCCTGATGCAGACAATCTGGAAAGACGACAAAAGATTTGTAGCGCAGTATTTCGAAAAATACAATGAGGATCCCCACAGCAAAGATTGGCGTGATTGGCCTTATATGACCGGAGATGCCGCTGTTTTAGCAGAGGATGGATACTACCGTATCCTGGGAAGAGTCGACGATGTGATCAATATCGCCGGACACCGCCTCGGCACAAAAGAAATCGAAAATGCTTCTCTTCAAAACGAGAATGTCGCTGAAGCAGCCGTCGTCGCAGCAAAAGATGATTTAAAAGGCTTTGTTCCGGATCTTTATGTGGCTTTAAAACCTGATGTCACTTCAAGTGAGGCCATCATAAAAAATCTATCCGACACTGTTTCCGAAGTCATCGGAAAAATCGCAAGACCGAAAAATATTTACATCGTCCCGGATATGCCAAAAACAAGATCAGGCAAAATCATGCGCCGCGTTCTGGCAGCAATTTCCAATAAGGAAGATGTGGGTGATGTCTCAACGCTGGCAAATCCTGAAGTCGTCGAGGAGATCAAAAAAATCGTAGCCGGCTGATTTTTTTCTGTATAAGACCTATTTTTTCCGTGTGAACACCATCTCCATGGATTTAAATTCTTTGCTTCCCGGCAGGCCCCTTTAATTAAAGTATGATGTCCCCTGAATGGATTTTTCCGCCTTTTTTGACAACCGCAAAAATCCCTTCAAGCGGAAGGACACAAATACCAATTTTTTTTTGAATTTCGCAGGGGGAGTGGCATTCTTTTCCAATTTTTGAGACTTCCAGAGTAACTTCACCGATTCTTAATACCGTTCCAAGGGGAAGTTCATTCAAAGTGATGCCCTCCGTCGTGATATTTTCACCAAAAGTTCCCTGATCAAGGCATGTCTTTTTATAGCCAAGGCTCTTTAACTTCTCATAGCTCTCTACAGCCAGAAGAGAAACCTGCCGGATTCCGGGTCCTGCATGGGCATCTCCGACGAGCCCGTGATTTGTCTTTAGTTCCACTTTTTCAACAGGATTTTTTGCAGTGCCCTTCTTGGCACTTGTATTGACCGAAACTACCTTCGCCATTTTAAAAAAGATCCACTTTAACCAGGCTTCCTTTATTCAGGACCTCTGTGTTTTCATCGATCTCCACAAATCCATCCGAGCTGCTGAGGGTAGTGATGGAACTGCTTCCTTTCATGACGGGAACGGCCGACAGCCCCTCCTCTCCTGTCTCCAGCTTTACGGCAAGAAATTCATGACGCCCTATAGCAGAGACCACTTTCCTAGCAAGGTTGGCTTTGACGAAATTCCGGGGCTCTTCCATCCCCAGCATGGCTTGCACTGCAGGTTTAACCAGTATGTGAAAATCAGACAATGCAGAGGTGGGATACCCAGGCAGCCCCACAAAGACCTTTCCTTTTATCTGTCCGATAATGACCGGCTTTCCCGGTTTGACGGCAATCCCATGCACCAGGACTTTGCCGAGGTCCTCGACAACGCTTCGCGTTAGATCTTCCGTCCCCAGAGATGAGCCTCCAGAAATGATCACGATATCGGATTTTTCCACTCCTTCCAGAATTTTTTTCTTCAGCAGCTCTGTATTATCTCCAACAACTCCCAGGTCCACAGGCAAACAGTGTATCTCTTTTATTGAATCAATCAGCGTTCTTGAATTGATATCAAAAACCTTTCCTTCTACCAACTCTTCGTCGAGACCAATAATTTCATCTCCTGTCGAGAGCATGCCCACGCGCAGGTTTTTTTTCACCAGGATACTCTTCCGGCCCAATGCAGCCAGGACTCCGGTAAACCGAGGCCCCAAACGCGTTCCCTTCTTTAGCACCATAGTTCCTTTTTTTACATCCGAACCGATCTGAATTACGTTATCCCATGGGGCAACACTTTTGTATACAGAGATAAGAACGCCTTCTTTTTCTGTATATTCGACCATGACAACAGCATCGGAGCCATCCGGCAGGGGTGCCCCTGTTGTAATCTCGAAACACTCTCCACTATCCAATTTTTTCCCGGAAACAGCGCCCGCAACAACACTATCCACGACCCGCAGTATCTTTGGGCCGGTGTTTGCCGCTCCGAAGGTATCGCTGGCCATAACGGCAAAACCATCCATGGCGCTCTTTCTGAAGTGAGGAACATCTATATCCGATATAATGTCCTCGGCCAACACACGATAAAGAGCCTGCTCCAAAGGAATCCTTTCATCAGGGATTTTGGTTGCGATTCCCGCAAGAATAGCACGAGCTTCCTTTAAGGACATGAGTTTTCCAAAACCCTGCATCGTCATGTCACGGCCTCCAGGTCATTTTTATTCCGATTCCCATCATCATAACGGAGAGAATACGCATTAAGATTCCTTCAGGAACAGCCAAATGAAGACTTGCCCCTATAATCGCGCCTACAATAGAAAACACGATCATCCATACCGAAATACGAAAGGACCTTTTATCAACATGGTCGAGCTTTTTATGTTTGATGAATCCGGACAGCACTGTCGGAATGGAAATGAGCAGATTGGCTGTACCGGCCGTCTTTATTCCCATGCCAAATAAAAGCAGCAGAGTGGGAATCCTAAACTCCCCTCCGGCAATTCCCAGAAATCCGGACAATCCACCTATCAAAAATCCCATAACAGCGGCCAAAATCAAGGCCCCGGTTGAGACATTAAAATCCTCGACAAAATGGTGAGAATCGAGGAAAACTTTGATGCTGGCCACAATAAGCAGAACACCAAGGCTCCTCTTTAAAAAACTGTCCTTGAATTTCCTAGTTGTGTGTGCGGCAAAGTATGAGCCAATAGTGGAAGTGATCATCATGACAAGAGAAATCAGCAAAATCTGTTTTGGAAGCAGCCAGCCCTCTCTTCTGATAAATGAAATGGTGACGGTGAAAAGGCCGATCAAGAGGTTGGCCGCAATAGCAAATTTTGCACTCAATCTCAACGCATAGATCAATACAGGAGCCCTGTACTCACCACCTCCGACACCTATAAGGCCGGATAAAAAACCTATGACCACACCTGAAACAGAAGCGATGATAGAGTCAAAAGGGGACAAAGCTTTTGGTTTATTCATTAATATGTTTCACCATGTGTCCGATCTCGGGTAAGATCAATTTTTCAAGAGCCATTCGGCACGCCCTGGGGCTGCCTGGGAGGCAAAAAACCAAAGTCTTATCGATGATGCCTGCCGTGGCTCTTGACAGCATAGTCGCAGATTCGGCCTGCTGGTAGCCTAAAAGCCAAAACAAAGTGCTAAAACCAGGAATTTCTTTGTCAAAGAGGGGTTTCAGAGTCTCGATCGTGAGATCTTTATTGGCCAATCCAGTTCCTCCATTTGTGATAATCACCTGGATATTTTGGTCTTTTAGAATGTTTTTAATGGTTGCCTCAAGAAGAACAGAATCATCCGGAAGGACTTTTCTAAGAAGAACTTTGTGATTGTTCTTTTCAGCAAGGTCCTGTATGAGGTCCCCGGAAATATCCTCTTTCAGCGTTCTTGAATCAGACAAAGTGATAACAGCCAGTTTGACGGATGTCGGCGCCTTTTTTTTGTGTTCTTTACTTGAGTTTTTTAAAAGCTCCTTCTTTGTACTCACTTTTCTTTCTGTAAAACCTCCACATCTGAGATGCGTGTCAAAGGATACTGGCCTCTCTCATCTTTTTCAAGATATTTCACCATATCCCACAGGGTAAGAAGCGCAAGACTAACTCCAACTAAGGCTTCCATTTCGACTCCTGTCTTTGCCTGGGCCGACACCGTCACTCTCCCTTCGATAAAGTCTTCATGGATATCAAATTCGGATTCAACCAACTCCAATGGGATTTGATGGCAGAGGGGGATCAACCGGGACGTCTCCTTGGCTGCATTGATGGCAGCAATCCTAGCGATCTCTATCGGGTCGCCTTTTTTAATTTTGTTACTCTTAATCTTATCTATGGTCTCCTTTTTTAAAAGAAGTTTCCCTCTGGCCACCGCCCTTCTTTTTGTCGCTTTTTTTTCCGAAATATCAATCATGTGCATGGATACACCTCTCTTCGAACGCCGTATATATTGAATCCCTGTTTTTGAAGGCCGTCAAATTGTCCTGCCTCATTAGACAGGGTTTTATTCTGCCATCGCTAGTCAGCCGGATCTTGGGACACTTCAAGCAAAAACCTCCTTTGCTCGGCCTGACAATTTCCACGACCACACCGTCCAGAAAATACTGCTTCCTTGCCTGCGTCTTCCTTGTCCGGACTTGAAAAGCTTTCTTCTCTAATTCTAATTCTACGCTGTCGAGCGGAAAGAAATGTTTTTGATAATATGATTTATTGACATCGATGAGCTCGATCAGTTGGAGTATGACTTGGTTATCTCTTGCAAAATCGATCATCTTCTCAATTTCTCCCTCATTGATACCTTTAAGGACAACCATGTTGATCTTAACAGGATCCAGCCCCGCATTCCGTACGGCGGCAATCCCTTTTTTGACCTTTTTGATGTTTTTCGGAAGAACGCTTGTCATGGAATCGCAGCCGATGTTTATCCGTGAGAGTCCGGCTTTTTTGAGACCATCTGCCAGATCTTCCAGCTGCAGACCATTGGATGTCATGGAAACTTCTTCGATCCCACTAATACCGGATATTTTTTTCACAATCTCTAATATGTCCGTTCTTACAAGGGGCTCTCCTCCTGTAATTTTCACTTTCCGGATTCCCATATCAGAAAAAACTTCAACTCTTTCTTTTATTTCAATCGGAGAAAGCTCTGGACCAGGATTGAATTCCCCTTCATGATGACAGTATTTGCAGCTGAGGTTACACCTCTGGGTAACAGAGATTCGTAAACAGTCGATGTCGCGTCCGAATTTATCTTTCATTTTATAAAAAAATATTAAAACCACTATAATTATTGGAATAATAGTGATCTGTCAATTCTTTTTATTATACTTTAATTATGGATCATCTCCAAAAGAGTTGGCAGGATCATAAGGATTCAGGGGGTCAGGGATTCGAGTAAGTGGATACGGTCCAGTAATACGCACGACTTGAATAGAATGTTTAGTGCAAGCATTATGCCAAATCGAACAATTGACAAATTGCGATACGTCGGATAACATCGTCCCACTAATTGAGAATTAATGTTTCATTCCAAATAGAGGGAAAATAAAATGAAATCTTCTACTAAATTCGTCTCCTTTCTTTTTATTGTATTCATGCTCTTCCCATCTTTCACAGGGATGAGTCGAGGACTTCAAGGAGAGATTAAACTCCCATGGAAATTTGGGGGCTTTACATCTCAGAACCAGCTTCATCTGAAGTATTTCTACGTCTTTAAAGACGCCTTGGATCGCGCCGGCAGTGGAGAAGCAGCCTATGATGAGGCCATTCAGAATAATACAGGCATCGTCGAGATATGGTTCAACAGCGAGGGCAGCCTCTTCCGTCTAGACCGGTATGTCGAAAAACCGAAGGTCTCCTGCGACAGCTTTGAAGATCCCAAACCGGAGACTCTTTCTTATGAAGGCAAGACCTACACTCTTATCCATAGGATCATACAAAAAGAACTCCAGAAAACAGAATTTAAACTCACTTCAAACTCGAGCAGGGTCTGCCGGATTGAAAAAAATACAACTCAAGTCAATATTACACAAAACCATGACCTGGCGCTGGGCTCTATGACCTATGGAGAAACAGTACAGCCCGATTTCTGGTTCTATCATTTCTACAGCGACATATCCAAACAGATGGAAGCATCGAATCATGAAATGATGAAGCTCCTAAAACGCGACAAATATGAAAAGGTTATGGCTGGCTGGAAAGATAAACAGGATGTTGCCGGCCGCACCACAATAAAAAATTATAATTCCGCGCCCGTATTTGGCGGAGGAGAGGGATACGAACTCATCGATGTGGAGCTGGGGATAGGTCTCGAGGGATATATCGAAGAATATAGAGACTTCAGTTCCGGGAGGAGATTTCAATTTGGAGGGGTCAAACTGGTGTATAAGGCCTTAATTGTAGAGACCTCCGTCCCAGACAATGTGTTTGAGATAAAATAACCTGGATTATTGGTACCGCAGGGAATCGAAAGGGGAATTAATGAGAACGTGATAAAAAAAGGCGTGTCTTTTTCTATTTAGAAGTCTGAAGTGATGCATGTCAATCTCCCTCCTTGTTATCGATCCATTAGTTTAAATGGTTCTCTTCCATTTTGTGTGGGTAAATACACGGAATGGTTGAGCGAATATTGAAGATTTAGCCTTCTCGAGCCGACATCGAG
>SDBT01008102.1_pt1 | contig 17214 bp, 15 predicted proteins | sample 2277101 | NCBI WGS metagenome assembly SDBT01 (sample SAMN10404973, study PRJNA504765) | marine sediment metagenome | isolation source: marine sediment core GS10_PC15, 103 cmbsf | place: Arctic Ocean: Southern Knipovich Ridge | collected 2010
GGCCACGAGAGACGAATAAATATGCAAAACAAACCCAATCTCGAAACAAACCACTCTTGGCTAACCTCGTCCAACGGCTCACGGGCCACGGCTCACGAGAGACGAATAAATATGCAAAACAAAGCCAATTTGCAGAACTAAACGAACATAAGTCCAGCTATAACAAAGACTTACGGCGACATGCGGCTCTCGTGCTTCGTAGCGAAGCTAACTTCCTACGATAGCATATCGCTATCTTAAAGACAAAGCTGGAGGATCTGGTCTATTTGCTCAGCGGCTATGTCTTCGTCTTCGCCGAGTTTGGTGCCTCGTTCGGCGAATCGGGCTACGACCTTCTTTATGTCCTCAGCCGTGATGCCGTAGTCCTTAAAGCTTGTCGGCATACCAACTGAGTTGAAGAATTGGACGGTTTTTTCAATCGCAGCGTCGGCTTTTTGGTCTGTATCACCGTCTGTAACGTCCCAGACCCGTTCGGCGAGTTTGGCGAGTTTCTCTTTTTTGCTCTGCTTCTTGTATTTCCACATGCCGGGTAAGAGAATGGCCAGTGACTCTGCGTGTGAGACACCGAAAAAGGCGGTCAGTTCGTGGCCTATCATGTGAGTTGACCAGTCCTGTACGACGCCGCAGCCAATTGCACCGTTCAGGGCCTGCGTCGAGCACCACATAAAGGATGCCATGGTCTCGTAATCCTTTTGGTCAGCCAGGATTTTGTCGGCGAGTTCGACCAGTGTGTTCATGACGGCTTCGGCTTGTCGGTCCTGTAGCGGGGTCTTGATGTCACGGGTGGCGTATTGCTCGATGACGTGAATGAATGTATCGACGATTCCGTTTCGCAGCTGCTTTGTCGGTAGTGTATATGTTGCGCGTGGATCAAGGATCGAAAATTGCGGATAAACCAGAGGAGTCCCGAACGCCAGTTTTTCCTCGGTGGCTTCGCGGGAGATAACGGAAAAGAAATTCATCTCGGAACCGGTTGCCGGCAGTGTCAGGACCGTGCCAAAGGGCATTGCCGATTTTACGACGTCACCGTGAGTAACCATGATCTGCCACGGGTCATCACCGTCATATTGCATTGCTGCAGCGATGAATTTTGTGGCATCGAGGACCGAGCCTCCGCCGACCGCGAGTAGGAAGTCAACGTTCTCTTCTTGGGCGAGTTCGACAGCCTTGAGGCAGATTTCGTAGGTTGGGTTCGGCTTAATACCGCCAAATTCGATGCAGTCTTTGCCTTCGAGCGATTTTATGACCTGGTCGTAGATACCGTTTGTTTTAATCGACCCGCCGCCGTAGGTTATCATGATCTTGCTGTATCGGTCTGTCAGTTCCGGCAATTTGGAGATTGAATCTTTGCCGAAGACTATCTTTACCGGATTACAATATGTAAAGTCATCCATCAGTTACGCTCCGTTTAAATAAAAATCATACCCTTAAGGGTAGTAAAAGTCCGCGAATAAAACCGTAACTGGTTGTTTTTAAGTTACTTACCCGCGGATAAACGGGAAAATTCAATTGAGATCAGTATAGTAGGAATACAACCCCAATTACATTACGAAATATTATATTGATTGGGGCATTTGTGTCAAGCAGTGCGTTAGCTGTTATATGAAGGTGCGGAACTGCTGAATTAGCTTTTTCGTTTTTGCACCTGGTTTTCCGTTTGAGATGGATTGTGAGTCGAATTTTACAACGGGGACGATGTCTTTTGTTGTTATTGCTAAGAAGAGTTCGTCGGGGCTTGCGCCGTGTTGGGGTGTCAAAGATTCTTCGGCGATCTTTATTCCGAGGTCTTTTCCGGCTTTTATCACGTATTTTCGTGTTATTGACGCAAGGATGTTTGCGCTCAACGGGGCGGTTTGTAGAGTGTTTCCGAAAACCCCAAAGAATGACGAGCCAGCACCTTCGGTTATGAGGCCGTTTTCATCGACAAAAATTGCTTCTTCGCAGCCCTTTTCCTCAGCTTCGATTCGGGCCAGTACGTTCGGCAGCAGGTTCAGGGATTTTATGTCGCATCGTTTCCATCGCAGGTCCGGGCAGGTGCAGACGGCTATACCGTTAGCTTTGGCGGCCGAATCGTCGGGCAGATCTGTTATCGTCATGAAGAAATTCGGTTTCAGGGATTCGGTCGCGGCGTGCTTTCTTGGTTCAGAGCCTCGGGTTATGTGGAAATAGATTTTCGCGTTTGGGATATCGGCCTTATCGAATGTATTGAGGACTTTTTGACGTATCGAGTCGATATCGATACCAATAATTTTGATTTGATCGAGGCTATGGCCGAAGCGTTCAAGGTGGTCATCGAGGGTGAAAATATTGGAATTATAGCTTCTAATGACCTCATAAACGCCATCTCCGAAGAATGTGCCGCGGTCGAGGTAGTTCGGATCGAGGTCTGTGTATGGTATGATTTGATCGCTTATCATTGCCAACTGCATAGAAAACTTCCTTTTTAAAGTGCGAATTTGGGCAGATTCTACAGATATATTCGGCTTTGCGGTAGAAAAATATGTAATTTTAGCTTTACAAGGTGCCAAGATGGGTGTATTATACGTGGCTTGACTTTGTTTTGAGTATTAGAACACAGGAGTATTTGAAAATGTATGCAGTAATCGAGCAAGGTGGTAAGCAATATAAGGTATCACAAGGCGATATATTGAATATTGACCTGACGGATGTTTCGCCGGACGCGACGACGATAGAACTTGATAAGGTTTTGATGGTCGGCGACGGTGAGGATATTAAGGTTGGAACGCCGCTGGTAGAGGGTGCCAAGGTTGTTGCTTCATTCAAGACGACGGCTGATGAAGCTGTGGTCAAGGGTAAGAAGTTATATCCGATGAATTTTCGTCGTCGCAAAGACAGCAGGCGTCGTATCGGTCATCGTCAGAAATATCTTCAGGTTACAATCGATAAAATCGAAGCCTGATAAAAGCAGGGGGGCAAATCAATTGATATTCAGTCCGTGGGGGTGGCGGACTGCGCAGCGATAATATCCTCTGCGTATAATCGCCATTTTTCGGGTCCGTTTTTATCGAAGTAATCGAAGGAGTTGTCGTCCACGAGTTTTCCGAAGAGTGTCTTTCTGTCCGCGGAGTCTTTGATTTGCTCAATGATTGGCTTGCGTAACGCTTCGAGTTGTGTGAGGAACTGGCCGTGCTTTTCGGTGAAGATTTTTTCGAGTTTTTTTCGTATGTGGCCCGAGTATGCCGGGCTGTCACCTTCTGTGCTGATGGCGATCTGGAGATGTCCTCTTTTAACGACCGCCGGTACGTAGAAGTCGCAGAGTTCGGGTACATCGACGACGTTACATATTATTTCGAGTACCTGGCAGTCCTTGTAGATTTGTGTGTTTAATGCGTTGTTGTTTGTCGAGGCAATTGCTATGGCGGCGCCTGTGAGGTAGCTTTTGTCGTATTTTGCCTTTATTACTTCGCAGTTGTCGGACTCGAACATGACAGCGACTTTTTCGTCGATGTGATCTGCGATAACTACGACTCGTGCCCCTGCATCGAGCAGGGACTGTACCTTGCGTACAGCGACGGACCCAGCACCGATTACCACGGCACGGCGTCCACCGAGTTCGAGAAATATTGGGTATTTACCCATAGCATTATTATACCAGGGGTGGATCAGCAATGGCAACAATTAATTTTTAAGAAAGTGGTAAGTTGTAAGTAAGAAGAGTTAGGTGAGATTTGAAATGGTAAAAGGGTGGGGGATGGGTTAAACTGGGTGAGATTTATAAAGTAATAGATATGGTGTACGATATAGACAGTTAATATTATTAACAGCATGAAGAGGAAAGATCATGGTTAAGCGGCAGTCTATTCAGTTCATTGAAGCCAAGAAGCCAATTCGAGAACCTGTGACAAAAGTTGGCGGACAGCCTGTCTGGATAGAAGAGGCTCAGTGGCCTGTTAGTGCCAGTACGGGCAGGCCAATGCGTTTTATCTGTCAGATAGCAATTGCTCCTGAAGTTTTTGGTTCGATTCCACCGAAGGTGGCTTACATATTTATGACTGACGAAGAAGAATATGTTGACCGAACATGGGAACCTGACGGTGGGGAGAATGCAGTTGTCCTTCAGCCGGGAGTTGTTTCGTTCCCTGTAAGGACATTGGATAGCGGTCCGATTCTTTACAGGATGGTAAAGAAGATGTTTAAGAAGCTTCTTGTTCCGGAGCAATGCGAGTTTGCCATAAAAATCAATGAAAGTGAGGACCATGATTTTGTTGCTGAAGAGCTAATAGAAGAAGGGAGCGAAGAGAAATGGGGCGAATATGCTGATGCCCTTTATGGGAACAAGGTTGGCGGAACACCAATCTTTTTGCAGAATACTGAATTTCCCGGGCCGGGTTCGTGGCGTCTCTTGCTTCAGTTAGATTCGGGTGACGTGCCATTCTCAATCAATTTTGGTGACGTGGGCATTGGCTACGCCTTTTTGTCTGAAGATGGGATGATTGGAAAATTTCTGTGGCAATGTGCCTAAAATATTATCATTGTTGTATCCGGATAAGATATGCAGCAGGTAATTGGAGGTGTAGGATATAATGAGTGAGGTAGTAAAGTTAAATGCTCCGCTAAGTGAAGAGGTTGTTCGGTCGCTTCGGGCTGGGGATGAGGTCTTGGTTTGTGGGGTTGTTTATACTGCTCGGGACCAGGCTCATAAGCGGTTGTGTGCATCGATAGCGGCTGGTGAGGAATTGCCGTTTGATCTGGATGGGGCGATTGTTTATTTTGTTGGTCCTACACCGGGGCGGGCTGGGCAGGTTGTTGGTTCGGCGGGGCCTACTACTTCTTCGCGGATGGATCCGTTTAGCCCGATTCTTATCGAGCATGGGCTTCGGGCGATGATTGGTAAGGGGTATCGGGATGATTCGGTGCGTGAAGCGCTGAAGAAATATGGTGCGGTTCATCTTTCGGGTATCGGTGGGGCTGGGGCGTTGTTGGCTAAGCATATTGTATCGGCTGAGGTTATTGCTTATGAGGACTTAGGGACCGAGGCGATACGCAGGTTCGAGGTAGTGGATTTTCCTGTTATTGTCGGTTATGATTCGTATGGTGATAGTATTTTTGATCGTAGTTGAAGTAAAGACGATTTTTACCATCGCCTGTCCTTTGGACAGACGCTGCCACCCTTTTTAAGTGATTATTGACTGTTGATTTTTGATTATTTAGATTGAGATTGCCGCGGCTCGCAAAGCGGGACTCACAATGACATGGAGTTTAGGATATGAAAGTAGCATTGGTTGGTGTTTTACAGTCGGGTAAGAGTACTTTGCTTTCTGCGGTTAGCGGTAAATCGATAGCTGTGGGATCGACGTCGATTGAAGAGGGTATAGTCCCTGTTCCTGATGAGCGGCTTGGCTGGCTTACCGATTATTATAAGCCTAAGAAGACGGTCCATGCGACGGTTGATTGTCTTGATGTTCCTGGTTTTAATTTTTCGGATGAGCATGGAAGGGCTTCGGCGAGGCGATTGATAAACCAGATACGTACGGTTGAAGCTATTGTTTTTATCGTTCGGGCGTTCGAGGAATCATCTGTTGCGGCTTATCGTAACCGGATCGATCCAGTGGCGGATATTAATGAACTGCGAACGGAACTGCTTTTGTCGGATTTGGAGTTGGTGACGACTCGTATCGAGCGGTTGGAAAAGGCGATCCATAAGCCGACAAAAACCCAGGCCAAGGACAAGGCGGAGTTGGCGGTCCAGAAGAAATTGCAGGCGGCGATCGAGGCTGAGAAACCGATAAGCTCGGCGATAGAGAACGAATCCGAGCGGGCGATAATCAAGTCACTGGGATTTCTGACGCTAAAGCCGATGGTTGTGGCGGTGAACGTTGGTGAAGACCAGCTCGATGAGCAATTTGATTTTGGCGATACTATCGATGCGGGGGTGCCGGTTACGAGTATATGCGCGAAGTTAGAGAATGAACTATCTCAGCTTGATAGCGAGAGCCGTGCCGAGTTTATGGCGGATATGGGGATCGCAGAATCGGGAATTAGTAAGTTTGTGAATAGCTGTTATTCGGCACTTGGTTTGATTAGTTTTCTTACGGTTGGTAAAGATGAGGTCCGGGCATGGACGATAAGTGACGGTACGATTGCACTTGAAGCGGCGGGTAAGATTCACAGCGATATTAAGCGAGGTTTTATCCGGGCCGAAACGTTTGCTTACGAGAGCCTGAAAGAATATGGCAGTGAGAAAGAACTAAAGGCAGCGGGTAAGATAAAACTCGAAGGTAAGGAATATGTTGTTCGGGATGGAGACGTTATTAATTTTCGATTTAATGTTTAGTGGGACATGAGAAGGAGGCAGCGGTGCGAGTGAAGAGCTTTTTGGTTTTGTTATTGGTGTTGGCAGGTGCGGTTCGGGCGGATTATCTTGAGTTGGTTAAGTCTTATTGCGATACGATGATCGAGCATGGACGTGACCGGTATGGTAAGGAGCATTCTCCTCTTTTCGCGACGACGCTTGATCGTAAGAAGCTGACGATATTCGATGAGGCGGGATTGAAACGGTTGTGGCAGATTCGATTAGATGACTGGGAGAACTGGCGTTTTCGTAATCGTGACCGGATGACGCCGGGTGCGAATCCGATGCATGATAAGAGTTTTTACCAGGTGCTTTATGCGATGACGGAGGTTACGGGCGAAAAACGATATGCCGGCGAGGCTGACAAGACGATCAAGTGGTTCTTCGAGCACTGCCAGGGGCCGAATACCGGCTTGATGGCGTGGGGTGAGCATATGGGATGGGACTTTCGGACCGAGTGGCTTGTCCAGTGGGGTAAAGGTTCGCATCACGGCGGCGAAATGCAGGAGTATAATACACATGAGTTTTCCGGGCCCTGGATATTCTGGAATAAATCGTACGAGTTAGCTCCGGAGGCTTGTGCGAAGTTCGCGACAGGGCTTTGGGATCATCAGATAGGCGATCATAATACGGGAAATTTTTCGCGTCACGCGAACTGGGAGATGCATCAGACGCATACGGATTCGGAGTATCCACGTCACGGTGGATTTATTATTTTGAGTTGGGCTTATGCGTATGAACATACGAAGGATCCGAAGTATTTGCGGTATATCGAGAAGCTGACGGATTATTTCGACGGTCGCAGGAGTAAACAGTCCGGTGCGGTACCGGCTCAGACTGCGACGTATTCGGGCGGTAAGATACTTTGGGCTGCGAGTAATCTTTCTTTGGCGATAGACTTGGGGGATGGGTCAGAGCGGGTGCCGGCAAAAACAGCAAAGAAGATGCGAGCCAGTGCGGCGCGGACGGACGAATTGTTTTTGAAATTAGATCATAAGCTCGAACCGGGCGGTAAGGGCTTTTTGCTAAGAGGCAATGCCGATACATTAAAAGCCAATGAGCAGGGAGGATATACCGAGGGCTGGGTACATGCCCAAACGGCGAATCTTTGTCTTACGCGGTACGGTCAGGTCAAAAAGGATGGCTATAAGAAGCTGGCACTGAGGACAGCGGCGATGTATATGGATTCTGAGCCTCCGATAGTACATGCGCTTCATCCGGGATCGCTGGGTCAGATAGTTTATCTGATGGTCTCGGCGTATGAATTGACCGGCGATAAGAAGTATTTGGAGCGAGCGGATTATTACGCCGGGCGCGCGGTTGAATTATTTTTTGACAAAGATTCTGCTCTTCCGAAGGCGACGTCGAAGCATGATCACTACGAGGCGGTGACGGGTAGTGATACTCTGATGATGTCACTGCTGCGGCTCTGGGCAGTAAAGAATAAGCCGGATTTGAAGCTGCGGTTGATCCATTGTGACAGGTGATTTCGTATATCGTTTTGCGTATGTCGTATATCGTGGTTGATGGGTTAAAACCCGTCCAACGAAAAGTGAATGATTGGAGATGTGGCGTGAGGAACTTGAGAGATTCGAGATTGATGTACCTCAAAGGTGGACTGTTTTCGGCGATTCTCATCTCATCTGTTTTTGTGATTTTAGTTGAGCAGTTTAGCTGGAAATTGTTGGTTTTGCTGGGGCTGGTTATCTGGTCTTCGGCTCGGTTGTATTACCTGATGTTCTATGTTATCGAGAAATATGTGGATCCGACTTACAAATTCTCAGGGATAATATCGTTTGTTAAGTACCTCGCTAAACGAAAGAAGTAGGCAAATTATTTTATTAGGAACAGTCAGGCCATGTTAATGGTTATCGCGGCATCGTCATATATATCTATAGTTATGAAGATTTTGATCGGTTTATTCGTAGTTCTGTTTAAAACTCGGATTTGGGTTTTGGTAGAGAGGCACAAAGGCAGAGCGGATAGTCGGACAACTACGATAGCTACAGTTATTCTATACATACTGATTATTGCTGGTATGTTGATACTCTTTGTCGGGAGATATAGTAAGGTGCAGTTTGGGTGTTTTCTTTTGTTTACGGATTTGTTCCTGTGGCGGTGCTTTCCTGTCATGGATCAAGGCGATATGAGTGTTGTGGAAAACAAGTGCGATCTATGCTCAAATAATCTACATGGAGCAGGTAAACCGCATATCTATGGTGGACATGGAGTCTGTGGAAAATGCCATATTATAATAGAGGAGGCTAAGAAGGAGGAGAGGGATTCATAGGAGCCCAATGGAAGATACCAAAGACGCATTGCGTTTTGTTAGAAGAAAAGGCACAATGTCTATTGTTCTATTGGCCTGAATCGTAAATTCTTACATTGTCTATCCATCCACAGTCGCTTCCGCTGCTTGCCGATCCGTCTTTTTCATAAGACCATTTGAATGTATGGAGCCCCTGGGTTATCGCATATTCCACGACAAGCCAGTCCTGTTGGCCCGACCATTGGTCTATTTGAATATCATCAATGTAAAATCTCAGATAATCCCAGTTATTTTCGCTCGAAACCTTGCGGGCAAAACTTATGGTATCAAGGCTTTCTTCAATAGTCAACTCCATGCTGGTAGTTTGGTTATGAGTTATCAAACCTGATTTTGCGGAGTAACTACCTTCATAAACAGAATCAGTGACAATTGTCCAGTTGGCATCATCGATGAGTATCCAGTCCAGAGAGTTAAAATCAGCAGTCTCGAATCCGTCATTAATTTCAGGCAGATCATAAACGATTTCTTCACCCAGCCAGCTTATAACAAGTTGTTTGAGATCACGGTTATCGATGGTTTCGTCAGTGAACCAGTCCACTTGCGAGCATGGCTGAGCCTGGTTACAATCGGTCATCTGCCAGAATTGGGCCAACCATGCGAATTCTTCGAAATCGACACGATTATAAACATGCAGCGAAACAGGGACAGTAAGTGTATCGTTATTATCTGCGGTTATCGTAAGATTGCATGAATGGTCACCCAGAGCCAAGCCGTTGCTATCAACATCAATGCTGACAGTAGTTTTATCCAATGGCCCTGTGGATGTCCCGCTGTTCGGGTCAAGAGCTGTTATCCAGGAACAGGAATCATGTCCAGTGATGGTCCAGTTCAGTAATTGCTCGACAGGGCTAAATATTTCCAAGCTGATCGTGCCTGTTTGATTTTGGGCCAGAGATAGGGCGGGTTCACCAGTGTACACTATCGTTAGCTGCCAGACGAGTTTTGCATAATCGTCGGCTGGCATAAACCAGTCCATCGCATCGCCGTCATTAGGGTCAAAATCCCACCCGACATTGACGAAAGTTGTTATATCTTTCATTTGGGCGGTTGTCTTGCCGATAGAGTTATGTTCGTTGTCTCCAGGATTTCCATAGGTGCTGGTTTCTACATCCCAGAAGGAGGTTTCGACTATCCCGGAATTATAAGAGCAGAATCCTCCTCGTCCGGTATGCGAAGTTCCGGTCCAGGTGACAAGGCCGGTGGAATAGCAATTGCTGATAGTGGCATCATAATTAAATCCGCAGAATCCGGCAAAGTAAATAGGAGAACTTATGCCGGTGACGGTGCCCGTGGAATAGCAATCTATGATATTGCCGTAAGAAACTTTTCCGCAGAAGCCTCCGACATCCCGTTTACCGGTAACAGAGCAAGTTGAATAAGAATTAGTAATAGTTCCTTTGTATTGTTTTCCGCAGAGGCCTCCGAGGCTTTCTGAGGAACTGCCCGCTGTGATGTTGCCGGTCGTATAACAATTGGTAATAATGCCGCCATCTTTATAACCGCATAGCGCGCCGAGAAATTCCGAATCATATCCCCCTGTAACAGATGCGTTTTCGATACCGATGTTGCTGACTTGTGCCAGGTTGCCGATGATCCGGCCAAACATTCCCAGATTAGGATCATCGTCATTGGCAGCGTTAGCATCGCTGAGCGTATCAATGGTTAAATTGCTTATCACATGGCTGTTACCGTCAAAGACACCACTAAAGTTACTGATAACCGCACCAGTGTAGATGGGTAGAGCCGTAGTGGCCGGATCCAGGTCCAGATCGCCTTTCAATTTTGTATGAACTGCTTCGGACCAATATGTTAAGGAATTGTCGGGATTGGAGAATACCTGAAAGTCGGCATAATCCTCAATTAGATACGGATTTCCTTCTGAGCCATCTCCACCACCCATATTGCCTCCGACAGCGTAAAGCTGGCTACTGGCTATACTTAACGCCAGGACTAAAAACAGCACATGTCTCATCTCTGACCTCCTTAATTGATTCTCATCACCCTTAAAGTTGATTTGTCATAAACTTCACTGACTATTCTAACCACTCCACTGTAAAAGAATGAATAAACCGAACTTCTAATATACGCGCCTTGAGAACATTCTTAGCTCACCTTATTACCATAAGTTATCAAATCACTCCGGCAATTACAAGTATTTTCAATTTTTTTTTCAACAATAGAAAATATGAGTCTGGTTTATTCAATTGGCGGTGGAGGAGTTTGTAGCCATTTTAGGTTGAATGTGTAGTGATTCCAGCTTCCTATCAGGTGTATTAGTCCGTTTCTTGCCTGGCAGACTGAGAAGTAGCCCGCTGGTTCGCCTGATGTCGGGCTCATAGTGAATGGGCGGCCGTTGGTAGTTAAGGCTTCGTGTGCGGGTTTGTCATCTGTTATGAGTCGCTTTACCGGCCAGGTTTTTCCGTCGTCGTATGAAACGGCTCCGAAGAAACCTTTTATCTCACGCTCGTTGCCGGAGGCGTCTGTTACCATTATCGGTGGGTTTCCGTTGGCTAGGGTGCCGAGGAAGATGGGGCCTTCTTTTAGTCTCAGCAGTACGAGTCTCTGGCCACCGCGTACGGGCGGGAATTCGGATTTGCTGTATTGCCATGAGCGTCCCATGTCGTCAGAGATGCTCATTGTCATTCTGCCGTCGAAGAGGTCACCGCGACCCAATGCGAGCAGTCGGCCGTCGGATAGTTGGGTGACGCCAGAGTGGATGCCGGCTATGGTTCCACCGGGGTCGTACCATGTCATGCCGTTGTCTTTGCTGATGTGTATTGCTGTTCCGCCGCCGCCGCTTGGTGACGCGTCGCAGGGTAGTACGATGTAGCCTTCGCGTGTTCTAAATACCGATTCTATTACCTGGTTTCGGCGCTGGTGTTCTGGCATTATTAGTCTGCCTCGCGACCATGTTACGCCGTTGTCGATTGATGTACGCATTACTATCGCGAGGTTGCCCCATGTTGACGCGACCGCTAAGCCGTTGAAGTGGTGGATTGTTCTGTCGCCGTCGTACCATAGTGATGGTGCATGGTCGTTTCGGTCGGGGCCGTCCCAGAATGGCGAGGCCGGTTCCCACTGGTCTGTGCCTTTTCTCAGTCTGCTCGCGGCCATGGCGAGTTCCCTACCTCGCTCCGAGACGCATGTGTACCAGATTGTGAGTATATCACCGTTTGGGCATTCGCAGATTCCGGGATCGTGGTTGTGGCGGTGGAAGAGCGGGCCAAAGGACGGTTTTGGGATTTTTACGAAGTTTAGTGGGCCTCTAAAGTATGGTTTTGTCGGATCCGGACCGTCGTCGGGACTGGCGGTTGTCTGGCTGACGTTCTGCTGATATAGTGATTTGGGTGGTTCTGGTATTGGTTCGGTGGTCGGGAGTTCGCCGATTACTACGCGAAAGCCGATGATGAAGGAGTTATCCTGCGGGAGGGTGCCCATTCGGTTTTCGCTTCGGAGGTAATACGCGACGGTTCCGTGACTTCCGCCTCGGGATACTTTGAAGTCGGCGTTTACTCTTCCGACTGGATCTGTTTGAGGGCCGTCAACGTATGGGCCGTACCAATCGTTGCACCATTCTTCTACATTGCCGTGCATGTCATGCAATCCCCATGGATTTGCGGGTGTTTTTCCGACGTGAAGGGGAACGATTTCAGCACTTCCGCGGCCTCGTCTGGGGCACGGATACCAACTGTTGTCGGGATTCTTGATGTATTCGTCGGGTATGGTGTCACCGGTTGAGTAGTGTGTTGTGGTTCCGGCGCGGCATGCGTATTCCCATTCGGCTTCGGTGGGTAGTCGGTAGGGCAAGCCGTCAATGCCCGACAACCAATCGCAGAAAGCCTTTGCCTGTTGCCAGCTTACGAAAATTACGGCTTCGTCACTGTCGATTGAGAAGCCCCGTTTGCCACGAAGGTGCATGTGGAGCGGATCAAATCGTTCATATTGCGCGTTGGTGACTTCGTAGGTGCCCATGTAGAATGGTTTTGTAATTTCGACCTTGTGCGCGGGGTATTCGTCGTAGTCGCCACGTGAGGCGAATCGGCTTAGCCCGATGATCCTGTTGCCGCTTTTTTCGGTTGCAGCCATGATCTTGTCAGGGAGATTGGCGTCACTGGAATAGCCCATTGTGAAGGTGCCAGATTCGATTCTGACGAAATCTATGCCAGCGAAGTTTTTGAATTTCTTGTCGGTGGGCATTTTCAGTGGTGCGATCTGCTTTAGCTTTGCGGTGCTTGCAAAGAAGTTATCAGATTGTACGGTTGTGACCAGGGACAATAAAGTGATTGTGATTAAAGCTGCTTTTTTGATCATCATGACCTCCTGTGACCTGATAGTTATTATTTTCCAAACTGCTCTGCTGCGTTTTGCAGTGCTATTAGATTTTCTTTTTCTGCGCTTCTTGGTACAACGCAGCCTGAGCCGAGAATGTAACCTGTTTTTCCGGCTTCTTCAATACAGTTTTTTGCTTCTTCGATGATTTCATCGGGCGAGGAATTCAAAAATGATAGTGTGTTTACTCCTCCCATTAGGGCGATGCGGTTGCCTACGACCTTTCGGACGTCTGCGCATGTGAAGCCTCCGAGTGGATCAAGCGGGCCTATGCAGTCGAGACCGGTGGCTATGAGGTCTTCGAGGATGGGCATGATGTTGCCGCAGATGTGGCAGTAGATTCGCACGTCGGGGCAGTAAGTGTGGAGTTCGTCGCAGACAGTTTTCATGTGTGGGTAAATATATTCTCGCCAGTGTTTGGGTGAGATTACGGACATGTTGGCGACCGAATCATTCAGGCGTAGGATTCTCAGGCCTGTGTCGATGTGGAATTTCCCTTTTTCGATTGCGTGTGCGGAGCCTTTTTCCATTATTGCGTGGGTTAGTTCGGGGCGTTCGACAAGGTCGAAGAGTGCGGTTTCTACTTTTCGCAAGAGGACGTGGAAGGCCAGGGTTGCCGAGCCGCAATCGCCGATGAGTGCTGTTTTGCCTTGTATCTTTTTCATTACCTTTCGCTGGATGTCACCGTATCCGATTTGTTCGTAGAATGATTTTTCCGGTACGGCTATGCGTTTTACGTCTTCGATTGAGTTTACCAGTGGTTTTGGTGGCGACCAGAACTGTAAGAATGCGGCGGTGTATTTTTCTTCGAGGTTTATGAGTGCCGGATCTGTGATGCGTGTTGCGAGTCCGCCCTGCATATCGATTGGTCCGATTATGGCACCGAGTTTATCGATTTCGAATACTTTGTCGCGTTGAGTAATAGTTTTTCTTTTTGGCAGGTGAAAGAGGCGTGCGGCATCGGCATTGATGTCGAGGCAGGCGTCAACTATTACCGACATTGCGGTGGCGGGGTCTTCGATAACCTGCTGCAATGGCGTGTCGGTTAGTACGGCTGCGAGATCAACCCAGATTTTCAGTAGTGTAGGGACACGGTCGGGCGTTTGGGCAGATAGTGCGGTATAAAAACGCTGGTGTGGGGTCATTGGCAGATCCAATCAATACCTTTGTGAATCTGCGTTTATGCGATAATCCTCGGAAGCTCCGAGAGCATTTTTCATTATCTTTTCGATTTTTGCTACGACTTTTGGGTGTTGAGCAGCTATGTTTTTTGTTTCGCCGGGGTCTTTTGAAAGGTCGTAGAGTTCGAATGGTTTTCCGGTGGTTTTGAGGGCTTTGTATTTGCCCATTCGGACGGCTTGTTTGAAAGTTTTGCGGACGTGACCGTAGTCCCAGTATAGGTACTCGTGCTTTTTTTGTTTTTTGCCCAAGAGAGTCGGCAGAACTGAGATTCCGTCGATACCTTTTGGTTCAGGCAGTCCGGCTAACTCCGCGGCGGTGGGCATGAAGTCCCAGAAAGCCCAGATGTGGTCGTTTGTTGTTCCGGCTTTTATTTTTCCGGGCCATCGTGCGATCATGGGTATACGTATTCCGCCTTCGTAGTTGTCTCGTTTGCCGCCTCGTAAGATCCCGTTGCTGTCGAAGAATTCTATGGGTATCGGTGAGCCTTTATATGGGCCGTTGTCGCTGGTGAAAAAGACGATTGTGTTGTTGTCGATGCCGAGCTTTTTGATCAGGTCCATGATTTTGCCGATGTCACGGTCCATTCGTGCGATCATTGCGGCGTAGTTCTTGGCGGCCTGGGGCCAGTCCTTGTTTGTGTATGGTTCGTCGCTGGGGACGATGTAATGGTCGGGTGAGTCCTTATCGTAGTCGGAGAAGTGGGGTATTGTGTAGGCCAGGTAGAGGAAGAACGGATTTTCCCGGTTGTCTTCGATGAATGCCAGGGCCTTTTTTGAAAAGAGGTCGTGTGTGTAATAGGCATTTTTTCCGCCGCGATTGCCAATTAGCTTTCCGACTTCATTTTTTATTACAATTTCCTGGAGTAGTTCGAGCTTGTCGTTTTCCCAGAGGTAATCGGGATAGTAAAAGTGTGCCTGGTTCTGGTTGAGATGGCCGTAGAAGTAATCGAAGCCCTGGTAGTTCGGAATTCCCCATGAGCCGGGGTTGCCGAGCGCCCATTTTCCTATTGCGCCGGTTTTGTATCCGGCTTGTTTTAAGACTTCGGCAACTGTTACGTCGTCTGGTCGCAGCCATATCTCATTGGGCAGGTTGTCGCGTATGCGGTTGTGTCCGTTGTGCATTCCTGTCATGAGGCTGCATCGCGATGGTGCACAGACGGTGGAACCGGCGTAGGCATCTGTGAATCGCATTCCTTCGACTGCGAGTTGGTCGATGTTCGGAGTCTTGAATTTTTTCTGTCCGTAACAACCCAGATCATTGTAGCCGAGGTCATCGGCCATGATAAATAGTATGTTTGGTTTTTGGTTTGGCGCAGCCGCGGCGCGGAGCAGGCGTGGTGTTGCTATTGCTGCTGCGGTGGCAGTGACCGCTCTTAGAAAATCACGTCGGTTAATTGTTTTGCAGTGCATTCTGTTTTTCCAGATATGCTTCTTCGGGCGAAGCCATGCCACGATTTGTCAGACCAAGCAAAAAACCGACTATAACCAAAACTGCGGTTGCCATTGCTCCGACGATAATCTTATCCATGTCGCACTTGTAAGGAATCATGTCCAACATGTCAGCAAACCAGAGTTTAACTGTTGTTTCACTTTCACGCAGTCCAGCAATATAGCTTACTCTGACAAACATTCCCCAGCAAATTGACAAAATGCTTGCGACAATTGCTACGATTCCCTGCCAGAGTCTTAATTTAACCTTTAGCAATGCAAGCAAAAATAGTCCGAGTATTCCACCTCCGAAGATGCCTGACATCGTCCACCAGACGTCGAGTATGCTTTCTGCCTTCAACATCAGGACGGCAAAGCCAATTCCGAGTATGCCCCAGACGACCGTTAGTACTCTTAGCAATGTGATGCATTGCTTGTCGGAGATGTCCTTCTTGACGAATTTTTTGATGAAGTCCTGGACCATGATTGTAGCCGAGCAGTTGAAAGCGGTTGCGATAGTGCTGATCGCGGCAGCGATAATAGCTGCGATCAGGAGCCCCTTGAAGCCTGTGAACACCTCAGTAGCAATGTAGTAGGGGAAAATCTCGTCCTGTTTCAATGTCTCGATTACTGGATTATTGCGATAGAATGCCCATAGAGCAGTACCGATGTAGATAAAGGCGGTAGTCATGAAAGCGTAGATGATGGTTGCGACCCAGATGGATTTTTTTGCTTCTTTTACGGTCTTACAGGCAGCGAATTTCTGGACGTAATTCTGATCGGCCATGAGGTTACGCAGGTTTTCGGTGACACCGAAGATGATCATTACCCATATCGTCCTGTTAGCCAGTGTCTGGTCGGCAAGGGTAAAGTCCCATTTTCCGAAGCTGAATTTTCCTGCTTCCCATGCAGCGTTAATAGCGGGGTCAGGGCCTGTTGTAATCTTATATGTTAGAATCGCGCAGCAAACGATGATACCTGAAATCATAATCACGGACTGCATGACATCGGCCCATATAACGGCCTCCATTCCGCCGAGCAGTGTGTAAATGATCGTGATGATACCGATAACGAGAATCAGCAGAATGATGTTTGCGCTTTGATTGCCTAGTATGTGTGCGAATTTGTCGAAGAGCAGGGCGGTAAGGAAGAGGATAACTGCTATTCGCCCGATCATGTAGAGCAGGAAAGAAATTCCGGCATAAATTCTACCCCATGCCCCGAGTCTTCTTTCGAGGAATTCATATACTGAAATGATTCCGATTTTTCTGTAGTATGAGATGATGAAGTAAGAAACGAATAAAGCGACCGGAATCATCGAGTATGCAAATAGAACGGGGTTCCAGTTGCTCCCGAAAGATTTGCCGGGCGTGGCAATATAGGAAAGGCTGCTTGTGTAAGCACACATTACCGAGAGTCCCGCGGCCCATCCTGGGATTTTTCGCCCTGCGACCATGAACTCTTCCGAGGTGACTATTTTTCTGGAGGTATATATGCCCAAGCCGATCAGGACGACGAAATAAGCAACCAGAATAATGATATCAAGTGGGGCCAGGCTTCCTTCTACCGCCGCCAATACATCGAGACCTGCTAACATGATTTTCTCCTTATCGAGTTATCAAAACATTCAATAG
>SDBT01008103.1_pt1 | contig 17214 bp, 18 predicted proteins | sample 2277101 | NCBI WGS metagenome assembly SDBT01 (sample SAMN10404973, study PRJNA504765) | marine sediment metagenome | isolation source: marine sediment core GS10_PC15, 103 cmbsf | place: Arctic Ocean: Southern Knipovich Ridge | collected 2010
CGGTATAGAAAGATATAAAAGTGAAAAAAATTTGTGGATTGTTAAATATCCATTAAGAAAAGATTTTGGTGATAATGGTTATGTCTATATATCATGTGAAATTTTAGCTAAAAATAATAATTTAACTAGTGATTTCTGGCGTATCTCTTATTATTAAATCTTTATTATTGTGTTTAAGTAATAATTATAAAATTATTATAATTATTATTATTATAAATTATTATAAATTATAATGCAAGCTATTTGTGTACTACAAGGTAATAATGTCAATGGTGTTGTCCTCTTTAATGAAAATTTAGAAACTAAATCTGTCACCATAAAAGTTAAAATATCTGGCCTCAAATCTGGTAAACATGGTATCCATATCCATACTTTTGGTGATACTCGAAATGGTTGTGAAAGCATGGGTCCTCATTATAACCCTTATAATAAAGATCACGGTGGAATCCATACCAAAATTAGACATGTAGGAGATTTAGGAAATATAACTGCTGATAAAAATGGAAAAGTAGATGTAACTTTACATGATAAATTAATTAAACTTAGAGGTAAATATAATATCATCGGTAGAAGTGTTGTAGTACATGCTGATGAAGATGATTTAGGTAAAGGTAGTTTCCCAGATAGCAAAACTACTGGACATTCAGGTATGAGAATCGCTTGTGGTATTATTGGTATTCTTTAAGTGACTTATACTTAAAAGCTCATGCTTAAAAGCTCATGCTTAACAGCAAAAGCCCCCGCGAAATTATTTATCTATCTTCTTACCATATTATGATAACAAATATATATATAATAAATCCTCGCCGGCGTGAACTCCCGAAGGGTGTTAACCGCCAATTAATATAGAGCTAATTTGCCCACAAATACTACTATAAATTTATATATTTTTTTATAAATTATCATCAAAATTTTATAAAAAAGATGAAGTCTTTGACAATGAGGAACAAAAAAATAGAATATTATTTAATAAAAATATAAATATAAATCTCAATATAAAATATAAATGATATGTATTGACGAATATCGCTATCTAGTAGGAACTATTGGCGCTACTCTTGTAGTTAGTGGTGTAATTGTAACTGATCATGCCTTAGACCATAATACTACCAATCCAGCTGGATCTCTCTTATTTATTTTAGGTTGGATGTTAGTTGCATTATCTATTACAAATTTTACAGTTGATTGGAAAAAATTAGGTGCAACCATTTTCGTAGTAATTGCTGCCATAACAGCTCAATACGGTTTGACTAATAATAATATAAATTTTATCATCTTAGGGGGAATCTTATTTGTAATTTCTTGGTATCTATTAGCATTTGTTATATCATATGATGAAACTAATAAAAAAATAGATTGGCAAAAAGGTAAATTCGCATTTATTGGAGCAACCTTAATCCTAATCAGTATGATGATTCTAATGAATGATCGTAAACATAGTATATACTATATTTTAAGAGGAGTTAAAGGTACAAGAGGATTATATAGTTTTGGATTACCATTATTCACATTAGGATGGATCTTAATTATGTTAGCAACATCTATTCAAGATTAATTCATAAATAAATATATAAACATAAAATATAAATGTTAGATTCGGATGAATATTCTAAGTGGGTAGGAACTATTGGCGTTGCTCTTGTCACTAGTAGTGTCATAATAACTCATCATTTCTTAACTCATGATATAACCGATGTTTCTGGATTAATGCTATTCTTTATAGGTTGGATGCTTATCGCATTATCTGCCGCTAATTTTACAACTGATTGGAAAAAAATAGGCACAACTATTTTCGTCGTTATTGCTACTATGATCACTGAATACTGTTTAACTAATAATAATAAAGGATTTATATTATTTGGCGGAATATTATTTGCAGCTTATTGGTATTTTATATCATCAATTACATCATATTCTAAAACTACTAATAAAATAGATTGGCAAAAATGTAAAAATGCATACATAGGATCTACTTTAGTCCTAATGTGTATAATGAATTTAACATTACCAAAAAATTAATTTCTATTTACCATAATTCATATTGGAATGAATTTTAATTATGTTCGCTACATCTATTCAAGATTAAAGAAAATCATATAAAAAATATAATCGTATATTATAAAAAAATGGATGATGAAATGTTTAATTATATTGATAAATATCTAAAATTACATATTTATAATGATAATGAAAATGAAAAAATTAACTCAGAAGAATCAAAAAAACAATCAAAAAAACAATCAGAATCTCAACAAATAGAAAAGAATAATAGTCACAATCAAAATAATCAAAGTAAAACTTAATCCCCACTTAATCGTAGATAAAGTAGATGCCACATTGACATATTCTTTATCCTTTAACACCATATTTTCTCTACTACACTCATCTCCAAAACACTGCTTCTCCCGCTCATCAGACAATATATACTGAAATCCATAAAATGATGCTCCACTTACAAACAAACCTATCGTAAATCCATTAAATAATGATAAAAATCTCTGTAATACTGTCTCCTCCGCATCATACATAAACAGTAATGATAACAACCAACCTATTGCCGCCAATCCAAAAGTTATATATGTTCCATGTACCGTCACATATCCCTTCTGGATAATCGGTTTATGTAAACTCATCAACAAATCTGACACATTAGTCTTATCTGTTACTGATGCCATATCTAAATATTTATTGGCTACCGTATCTACATAATGACTATCCCTGTTATTATAACTCTTTTCTGCTGCTTGTTTGAATTCTTTAGTATCAATCATCTTATTAATATCATCTGTATTAAAATGTCTACCCAATTCATCTAATGCTTCTTGTCCATCAGTATTTAATTTAGTAGATGAATATAATTTTGGCTTCTGACGTGTAATAATTAATCCCATAATGATGAATGCAATTACTATTAAATATAATACATAATAGAGAGGGTTACCATGATCGGCAGAACTTCTAATGCTTAAATAAGTCATGATTAGGATAATAAAGATGAAGACTCCATAAAATAAGTATTGTATAGCTTTATTGTTAGCAATATTATCTTGTTTAAAAATTTCTTGATAGATGAAAGGTATATTTAGCCCAATTAAATATCCGATAAAGAAGAACCAATTAAGATTATTAAGATGGCCGAGGACATGACGTTTGTCCATATTTGTTAATAAATATAGGATAGATCCCATAACAATTACGACAGAAAAGTCGATAATTTCGTCTCTCATAGGTTTTTTAGAATATTTATTAAATATACCATACAATATCTTGACACCAAAATATCCAACAATTAATAATGCAACATATTTTTGTAACTTATTCTTATCCCAATCTATAACATTGAGCTCGTAATTATTTCCTAGTTTATTAACCTTATTAGACATAACTATATACTATTATAATATTTTTATTGAAATTATATTAAAAATTGATGTTTAAAATGACTTAAAGAATATATCATATATATTTATACGTTTAAGTAGTTTTTATAATGACAACAGATATTTGGAACGTATATGACAATATAAAACAGACCCTATATGAAGCTGAAAACGACGATATCGAAATAATCGATATTAATAAAATTGATAAAGAACTATTATGCTATAATTGTAGAGAAGATAGTCTTATATACGATGAAGGAATTATAGTTTGCGAAAAATGTGGAATAGATAACGGTGCTATGATCGATTATCAACAAGAATGGAGATTTTATGGATCAGAGGATACAAAACATTCTAGCGATCCTACACGATGTGGTATGCCAATTAACCCATTACTACCAGAATCATCATTAGGTACAATTATATTAGGACGAGGATTTGAAAAATTTAGAAAATTAAATAATTGGAATTCTATGAGCTATAAAGAAAGAAGTTTATTAAAAGTCTTTAAGCATTTACAATCAAAAAGTGATGATAATAATATTTCTATATGTATTATAGATCGTGCTAAAATTATGTACAAAACTTTAAGCGAAGATACTATCAAAAGAGGTAAGTCTCGAAAAGGTTTGATTGCAGCTTGTGTATATCACTCCTGCAAAGATAAAAATGATTCAAGGAGTACTAAAGAAATTTCACAAATGTTTGGACTAAAGATCAAAAAAATGACCAATGGATGTAAACAATTTAATGAAATGATGTATCATAATGATAATAATTATATTACTAATCTTAAACCAACTTCACCTGAAGATTTTATCGAAAGATACGGTGTATTATTGAAATTAAATAAACTTTATAAAGAGAGAGCTATCCATGTTTCTAATATGGCATCTAAATTAGGATTAGTTTCTGAAAATACACCATCATCTATTAGTGTGGGAAGTATATATTTAGTATCACAATATTATGGTATGGGAGTAACTAAGAAAAAGTTATCGGAAATTTGTGATATTTCGGAAGTTACGATATCAAAAGCTTATAAGAAAATGGCAAAATATAAAAAATATCTTGTCCCTTTTGATGATTAAATAAGTTATTCATTATTAATATCCACTAATATGCATAGCTTGTCTCAATCTATTAGATGGTATCATATTATATCCCGGATAATATCCCGGTGAAGGAAATGTAGCAAACATCTGACCCTCTTGCTTTTCTTCACGTCTTCCTTCTTGATGATCACCTAAATATGCCTTATCTCTTTGTTCCATAATAGATTCATATTCATCTTCTTCTTGTTGTGGTGTCATACCACCACTTCTAGGAGCAAAATCTTCTAAATAAAATAATTCTCTATCTTCTTTAATCAATAACATGGTTATCAAATATGTAATAGCTAATATGATACCTAATGTGTGACCACCAATATCTTTATTCCCGATGGTTAGACAGATGATCATGATTAAGACAAATATTTTGAAGATGATATTATTAAATAAGTCATTGATAAACATTGGAACATTGATAAAAGTTAGATATATGATGTATATAAATAAAAAGGGATAGATAATAATATTATTATTAAACATTAGTATAATAATAATATAATAGATATTTAATCAAAAATATCAAGTAACTTATTCTTAATCTCACTCTTTAAACTTAATTTTTCTTTAAGTACTTCTTTAAATCCTTCTACCTTTTCTTCCACAGTTTCTTCCACAGTTTCTTCTTCTGTGGGTTCTAATATTTCAATAATTTCTTCTGATTCTTCCAATTGTTCTTCTATTTGTTCTTCTATTTGTTCTTCTAATTGTTCTTCTAATTGTTCTTCTATTTGTTCTTCTATTTGTTCTTCCAATTGTTTTTCTTCTTCCATAGTATCTCCTATTAATTCTGGTTCTAATTTATGATAAACTTCAATAGTGCATTGAATGTTACAGAAGTTCTTAATATAATTAATACATTCATCTAAATCAATCATAATTTCATGTCTATAAATATAAAATATAACAACACCCATCATAACAAACATATAATTAGTCATAATATCATGTTTTGCTATTAATATTCTGAGTAAAAAAAAGAATAATAGTTTAAATATTTCATTTGTAAATATTTTATCTATAAATCCCTTATCACTATCTATTTTATAAAAAATATAGTTAGATATTAGTAATGTGATAATTAATTGTAACATTTATAATATATTATTAAGAAAATATTTTTAACTATAATGCGTCTATTGTCTCTAATATCTCATTTCTATATTCTTCATAACCTTCTTCATACTCCTCTACATTGTTATTCTTACATACCCACAATCTACAATCTGTACGTGTAATCAATTCCACATCATGACTAATAATTATTACTCCACCCTTGTAACTATTTATACCATCTATTAATGCATCTATGGTTTCCACATCTAAATGATTAGTCGGCTCATCCAAAAATAATATATGTGGCTTCATAGCTGTTAATGCTACAAATGCTACACGTGCCTTCTGACCACCAGATAATTGTTTAATTAATATTCCATGTGCATTAGATTCTAAACCAATACATCCTAATGATTTTCTAACTTCCTGTACATTATCATGTGTTTTGTTCTTCTGACCTAATAATAAAATATATTCTACAGGTGTTTGATCCATTGGCAAAAACTCAGCAAAATGTTGATTGTAATACCCTATTCTTAATTGAGAATTTCTAATAATATTACCACTTAATGGAACTAAATTACCAACCAATAAATTAATTAATGTTGATTTACCCACTCCATTTGCACCTACTAAGGTAATACGTGAATCTAAATCTAATCCAAAATCTAAATTTCGAAATAATATATCATCCTCTCTATAACCAAATGTCACATCTTTGATCTCCAATATTGGCATAGATAAACTTAAAAAATCATTAAATCTTATCTTGACATCGTATGGCCTATCCGGCTCCATTATTTCACTATTCTTTAAATACTCTTCTTGTTGTATTTTAGCAATACTTTTGTTCTTCATTTCTTTAAGTTTTCGTTTAACTTTTAACCATTCTTTCTCTTGACGACGATATTTATCGTGGTAAGATCTTCTAAATTTACTGTAATTTCCACTATATTCTACTAATTTTTGTGATTCTATATTTATGATATGTGTGCATATCTCATTCAAAAAACTCTGATTATGTGATACAATTAATAATGTACTTTTCCACTTCTTTAAATATTCCGTAAACCATATTACTGCTGTTAAATCTAAATGATTAGTAGGTTCATCTAATAACAACAATGTTGGTTCCATATATAGAGCACGAGCGATAGAAATTCTCATACGCCATCCCCCTGAAAATTGTTTAGTAGCATATTCTTGCTCTTTTATCGAAAAACCTAATCCACTTAAAATCTTATGAACTTTAGATTCATCTTTATCAGCTCCCATCACTATTAATTTATCAGTTATTTCTTGATATTCGTCAAATAATGCATCATCTTCGTCTAAATGATCTTCTAAATATTTAGACCTCTTAATTAGAATTAGTCTTTCCTGATGTGCACTCATAACAGTCTCAAAAACAGATACATCAGTTGACTCTATTTCTTGTTCTATATAGAGAACATCCATTTTATCTGATATAGGTAATTTACGGTAAGCAATGTGTTTGAGTAGAGTAGTTTTACCAATTCCATTTTTACCGACAAGGCCATAATGATTTCCATAAATAATTTTCAAATCTGTGTCTACAAAGAGATCTTTCTTATGTGCATTAATGGTAATATTAAATAGACTGATATCTCTAATAGTACATTGATTTGAATTGGATACACTGGCACTAAAATTGGTATCTATATCATCTTTTTCAATAATTGGTTCAGAACTTATTTCAATAATTTTATCTTTATTGACCCTCCTTTTTTTTCCCATTTGTGAATTTATTAATATTATATAAGACCATATTTCTTTATATTATATTCAATTTTTTTATAATGACCTAGTATACATAAACATATATAAACATATATAAAAAAGATATATCTAAATATAGTAGTATGAATTTACAACAAAAACAAAGATATAATAGAATTTTTGAAGAAGACCTTTACCTATTAGACAAAAAATATAATCAAACTAATATGATATTCCATATCAGTGGTTCAACTGCGAATGTTTATAAAGTTACCATCAATTGGAATAATAATTCTATATATTGTAGCTGTCCAGATATGAAGACTTGGGCAGCATCTTATCATTGTGTATGTAAACACTGCTGCTTTGTTATTTTTCGTGTTATGAAATGTTTTACGCTAAATCAAACAAATTTTTTTAAAAGTTTACATTTTAGTAGAGAAGAAATAAATTTACTAAAAAATAAATTTGATATAATGACCTTTAATAATGATGACGATTTCATTAATTCTGAGTATATCTATAAATATCTTAATTTAGAATCAGAAAAAGATGTTAAGAGTATATCAGAAGATAATAGATTTATACAAAAACGAAACACTAAAGATGACGAATATTGTATTATCTGTTTTGAAGAATTTAATGGAAATAATAGTAAAAATGATAATGATAATGATAATGATAATAAAAATGTGGAATGTCCAATTTGTCATAATATTATACATGATAAATGTATGAAAAAATGGATAAAAATGGGCAAGATTAGTTGTGTATATTGTCGGAGTGATATTTGGATAAATTATGATAAGAAATTAGATAATAAAAAATCTAACAATACCAATTATATTAATCTTTTGGAAATATAATTATGACTTTTTATGAACTTTACTCTGACTTAATATATAACTTTCCATCAAATTTACATCATCATCTAATATTTTAACATTAACTTCCTTATCTAAATATTTATTTTCATTAAATAATGTAGGTGGACTTGGATTAATCGAACTACTAATTTTCCTATTATCTATATTACCAATATATATATTACTGTTCTTTTTCTGATAATAACTACTAATGATATTTGGATTTATTTTTTGTTTTAAAATACTCAATGTAGAATTTCCATCTTTACTAAAATGATCATCCAAATTTAAACATAAATATGATATACCTAATATATAACACATATGAAATTCATTATAATTAGATATCATTCCTAAAAGTATCAATAAAGTTCCAATAATTCTCTTATAATTATTATTAATATTTATCATCATAAAAGTATAATTTAATATATGATATTCATATTCAAAATTTACATAATTATTCAAAAATTTTATAATCTGAATATATATAAATGTTGTTATCATAAATATATTATATCTATTGCAATGAATAGATATATGCAATATTCTTTCCGATTTTTCATAAATATATCGCATTATACTAAACATTATTTTATTAAATGTTAATGCATATCCAAACTCACATATAAATGCTACCATAAAATGATTCTTTAAAAATATTCCTATTATTAATGCTAACAATCTAAAACAATATTTATACAACTGTTCTTTATCTAAATATGTACTAATTCTTTTTTTATACATTAGAAAGAATATTGATAACAATGGTAATATATATGATTTATCTAAAAATGCGCCAATAGTCCAGATTGTAAACATTTTAATTAAAGTATAATTGAATTTAGTAATATAAATAGTCACATAATCTACCTTATTATCATTTTGTAAACTATAAATATATATAATCGATTGTAAAATTTCCGTACTCAATAATCTACTCCATTCCCTTTTGATAATAACCTCTGTAAATCTTTTCTTGGCGGTCTGAAGATCTAAACTTTCAATTAAATCACCTGTTTTATAATTATAAAAATATGTAATTAATTTACCATAAAATAAATTTGACTTCTTTCGTGTATAATGTATTAATGAAATAATCAAAAAGTTTTTAAGAAATAATAGAAAATCTCCTATTGTCTTGTCATAATCATCAAATAAAAATAATAACTCATTGAAATTAATATCCGGATCTTTATTTATACATATTTTAGATAATGTATTAATAACACTAGATAATTGTTTACATATTATGACACGAATAAATTTCTTCTTCTCTTCATTAATAAAATTGATATATTTACTCAAATAATTATGACATATATGATTCAAAATAACAGGACAAATAGTTAATAATAAAATATAATATAATGGCAATATAGTTTTCAACCAAAATAGATTACAAAGAGTTAAATATATAATTTCTAATGTTATATAGTATATATATCTATTAATGATATCAATCGTATAAAGTTTATTAATATTGGATAATATATCTTTCTGAGATGTATCATTAAGGATAAAAATTTTAATAAAATGTGCCGCCGAGAATAAACTATCAATTGCAAAAGATAAGAAAACTATAGATTTATAAAATTGTGTAAAATAAAATATAGGAATAATTATTAGTAACTGTAAAATCAAATCTAACATATACCTTATATGTTCCTGTATCCTTCAAATACTATATCCTTCAAATACTGTATCTTTCAAATACTGTATCTTTCAAATACTGTATCTTTCAAATACTGTATATCCTCTTTTATTAAATATTATATCATAAATCTGTCAGATATTGACTTGAACAATACCATATAAAGAAAAGAACAGTAGTCACGATAATATTCATAGAATCGATAGGTAAGTTGAGTAACATAGGTCTAAAATATCCGAATATAAATAGAAAAGTGATAGTAGCGATAACTATTTGAGTAATATTATACATATTAGTTATAACTAATATATATATTTTATTTTATAAATTAGAAAGAGCCATCTCTGATAATATCTTCATCTCTATTTATTGAATTAGCTGATAATTTTGTAAAAAAATACCATAACATATAGAAAAATGCAGGTACAAATAAATATACATCAATTGGTTCCAATTGTAATATTTCAGCTCTAATATATCCCAATAAAATTACCATTAAGATTGTACTAATCCATAATTCTTTAACTTGTCTTTTAGTTAATATAAATGAATAATTAGATATTAATGTAATTATTAATAGTAATACAATAATTCCAATACCTAAGATATAACCTATCATATATTATATTTATATATATTTTTTTTAATAAGATTTATTAGTAAATATTATATAATTGGATACGATTTTTACAATAAATAACCATATCATAAATAATACTGAAGTCACTGTGATATCTACTAAATTTAACTCACCAGACATTATATATATTATAATTGAGTATATAAAGAAGAAATATAGAGTGCCGAATAGTATTTCAGATTGTTGGTAGACAGTCAAAAGTTGCATATATTATTTATTAAGATTTTATTATCAATTATTATTAAATTAGTAGCAAAAATATGTATCTAAATAATATATATGGATTATTGTCGATTACCAGAGATACAATGTTCTAAGAGATATGGAAATCAGAATTCTTATTTTAAAGATCCTAAAATGTGTACCATGTTAAATCCTGATCAAATTCAAAAAACATTTTCCGGATTAGTTGATACCAAACAAAATATCGATAAATATAAAGTCTGTTACCAAAATTATCCTACTAAAGGTAGACCTGGCGATTATAAATGTCAAATAAAAAATAATAAATGTGTTGGCAAACCTATCGGCTGCAATGAATTTATGAAAATAAAATCTACTCAACAACCTCCCCATAACTTCGATTATGTTCCTAAAGATATACTATGTATGCCACCTAATATCGATAATTGTCCTAAAGATCGTAAAAATGGTATAGATCCAAAATTATATATCAATAATAAAGCTTTCTATCAATGTCAAAAAAAAAATGGTGAAGTAGATCCTATGTGTATTAGTAATATTTATACCCTTAGCAACTATGGTTTCCCTATTGACCAAAGCAATTCTAAAATCTTATACTCTGAATCATTCAAAAAACCTATTAACAATAAGCGAGTCGTAAGTTGTCCTGCAAATTATCATGTATGTGGCGATAATATGTGTTGTCAGAAAGATAATAAAACTAACAAAATAAATAAATGTTTAGCTTCAGAACATTCAACTATTTTAGGTTCACCATATTCTTATTGTGATTATGGTAATAATAAAACTAATTTATTCACAGAAGGTGCACCTAAATTAAGTAAATTTCAGTCAGAAAGACAATGTTTAAGTTGGTGTGCCAATCATCCAGATTGTAAAGCTATGGTTAAAACATTAGATAGAAGTGGTAATCTACAATGTAGATATTATATGTATGATACACAAGATAATAGAATTAAGATGGTAAATGATAGAACAGCTAGTATTTATAATAAAAGATTAAATAGATATGTAGCTAATCCGGATGAAAAGATATTACCAAAATATGATTATAACTTGGTAACTAAAGATAATATATTAGATGGTTGCAAACCATATGGATGTTGTGCAGATGGAACTCAAAAAGCAGATCAAAATGGTAGTAACTGTTCACCATTTACAGATAAAAGTAGACTAATAGGAGATCCTAAATATAAATTCTCATCATTAGGTGGAACTACTAAAGTTGGTAAAATAGATTCTTTAAGTGGTAATAGTTATAAAAATTATTAATTATTTTTACCTCCTAATTCTTACTCTTTCTTTTGTTGATGTTGGTGAAATAAAAATACCTTCCGCAGGTAATGGTCCCACTGGTTTAGGTTCAGTTGCTTTCATGTGTACTAATTTTGCTTCATATCTTATTCTTCTATTTCTTTCTTCATTAGTTTCTTTCTTTGCTACTTGTTTCTTTGCTACTTGTTTCTTTGCTTTTTTTATTTTTTCTATTTTTTCACTTAGTTCTTCCAATCTTTTTTCTGCACGTCTTTCTTCTTCGTATTGTCTTTCTTTACTTCTTTCTTTCTCTCCTTTTTTAAATTTCTGTTGTTTCTCGTATCTTATTATATTTAATGGTGATACTAAATTTAAAAGATTTTCTAATCTTTCTTCAAGATTCATAACAAGTTTTGCTTGTTTTGGACTAGTTTCGATTTTACTTCTATTAATATTTTTATAAAGTTGTTTTAATTTACTTAAATTTTTAGCTTCAATTTTATTCTTTGCTTCTAATTTATTTATAGCAGAAATAACATCTACTCTTCCTTTACGTTTTCCAAGACTCTTTGGTGGAGAACCTTTAAGTCTAATATTAACATTGGATTGTCTAGTTTCTTCTTTTTTTCTTTCTATATTTTCTTTTCTGGATAGAGTTTTTTTCTTAGTTATCTTCTTTTCTTGTACAACATTTATACCCTTTTTTAAACTAATTGGTTTGTTTTCTTCAAATAGTTCTGGTATATTCCTTTTCTCCCTTTCTTGTTTTTCTTCTAAATACTTTTCTATAATATTTGGTTTATTAATATTTTTAATATTTATATTTTCTTCTCCTGGTGATTCAAATCGTTTACCAAATTTATTATTATTATTATTATTATTATTATTATTATTGTTGTTATTCTTATTAACATTTATATTTCTTATATTTCTTGTTATTTTTTGTTCCTCTTCTCCTGGTAAAGGGTATTCTTCTTCAGGTTGACCTCCTTTCAGTCTCTTAGATGATAATGTTCTTTTAGTATATTTATGTCTTACTCCACCTAATTTAGATAATTTATAATATCTGGTCATATATAATAATTAAATATAATTATTTATACTTATCAATTAAATTTTTAATATAATCAATATCAAAATTTTTTTCATACTTAATTTTAAAAATATGCCGCATTGTCTTAAAAAATGTACTCTTTAATTTAAATTTCTCCCAATTTTTATACATAATAGGTACTCTATAATTGTTATTATATGTTATATTAACCATTATTATATCAACAAACGCACGTGGTCTATTGATTCTCAATTCTTTATTTCTCATTTCTATATCTAATGTATTAGCTTTCATACCTAAAAAATACATATGATATCTCGGATTTAATAAAATATCATAAAATGTTACTTTATGTTTATTTATATCATATTTAGCTAATTTATCTGTAACTTTTTTAATATCTATAACATTCTTATCTATCTTATTTATATTTTCTATATAATACCCATCTATATCTCCACAATTTCTTAATCCATATAGATATAATACGATACTACTAGTTAACATAATATTATTTTTTTCTAATGGATTCAATCCACAAAAATATTTAATATAATCATCAAATTGTTGTTGACAAATTTTATCCTTCCGATTTAAATTAAATATATTTTTGATATTTTGATCCTTTAATAAATCTAAACTATTTCTATTTAAAAATATTTTACTATATATTAGACCTTCATTATATGTATTATTTAATAAATAAATATATTTTGTATCTATATTAATATTACCTTCATAAAAGTATATAGATAATTGATTATTATTTTCTGAAAAATTATATAAATCTATTTTATCTATTAATTGATAATATTTATCTATATTACCATAATTAATTTGATAAAATAATGATATTAGTTCTTTCTTTGTAAATTTTATATATTTTGAATAATAGAAATCTGTTTCTTTTTTAATAACTTTATCTAAATTAACATCTTTACCAAACAATATTAATACTTTGATATCAGATCTACATTGAATATATTTTAATAAAATTTCTTCAGAATCGATATTATTTGTAATTAGTTTAATATTTTTTTTAGATAGAATTTGGTAATAATTATTTTTAATTTTTTTATAATATTCTGCTAATTTTTTAATAGGTTCCATATAATCAAATTTCTGAATATTATCAAATAATACTTTACTCATTATATAATAAACCTTTATAAAAAAACTTAATTTTGAAGAAAAGAAATTAAAAAATAATTAAATATACATCATATTATATGTAGTTTCATTTCTAACATGAATATTTTCATCATTCATAAATAAATCGAGAGCTTTTTGTAAATCTTCATATATAATTTTCTTTTTTTCATGTTTCAATAGACAAAATACTCTTCGAGCATGTGTTATTTTTGTCATATGGAAGAGTGTTTCCATATCTCCGCCATTATATTTAAATATTGCTTTATTTTTTTGGAAGAATTCCAATGGTGTGTCTATATATTCATTCATAACCTGCCAATCTTCGTCTTTTACCATTTTTAAATATATTAATCTTAAATCATCTGCAGTATAATGATCAATATTAAATCTAAATGGAAATCTTCTTTCTAGACCAGGATTATATGCAAAAAAACATTTTTGTAATTCTTCTTTATATCCTGCAATAATACAAATAAAGTTAATTTTATTTTCTGTTAAATTTTGGTTCAATGTATCAATACATTCTTTAGAAAATGAATCTCTAAGTTCCTGATTCCCTAAAGAGTATGCTTCATCTATTAATAATACACTGTTTTTAGCATTATCTATAGCTTTTTGTGTTAATTTTGCAGTATGTCCCAAATATTCTCCAACAAGATCTGATCTTTTAACGGAGTGAACTTTATCATTTCTGATGATACCCATTTTACAATAAATTTTGGCAAGGATGTGAGCTAATTCAGTTTTACCACAACCTGGTGGACCATAGAGAACAGTATGCATGATATTTTTATTATATTTTTCAAAATCTTGTAAATAATATACAATCATATCAACAATATGATTTTTAACTTTATTCATACCAATCATATTTTTTAATTGTGTAAGTGGTTCTATTAGATAATATAATCTTTTAACATTAATATTATATTTTTTCCTTTTAGAAGTATTTGGATTATATAATTGACCTAATTCTATTAAATCATCAATACCTTTGATATCACGATATATAATCTCATCATAATCATCATCATTATAGAAATCTTCAACTTCCATTGGTTCTTCTTCTATTGGCTCATTCTTAGGTAGTATAGGTAGTATGGGTGGTATAATTCTGATAATATTGATAGGTATTCTATTTTCATTTCTATCATGATTTTTATTCCTATGATTTCTATTGGTATAGCGATCTGTTTTTTGTCTTTTATGGTCATTCCTGTTACGATTTTTATCATTATTTTTATCATTATTTTTATCAGAATCATTATCAGAATAGGATAAAAAATTCATTTGGTTGAGATTTATAATAAAAGATACAACTTTATTATTTACGAATCTTAATCGAATGAATTATTTAATACTTATCTTATTAAATTTTTATAAAAAATTGAACATATTTTAGTTAACAAAATTACTTAAAAAGAAATTAAATATATATAATATTAGTATAATGAACATAGTAACTAGTCATAAATATGATTGGGATAAGGAAACATGGGATGTTAGCCAATCTTACTTTCGAGATAAGAAAGTATTGGTTAGACATCAGATAGAGTCCTTTGATGATTTTGTGGATAATAAAATTCAAAAAATTGTTAACGAATTTAATCCTGTGATTTCTTATTCTAACTTTAATCAAGATATTGGAAAATATATGACTGAATACCACGTGGAATTTGGGGATATATCTATTAGTAAACCCGTTATCAACGATAATGATGGTGAACCTAAAGTGATGTATCCTAATGATGCTCGTTTAAGAAATTTAACATATTCAACAGCTTTAGCTGCTGATATTAGTCAAAAGATTGTCAGACATAATGCCAAATCAGGTGAAAAAGAAATTACTGAGTTACCATTATTAAAGAATATTGCTTTAGGTAAAGTTCCTATCATGTTACAATCTAAATATTGTGTCTTATCCGAACAGACTAATAAGACTCGTTCCGAGATGGGAGAGTGTGAGTATGACGAGGGAGGATATTTTATTATAAATGGTAGTGAGAAGGTGATAGTATGTTTTGAGAGAAAGTGTGAGAATAAGATTTTTGTATTTCCCCAAAGTAAGGGTCCATCAACAACATATTCACACATTGCTGAGATTACATCTGTTGATTATAATAATCCCGCATATGTCAAACCTTTATCTATAAAATTGACATCAAAACCTGGTAATTTCTTTGGAAGAACTATTAGATTGCAAATTAGTAAAATAAGAACGGAGGTGCCGATATTTGTTATATTTAGAGCATTGGGTGTTATATCAGATAAAGAAATTATCGAAAAAATTGTTTATGACCTTGATAGTGATATTTCTAAAGAATTTTTAGATAAATTGAAACCATCTTTGGAAGAAGCAGATCGCGTTAGAAGTCGTAAGGTAGCTTTAGAATATATTTCTAAATATATTACTGTTCCAATTATGACAAAAATTAACCAATCTACTGCTCATAAATTAAAGTATACTGAAGATATTTTATTAAATGAAATATTACCACATGTTGGTAAGAATGCAATTAAGAAAGTATATTTCTTAGGTTTAATGGTACGAAAATTATTATTTAATTTCATGGGTTATATCAAACCTGATGATCGAGATAGTTTTATTAATAAGAGAGTTGAATCGCCTGGAGTATTATTAGCGACATTATTGAGAGCTAATTTTCATAAGTTGGTTAAAGATTTGAAAGTATCTATTGATAAAGATGTGAAGAATGGAAGAATAGATGAGGTTAGCATGAGTATCGGTAAGAAGATTAAAGCATCAACTATAGAGACAAGTATGAAATATGCATTAGCAACAGGTAATTGGGGAATCAAGAATCAACCAAATAAGAAGGGAGTAGCACAGGTGATGAATAGATTGTCATATTTGTCGGCGTTATCTCATAGGAGAAGAGTGATAGCACCAATAGAACGAAATGGTAAGCAAACAGCGCCGAGAAAGTTACACAATACACAATTTAGTACAATATGTTGTTGCGAGACACCAGAAGGAGGATCGATAGGTATTGTTAAGAATCTTGCCATGATGACACATATTACGTTAGATGCAAATCCTCAACCAATTGTTAAATGTATGAGTGAATTAGAGGTTATACC
>SDBT01008104.1_pt1 | contig 17213 bp, 7 predicted proteins | sample 2277101 | NCBI WGS metagenome assembly SDBT01 (sample SAMN10404973, study PRJNA504765) | marine sediment metagenome | isolation source: marine sediment core GS10_PC15, 103 cmbsf | place: Arctic Ocean: Southern Knipovich Ridge | collected 2010
GTAATGCAATTCAACATATCTATGACACTTCAGAAGCAGTCCAGCTCGCCGCAGTACAAAAGAATGGTAATGCAATTCAACATATCTATGACACTTCAGAAGCAGTCCAGCTCGCCGCAGTACGGAAAAGTGCTGACGCAATTCAGTATATAAAAGATCCTTCAGAAGCAGTACAACTCGCTGCTGTGCAAAAAGATAGTAATACACTTCAATATATCAAAAATCCGTTAACTAAGGTTATTACCTTGGCTGCAAGTTCAATAGACAAGGCTTCTTAGGAATACTGTTTCCTCATTTCCTCAAACTTTTCCGCTCCAATCTCATCCCTCAATTTCGCCTGCATAGCTTTTACGACTGGCGGGGCGTCTGGGCCGGCGGTGATTATCACTTTCATCATCTCTGCCGGATCCATATTTGCCATGCCTTGGTCGCGTTTTTTGGGCTGTAACATTTCCTTTAGAGCTATCGTCATTGCTCGCTTAACTTTTTCCGGAATATCGGAATTGTTTGGAATTTCAACCTCCAATAAATGACGGGCGGTTTCTTCGGAATCAATCACATATTTACCCAACCTCGGTTTACGGTTTTTAAGAATATGAGCATTGGACTCTCGGATAAACCCATCCAGTTCTGCCGCTTTGGGATTTGGTGTTTTATTTACAATTGCGTAAGCTTCCAGTTCAGGGGCCAGGTTGCCAGTAATCGGAATGAGATCATGATCGCTTAAATCCAGATTCATCGTTGGAAGCTTGGTGTTTGGATAAAACTTAAGCTGATAATTACGACATTCAATATCATTATCCGAAAAATACTTAAATGCCTTCTCAATCACATCCAAATTTTCCCCCGGCACACCGGTTATATAATCAATTGTAAGCTCTTGCTTAGCCTGGCGGGTTTTGTCGCGAATAACTTCCGTCAGTTTTTTTGTATCAGGCGGGCGCATAAAAAGTTTTAAGATTTTTTCTTCAAAACTCTGTATTCCAAATACAATCGTGTCCGAACCGGCTTTGCGCATCAGATTATAATCACTCACATCCAATTTGCCGATAATGCTGGGGTGGTGGTAAGCAGTCCAATTTATGTAATTATCCATTCCCCGTCCGATCACTTCTCTGCAAAATTCCCGAATCCATTCTGGTTCCAGAAACATGATATTGGAATTGGTGAATGTGAACATAAAAAATCCAGCTTCTTTCGCCAAATACTCCAATTCATCCACCGCTCGTTTGGGTGAAAAAGTGATAAGTTTTTTCTCGTACTGCGGAACACTGCAGTAGGTGCAATTGAATGGGCACCCCCGGTTCACCTCCAGCCCCTGCGAGGCGAAAATCAACCCCATATCAAATACTCCCAAATCCCCGGATTCAATAACCGGTTTGTAGTAATTTTGATAAAAAGTGTTGTGTTCCAAATCCAAAAACGGAAGCGCCTCAAGTTCATCAGAAGTCAACGTTACCTTGTGACCTTTTTGCAGTTCACCTTTTTCATAGGCCCACAGACCATCGATGCCCAGAAGTTGATTTTTAGATAAAATTTCATCCGTGATCTTCTCACCCAAGCCCTGAACAACTCCAAAATCCGACAAACCTTTTTTAATCAAAAGCTCCGTCATCTTCAGCGGTTCGGAACTTGGAAGCGGGCCACCAAAAAGCAGTTTTTTATCCTTCAAAACCCCTCGCGCCTTATCCAAAGTCCGCAGAATATGATTTATGTTCCAGGAATTCACATGAAATCCAATCGTCCGATAGCTGTCCGCATGATCCGTCAGCCAACTTCCTAATTCCTCCGGTCCATTCGTCGATTCCGGTCGTCCGGTCGTATCAATCACCTGACTTGTTTTGCCCTTTTGCTTTAAATAACCCGCAATCCGGTTCAACCCCAAATGGTTCTCTGGTGGACTTGAAACTCCCATCTCATTTTTAGAGAAATCAGGATTGATAAGGAGGATATCGGCTTGGTCGGTGGTTTTCGGGGTGGGTTGAAAATCCATAACATCTTCAGCTTATGAATCCAGCCTGGTTTTGTCAATTTAGTAAATAGCCCCATCGTCCGAAAACGATGGGGCCAAAAGCGAGACACCTCCTTTACATCATCGCGTTAGCGATTGCTGCCCAAAACTGGTCTGCCGTAAAGGGTTTTTGCAGATAACCCCTAAGCCCGGCTTGCCGCAGGACTTCGATATCCGAACCGTGTCCATTTCCAGAACAGAGCAAAACCCGCACATCTTCATTTTCTTGAAGCAGGCGCTCAAAGAGCTGAAAACCTGTCATCACGGGCATCTGAACATCAGAAACTACAAGGATAATCTCATCTTTCCTCTCAGCATAGATCTTGAACGCCTCCTCGCCGTTCTCAGCAGTCAGTATATTCTGAAAGCCGGCACCCTGGAGAAGTGTCCTCAAAAGTCTTAATTGGTTCACACAGTCGTCAGCTACCAGGATGCACTTGTCATGGTATACAGAGAAGAAATCTTTCATACACACACTCCTTGGGTTGTGGGGTTTTTTATTTACATCAATTCATTTGCATGATTGATGGGAGGGCCTCATTTATAAGGATCATAGACTGCCACCGCGACTGCGGAACAGTCTAATAAATTGTTTGCATGCCTGAAAATTGACACGCAATTAGCTATTTTATTCATTTTTTTTGTTTTGTCAAGCATTGTCTATATTTTTTCTCCATAAAAACCATTGATTTTCAGAGAGAAATATGGTAAAATATTTAGATTAATTAAATATGCGCAAAAACTCAAAAAAACAAGATTCCTTTTTTAAAAACTACAAATGGCTGACTGGCATATTGTTTGTCGTGTTTTCACTGGTAGCTGTCGGAGTTTATATTCAATTCATTGAAGCTGCAGTTTCTTCTTATGATTTTAGTGGGATTACTAACCCTAGCGCTACCCACATAGCCAGGACATTTGAGGTAGATGTGGATTTTCCGACGAATGGTGCGGCTACAATCGATACTTTAACAGATGATGGTACGACTACAGGAACCCCTCAGATTCGTGCCGGTATCATCGGTTACGCATCAGACAGTGAAGCTAGCACTGCCGAATATGCAGCTATCTCAATATCAGATGATAATCACTGGGTAACACCAGATCCGGGATTTGGAGACACACAAGCGTTTTGGACACAGTTCCAAATAGCTGAAACACCGGCTAACATCACTCAAATAGACATAGCGATTGAGGGATACCAGGGTGGCTTGCCTCCAGCTGGCCGAAATGCATGGCTGGGCATTTGGGTGCCTGGTGCTCCCACACCTTACTGGAAAACACTCGAATCCTCACAAGAAACTACTGATCATGTTTTTTCCAGCACACTTACAACAAATTTAGCGGATTATATAGATGGTTCCGGAAATCTGACGATTATTCTTTATAACGAAGATCAAAGTGACAGCCTTTATATCGATTATATGAATGTGGATGTTACGTTTGGGGCTGCTATTTCTGCCCCAGGAATTATATCGATGGTTGCAGATGACCCGGATAATCTAGATCGTGAACTTTCCGCAAACGACACATTCACTATTATTTTCGATAAATCCACCAATGCTCCGCTAGTGGCGGCCAAGGCAGATGTCGATGGTTTGTTACAGCTTCCTACATCAACTGATCTGGATGCAAGGGTGTATGACCATATTCTGGGTGTGGATTACACAGGCGCCTGGAGTACTACGACTTTTGCGAACGATACTCTCACCATCACTATCGTGGATGGAACAGTGGTTTTGGCAAATGATGAACTTCCTTTAACAATCAACGATGTCATTACAATTAAGGCAGATGGAACAAATGATTTAAAGGACAGTACTGGTACTTCCGATGCTTCTGCTGCCTTCGGAACAATGGTGGGTAACTGGGGCTTGCGTCCAGATGATGATATTACTTACGCTTCCGACCATAATGCCAATGCTCAAATACACGAAGTCTCTCTTTTAAACGAGTATCATTATCGTCATGCTACTCCTTACAAGCAACGGGCTGATCTTACCTATGTTGGCTATCTGCCAATTGCCACTTATGCCATTGGCCGTCGCCCAAGTGATGGACTTATTTTCGCCGCAGAAAATGGCGATGAAACCCTTAATCCAGCTGGCTTACAATTAGCCTGGATGGATCCTGAAAAGAACGATACCGATCTTACAGCCCGTGGAGCTATAGGGCGTTTAGGAGCGGGTGTAAAAGAATTCTACCGTTTGGTTTTTACAGCATCCGGCGTCCTTTATGGAGCAGCGAACGACAATAAACTCTATTTGGTTTACGATACCGTGCAGGCAGTTCCCGCGGGAACACATGGGGCAGCTGATAATTTGGCAGGCAATCCTATCTGCACCATGCAGCCCGACCTGGGTGATCTACCCGCTTTACAGCTCGGTGTAGATGGATCTGCCGACTTCGCTTTTGATGATGAAGGGAAATTATTTCTCGTATCAAATGATATCCTTTATTGGGTAGAAACAGGTCCTTTGGTTGGCGGAGTAATCACAAGTCCTTGTACCGCTCATGCGGTCGGCGACACAAGTTTAAACGAAATAAGCGGTGTGGCGTTCACTAAAGGAGGCCAGTACCATATTTCTACTTTTTTACCTGGCAACCGAACTCTTGGTATTGTAGATATTGAAGATGCCACCAATTTCGGTATTTCCGATTTTAATCCGACTTTAGATATTTACGATTTGGGAAGTGTGCCGAAATGGACGGATATTGAAATCGAGAAAATCGCCAGTAATGCCGAGTTTATCGTCGGTCAAAATAATACCTATACGCTTACGGTTTGGAATGATGCAGATGTTTTGGATCCGAACCTTTCCGACGCGAGTGGCCCGATCAAAGTTACAGATATTTTGCCCGACAGTCTCACGCTCATATCTGTAGCAGGAGCGGGTTGGACTTGCGACAGTATCGGTCAGTATTTTGAATGCATGACCCCCAATAATCTTCCTAAGGGCACCAGCCTGCCCCCTATTACTGTAACAGTAAATGTTCTTGGATCAGCAGAACCTTTAGTGATGAATGAAGCGTGTGTTGACTCAACAACTTTTGAAAAAATCGATATAGAAGATTGTGACAATGAACCTACTCCAGCGGGATTGCCAAATCTCGTGATCGCTAAAACTCCTTCTGATGCGATTGTGAACCCAGGGCAGGTCGGCTTGGAATATACCATCCGGCTGACTAACGATAGAAGTATTACGGGTACGAACATCACCGTAAACGATCCTATTAACGAAGCTCCTTTAGATGCTTATTTGGAGAATCTTCGAAATATTACACTCACCGATTGCGGACGTCCTTCGGAAACGAAATTGAAAATAAATGGTACAGAACTTCGCCCAGGGGAAAATCCAGTTGCAGACAGCTTGATTGTCGACGGTAGAGCTATTGTGGTCGATATTCTGAATGGATCCAGCAACAGTGATATTGCTTCGACAATTGCTTCAGCGATCAATGCGGATGATACTCATCATGCCAATGCGGATGAAAACGCAGTGACGATTTACCATGGTATTAATGGTGCTGTTTCAAATGGAAAAACCGTTGACACTTCTGCACTTGAAGTTGCCATAAATGCCGCAGATTTATCAGACGATGACGCAGAAATTCGTACACCGAATTTTGCAGGTGGTACTGATGCCGTCGACAATTCCACTGCTACCGAAGTGATTGTAGATAGTGTTGCGATTTCACCTTATAGCCGCTCAGCACAGGAATGTCTGATCAACTATACAGTCGATGTAAAAAGCGAGCTTATCGGCGGTACTATTATCAACAACCGTGCAGATGCTACTGCACCGCTGGAAGGAGGAAGTGCAGTTTTTGCCGAGGCAAATGTAGAAGTATCCGATACGCCGATTTTAAGTCCATCTAAAGTCGATGATGATGTGGATAACATCGTAGGACCTGGACAGACTGTTACTTATACTCTTACCATTGATAATATTGGTAACAAAACAGGAACCGGTATCAGCGTGGATGATACTTTAAATACGAATTTGGAGAATCTTCTTGTTACAAATTTAACAAATTGTGGGGGGGCGTATGTAAATAATTCCACAGCCAATCCACCTGTTTTAAATATCGATGGCGTACAGATTACCACGGCCGATAACTGCATCATAGAATTCACAGCTGATGTGAAAGGCGCGACAGGCGCTGGCGTAATTATTCCAAATACCGCTTATGTGTCTGCCGCAATTGAGGGGGGCTTTCCTACAAATGCTCCTTCTGATGATTTGGTGACATCTGGTGCCCCAAGCTTAACGGGAACCAAAGTGCATAATAAAGGAGGAAAGACTCCTCCTAATGAAGTGGATCCGGGGGAATTAGTGCAATATACACTCACCATTGATAATGTGGGTGATATAAATGGAACAGGTATTAGCGCAGATGACACTCTGGATGTCAGCTTTGAAAATCTGAATGTCATCAGTCTGACGAATTGCGGAGGAGCGCCTGCTGATACTTCCACTGCTAATCCACCAGTTCTAAATATTGATAATCTCCAAGTAACCACAGTTGATAACTGTGTAATCGTTTTTGAAGTGAACGTTAAAAATACTGTAACGCCTGGAATCGACATTCCGAATATAGCTTCGGTTTCTCCGGCTGTCGAAGGCGGATTGGGCGATCCGAATATTCCTTCTATAAATCTACATGTACCGGGGGCTGTGGCCATTACTACTACAAAGGTAGATAACGATGCGGATAATTATGTAAACCCCAGTCAAACTGTTACATATACGCTTACTCTTAATAATACCGGCGATGTTACCTTGACTGGTATTCATACGCTGGACACCATGGACAGTGATTTGGAGAATCTGAACGTGGTCAGCGTTATAAATTGCGGATCCAATTATCAAGATCAGTCTTCCGTCAACCCTCCTGAGCTCGATATCCGCGGACTGGGGGGAGATCCCAATAAAGGTCTGGAGGTTCAATCCGGTGTGGCTTGTATTATTACGTTTACCGCTCAAGTTAAAGCAACTGCGCCGGGCACGGCTTTGATTCCAAATGTTGCGACCGTTACAGAATCACAAGAAGGCGCTCCCGCGACTACACCAGCTTCTGATGTGCTGGAAGTCGCGATGCCGTCGGTCAGTGCTGTTAAAGTAGATGATGACCCGGACGATTTGGTCAGCCGTGGCCAGACTGTTGAATATACGATTAATTTGATCAACGCAGGAACAGGTACCCGATCAGCAACAGGTGTAGATATTTATGATGCTATGGATAGTGATTTAGAGAATCTGAATGTTACAAATGTTACCAATTGTGGTGGTGCGTATTCACATCATTCTACTGCTGATCCGCCCATTTTAGATATCGATGATTTGACGATTGCTAATGGTACAGATTGTGTAATCGTTTTCACAGCTGATGTGAAACCAGCTGTACCTGCAACCTCTACCATTCCGAATACTGTTTTATTTTCCGCTTCAGACGAAGGGGCACCTGGTGGTGGAGCTAGCTCCGACATACTAATTGTTCCTATCGTTTGTGGAGATAGTTTCCGTGAAGGAATTGAACAATGTGATGATGGGAATAATATCGATGGAGATGGATGTGATGCAACTTGTAATCTTGAATCTTGTGGGGACGGTATTCAGCAGCCTTTAGAAGAATGTGATGATGGAAATAATGTGAATGACGATGGCTGTAGCGCAGCTTGCTTACTGGAAATATGCGGAGATGGTGTCCAACAAGCCGGCGAACAATGTGATGATGGTAACAATGTAGATAACGATGGTTGTAATGCCATTTGTGTGTTGGAAATATGCGGAGACGGCATAAAGCAACCCGTGGAAGGATGTGATGACGGTAATGTAAATAATAATGATGGCTGTTCAGCTCTTTGTGTTCTTGAGTTTTGCGGAGACGGGACTAAACAGACAGTTGAGCAATGTGATGATGGAAATAATGTGAATGGTGATGGTTGTGATGCAGTTTGTGTATTAGAGGGATGTGGTGATGGCATTAAACAACCAGCAGAAGGATGTGATGATGGAAATGTAAATAACAACGATGGCTGTTCAGCTCTTTGTATCCTTGAATTCTGCGGAGACGGAACCAAACAAACCAGCGAGCAATGTGATGATGGTAATAATGTAGATGGTGATGGCTGTGAGGGAGACTGTACTTTGTTAGGTCCTCCGCCTATTCCTCCTCCAACTGGTGGGTGCGGAAATGGAGTACTGGAAACAAATTTAGGCGAGCGATGTGATGATGGAAACACCAGATCAGGAGATGGCTGTTCCTCCAGTTGTCAGCCCGAAGGCGGAGGTTGCACTGGTAATTGCAGCCCTCCACCGCCACCACCTCCCAAATATTGTTTTGAATATGACCCCGACCGCCCCATTACATTCAATGATCTCGACCTAGGCGATAGCAGTACTGATTATGTAAACACTCTTAAAGACACTAAAATCCGTTATGCTGGAGATTACGTCTTAAGTGGAAATGATAACCATTCTACCGGTAAACAGCAGGAAAAATACCAATCGGGAATTTGGGATTATCAGTCATGGCGACCAGTACGGCGCATGGAAGCCATTAAAGCCATTCTCGTATCCAACTGTATTCCGATTGAAGATGAGATTCCGATTCCTGAAGATGGTTTCCGCTTTCGCGATGTGCCGGTAGATGTAGATCCTAGCAATGATCTAATGCACTTTACAGCGCGCGTGTTCTACACGGCCTATAAAAAAGGAATTATTACTGAAAATGAAGAAGGATTAGCACATCCGTTCCGCGATGCCAATCTCGCCGAAACACTGGCTATAGCCCTTCGCACCTCCAAAGCTCTCACTAAACGTTATTTGGAAATGGAGCAACCCTGGTATCGGAAGTATGTGGAATTTGCCAGAGATTACGGAATTTTGGATGGCATTGAGTCCGACCCTGCTTCTACTATACGTCGTGACGATTTTGCAAAGATTATTTTCAGGATTATGTGGCATAATCCACGATCTTATGTGCATGGATACGCGCGGCAATTTAATTTCTTTGAATATAGTCAGCGAGTTCCTGCTGGCCCTAGTGTTTTTGAATTAGGCAGGAAAGAAAAAGAGGATATTCAATCTAAATTAAAAGAAGATCTTAATAAAGCAGCCGATACCACCGCTTGTCTGATTCACGATCCTAACCGCCGTCTTGAATTTGTTGATGTGCCGGAAGATCATTGGGCTCATCCGTATATAGAGATTTTACGGACCACTCAGATTAAAAATAGCGGAGATTATATCGCCAGTGGTCATGGCAATCCGTCGACTGGCAATACGCAAAGTAAATACCAGGCGGGCGATTGGGAATACCGGCCTGAGGCTCCCATTACATTTTTTGAATTCATTAAAGTTGCGCTGGTCAGCAATTGTATTCCGATTGAAAACACGTTAGTGGCACCAAATGATGGATTTCGCTTCCGTCAGATTGCCCCCACAGTTTCCCCGAATGATGAATTTATGTATTTTGCTGGACGAGTGATGTATACGGCTTACAAACAAGGCGTGATACGAGGAGATATTCATCCTTTTATTCCTATCAGCCGTTTACAGGCTTTGGCTATTTTATCCCGCTTGTCAGATATCATACCATCACGCTATGAGCCAAAAATCCTACCATTCAGTGATGTTAGCAGTACAGCCTGGTACGCCCCAACGCTCTCCTATTTATACGAAAATGGCCTGATTACCGGTTATCCGGATGGTACTTTTCGCGGACACGAGGATTTAAAACGTAGTGAAATGGCTAAATTTGTTACTTTATTTATGAGATTAAATCAAAACCCCAACATCAGCCGTTATGGTAAATCTGTTTCAAATCTTTACGGTCTTAATTTTTAAATCATGAATCGCAAAAAACAAAATCTATTCACTGGTTCAATCAAAAATCATTTTATGTGGCTGATTCCTTTATTTTTGTTTATCAGTCTGGTAGCCGTCAGCTTCACTCCTGTTTTTCAAAGTCAGGCAGATAAGGCTGGTACTACTGAGCAGGTAAAAAAAGAGAAAGTTAAAAAGAAAAAACTTGCCAATGTAACAATTGAGCGGGAAGGCTATTTTATTAAAAACGCCGGTACACCACATGCTTTTATAGCTCTCAAAAAAAAGCTTATTGGTGAACGGGTTCCTAATCTTTCCACTTCTAAAATAGAAGGGGAAGTTTCAGAAGGTGGAACCGTTCGTTACACCATTACTTTAAAAAATACCGGTAATATCAATGCGACAGATATTGATGTTTTTAGCGAACTAGATTTACGTTTTGGCACCCCAAAGAACTTTGTATTTAAAAAATGCGGAAAGCGTTATCGAAATTCTTCAAAAGACAATGAGGTAGATATCTCGAATATTCTTGTCGGAAAAGGCAAAAAATGTGTGATACAGTACAACGTTACCTCTACCGCGAATGGTACAATGAGCAGCTTGCTTTATCTTTCGCCCGCAGCTGAAGGAGGTGAAGAAATCGGACCTATAGAAGCCATGCCAGTACAAGTCCGCATTACCCCAGAAGAACAAAATCAACCAGATAAGGGCGAGCAGGAAAATCAGGAATTCGAAGGAGAACCGGCCGAGGAACCAATTGATGATCAAGTTGGGGATTCAATTATGGAACCGATTGAAGAAGAATTTGCCGAAGACAGTGAACCTGTTATAGATAGTGAACCTGACGAACCAATTGAAGCTACTGAGGAATTAATTGATGAACCGATTATTGAAGAGGGACTTCCTGATGAAGAAATTGCTGAAGAAGTTCCGGAGGAGGTCGTTGAAGAACCTGCTAATTCTGAATCAGGTTCAGAAGAAAATCTGGATGAAATATCATTTGAAACCACAGAAGTAGAAGAAAGCTCATAAAATACTTGCATAATTTTTTAAAAAATGGTATAATATTCTAATTACTTAAAAAATCTTAACCTTTAATATAGAAACCAAAATGAAATCAATCACACGATTCACATTCCACCAAAGGATTGTCGGCATAATTGCCCTGATGCTTTTGAGTCTGTCTGTCGGCATGTACCACAAACACGTGGTTATGGCGGAGGCAGTTCCGAATTTAACACCGTCTACCAACGCGGTCATCAATGCTGATGGCGGTGTAGTTTACTATGGCGGGACGGTTCAATATAAATACACACTGATTAATGGCGGCAGTGCCCACGGATCAGGTATGGATGTGTTTTCTGAACTGGAAACTGGCTCTAGCAATCCATCTAATTTTACCTTTAAAAATTGTGGTGGAGCGGCAATAAATGAATCCAGTTCTGCCACAGTTGAACTGGCAAACGTTTATACATCAACCGATGCCAATTGTGAGATTACATTCCAGGCCGACTTGGCGGATCCATATCCGACAAACCTGGTTACTAATGAATACTACATCTCACCAGCCGCGGAAGGCGGTCCGGAAGTAGGACCTTTAATAGCAACCGTTCTAATTATTCCTGCACCGGTATGCGGAAACGGTTATCATGAAGTTGGCAACAACGAAGAATGTGATGACGGTGGTAATGTATCCGGCGATGGCTGTTCTTCTACCTGTAAATTGGAAATTTGTGGTGATAGTATTTTGCAGATCAGCTTAGGTGAAGAATGTGATGACGGAAACGAAGCTTCCGGTGATGGTTGTTCCTCAATTTGTGAAGAAGAGTACTGTGGTGACACAGTTTTACAAGAAGGATTAGGCGAGCAATGTGATGATGGTAATAATGTATCTGGTGATGCCTGTTCCTCAACTTGTGAACTGGAAGCATGCGGAGACGGAATACTTAATAGAGGTGAAGAATGTGACGATGGAAACGAGGTTTCCGGTGATAGCTGTTCCTCAATTTGTAGAATTGAATACTGTGGTGACACAGTTTTACAAGAAGGATTAGGCGAGCAATGCGACGATGGAAATTCAACTAATAATGATGGCTGTTCTTCCGCCTGCCTCTTAGAGATTTGTGGTGATGGCGTTCGGCAGACAAATGAAGAATGTGATGATGGAAACAACCTTCCCGGTGATGGTTGTAGTGTAGAATGTACAGAAGAAATATGTGGGAATGGAATTATAGAAAGCGGTGAAGAATGTGACGATACTAATAGCAGTAATGGCGACAGCTGTTTAAATAGCTGTCAGTTACCTGAATGTGGAGATGGCTTCCGGTATCTTGGTGTGGAACAATGTGATGATGGCAACAATGTAGTCGGTGACGGTTGTTCTCCTTTCTGTGGCCTTGAGACTTGTGGCGATGGTGTCAAACAATCAAATGAACAATGTGACGACGGCAACAACACATCCGGTGACGGTTGTAGTGCTGCATGTTTTGAAGAGGAATGTGGCGATGGTGTCAAACAATCAAATGAACAATGTGACGACGGCAACAACACATCCGGTGACGGTTGTAGCACAAGCTGTCAGTTAGAAAATTGCGGTGACGGGCAATTGCAAACTAATCTTGGTGAACAATGTGATGATGGAAATAACAGTAATGGCGACGGCTGTAGCGCCGCTTGTCAGACAGAAGCTTGTGGAGATGGAGTCAAACAGCCAAATGAGCAATGTGATGATGGAAACACTACATCCGGTGACGGTTGTGACGCATCTTGCGATCTAGAATCCTGTGGCGATGGCGAAGTTCAGTCTGAACTGTGGGAAGAATGTGATGACGGAAACAATACATCCGGTGATGGCTGTAATGCCGCTTGTCAGGTTGAATCCTGTGGTGACGGAGTCAAACAGCCTGGTGAGCAATGTGACGACGGCAACAATACGTCTGGTGACGGCTGTACAGTACTTTGTCAGCTTGAACTTTGCGGTGACGGCCAACTCCAGTCTGATCTTGGTGAAGAATGCGATGACGGTAATAATCAAAATAATGATGGTTGTTCCTCATTCTGTAAGCTTGAAGCTTGCGGCGACGGAGTAAAACAGCCTTCAGAACAATGTGACGATGGAAACAATGTATCCGGCGATGGCTGTACTGCACTTTGTCAGTTTGAATCCTGTGGTGATGGTGTTTTGCAAGGAAGCGAAATTTGTGATGACGGTAATAATATTTTTGGTGACGGCTGTTCAGGATTCTGTACATTAGAATTCTGTGGCGATGGTATAAAACAGCCTTCAGAGCAGTGTGACGACGGTAACAATTCATCCGGTGATGGATGTACTTCCGGCTGCTTACTTGAATCTTGCGGCGATGGAGTCAAACAAGATGTCGAACAATGTGATGACGGTAATAATTCATCTGACGACGGTTGTTCAGCACTTTGCCAACTTGAATACTGTGGTGATGGATATAAACAATCCGATGAACAATGTGATGACGGCAATAACACATCCGGTGACGGTTGTGACGCATCTTGCGATCTAGAATCCTGTGGCGATGGCGAAGTTCAGTCTGAACTGTGGGAAGAATGTGACGACGGAAACAATACATCCGGTGATGGCTGTAATGCCTTCTGCCAAAATGAGTCTTGCGGCGATGGGGTAAAACAGCCTTCAGAACAATGTGACGACGGCAACAATGTTTCCGGTGACGGTTGTACAGTACTTTGTCAGCTTGAAATTTGTGGCGATGGGGTAAAACAGCCTTCAGAACAGTGTGACGATGGCAACGGTATATTCGGCGACGGTTGTAATCCTTTCTGCCAAAATGAGTCTTGCGGCGATGGGGTAAAACAGCCTTCAGAACAATGTGATGACGGCAACGGTACCTCAGGCGACGGTTGTACTGCAACATGTCAGCTTGAACTTTGCGGAGATGGTGAAATACAATCCGGTCTTGGTGAAGAATGTGACGACGGTAACAGCACATCCGGTGACGGCTGTAACGCAGCTTGTTTATTGGAATCTTGCGGTGATGGAGTAAAACAAACCTCAGAACAATGTGACGACGGCAACAACACATCCGGTGACGGTTGTACTGCCACTTGTTTATTGGAATCTTGCGGCGATGGAGCTAAACAGTCCTCAGAACAATGTGATGACGGAAACAACACATCCGGCGACGGCTGTAGTGCTGCATGCCGAAATGAATCCTGCGGTGATGGAGTAAAACAGTCCTCAGAACAATGTGATGATGGAAACACTTCATCTGGAGACGGCTGTACTGCTACATGTCAGCTAGAAAATTGTGGTGACGGCAATAAACAGGATGTTGAACAATGTGATGATGGAAACACTTCATCTGGAGACGGCTGTAGTGCTTTCTGTCAGCTTGAATATTGCGGTGACGGCGTGAAACAAGCCGAAGAACAATGTGATGATGGCAACAGTTCATCCGGTGATGGTTGTAATTCAGCCTGTGAACTGGAACTTTGTGGCGATAATATTGTACAAACTGAATTATGGGAAGAATGTGACGACGGCAATAATTCACCTGGCGACGGATGTTCCTCATTCTGTAAATTAGAATCCTGTGGTGACGGCATTACACAACCAAGTGAACCATGTGACGACGGAAATAACGTTTCCGGTGATGGATGTACCATTACTTGCCAGAGAGAATCCTGTGGAGATAATGTTCTGCAGCTGACTTTATGGGAAGAATGTGACGACGGCAATAATTCACCTGGCGACGGATGTTCCGTATTCTGTAAATTAGAGTCGTGTGGTGACGGCATTACACAACCCGGTGAACAATGTGACGACGGTAATAATGTATCCGACGATGGTTGCAGCGCCACTTGTCAGTTAGAATTTGTTCCATCTGACTGTGGAAATGGAATTGTAGAAGCTGGTGAACAATGTGACGACGGCAACAATGCATCCGGTGATGGTTGTAGCGCTGCATGTTTACTTGAAGGTGAACCTTTCTGCGGTGACGGAGTTTTGCAAGATGGTGAACAATGTGAAGATGGTAATACTGTTTCCGGTGACGGCTGTAGTTCCACATGTCAGTTCGAAGGGGGCCCCCCAGAAGCCCAATGTGGAAATGGAGTACGTGAAGGCATTGAACAATGTGATGACGGTAATTTACTTGATGGTGACGGCTGTTCATCCGTTTGTCAGTTAGAAGGCGGTCCTCCCGTTGAATGTAATGAATGCGATGGAAAGGTGACCGTATTATCCCTCCAGTACACCGGCGTTAATGCAGTTCAGGCTCGATTCTCAAGCAAGAATAAGGGCAATCTTATATATGAAGGAACTATTCAGCCAAATGAAATAGTTACCCTTAATGGTGCAGGTAAAGGTATTGATAATCAAAATACATTAGGCCCGGAAGTAAGAGTAGAATTAAACGGAGAATTCCATGTTGATATTCATACGAGCTGTTCCAAGCCGATCGGACCAGGATCTGTATGGGGATACTTTACGGTAACAGAAGGTATAAGCCGAAATGGCGGTGATCTTTGCCCACCTGGAGGTGGCGGCGGAGAATGTCCATTGGCTCCAACCATTAATCAAGTTAGCGAAATTCCATGTTGGGCAGCTGACGCTGTGAACTGGGTACTTGAAAATGAACTCTTCAGCATCCTGGATAACGAAGATGTTCGCGATGCGGTTAAATTTTACCGCACTTATCAGCTCATTATGGGGCAATAACCACTTTATTAACCTTATACAATCATGAAAAAAAAGACCTTTTCATACAAAACTCTTGCCGGATTTATAGTGGTTATAGCTTTGAGTTTAAGTTTGGTAGTCGGACTTTCAAATAAAAGCCAATCTGTACAAGCTCAGGAAGGTGAGTGCGTAATAGGAGATATAACAATTGAAATTGATGTGTTTTGCTGGGCCATAGATGCTGTAAGTTTCACAGTCAGCAACGGACTTTTCAGCATCCTGGACCAAGAAGATATGCGGGATGCCGTCAAACATTACCGGTTTTACAACTTGGTAATGAACGAATTGCAATAAAGTTGCCTATTTAAAAAGGTCGCCTTTCTGCTTTGCGGATGGGTGGCCTTTTTGTTATTCACTATGCGCCATATGTTCCGTCTTAATCCATGGCAATACTATTAGCGCAAGAAGTGAAGTCAGAGCACCTAACCAAACCGTTATCTGAAGCCCATTCATCCCAAGTAGCCCACCTTGAATGTTTTCGTAAATAATCCCGCCGGATACGGAGCCGAAAACCAGTCCGAAATTCATAATAGAAGCAAATACTGCAAAGTTCGTCCCTTCCAGATTTCTAGGAGTGGAGAGCGCGACGAATTTAAGTAATGCTAGGAATGACATCATATAAAGTATCCCCAGGAAGAAGTCTAAAAAGAAATTAAGAAATATAATACCGTCATACTGCATCAAATGACTCCAAAAATTCCCGCCCTGTGCAATCAGAAATACAGGCGTGGCAATGATGGCGCCGGTATATTTGATGAGTGGGTTATTGCCAATTGTATTCGCTAACTCCAATTGAGTAAGGCCCAACTGACTCATGCCAAGAACAGAGCTGATCACAATAGTCCACAGCAATACTTTTTTGATATTGAATTTATCCAGCCACTTGGCAAACAAAATCGATCCAATCAGCCAGCCGATATAACTCACTACTCCAAAATAGCCAAAAGTTTCCTGATCAATGCCCACTTGGTTTAAAAAGTAATCCTGCCATGGGGCGCCAAAGCTGGGCGTGAATCGCCACAGGAACATAAAAATCGCGGCCGCAAAAATAGCTTTCCCAATAACTTTTAAGTCCATCAAATGCTTAAAGTAGCCGGCAAACCAAATAAACCACACTCCAATTACGCTAAGCGAAGTTAGAGTCATATTTTGTCCTTCACGTGGGTAAAGCAGTGCAATCGTAATCAGAAAAGCAAGAAAAGATGTGTAAATATAAACCGGACTGATGGCCTTATGTATTTTAAGTTCACTCCGGTCGCTAATCCGCCTTTCTTTAATTAAAAAGGAAAGGCCGAATGTGATGAGCGGCATCATGGCAGTGAGAAAAAACATATCCCGAATGCTTAAAATCTCCCGCCCCAGCAGAATACCGGAAAGGAACGTGGTCACAATTGCCCCCACCGTTAGAGAACCCCAGCAGATCGACTGGTATCGCCCGGCCGTTTTTTCATCCGACTGCTGGACCACCAGGCCGTCACAGATCACATCTGTAAATCCAAGACCAATATTGGCAATCATGATCGGAATAGCATAACTGATGAACGAATCCGCATACTTCCAAAGACAAAGCCAGCTCAGCATTGTCACAAGCGGCATAATGTGCATATAAATCCGCGGTCTCTATCCCCCAATAGGCACCACATAC
>SDBT01008105.1_pt1 | contig 17213 bp, 13 predicted proteins | sample 2277101 | NCBI WGS metagenome assembly SDBT01 (sample SAMN10404973, study PRJNA504765) | marine sediment metagenome | isolation source: marine sediment core GS10_PC15, 103 cmbsf | place: Arctic Ocean: Southern Knipovich Ridge | collected 2010
CTCCTGAAGGATGTATTAAATTCCCTGCACAAAATGTGTTAGCAGGAGCCGCTTCCCCAATAAGTAAAGGCGTGGGTAACATAATGAAGTTTACCCAATGTTCATTAGCAGATGCTATTCATATGGCCACTAGAAATCCAGCGAAATTGTATGGATTTAATGACCGAGGAGAAATAAAGCCTGGTAAAAGGGCTGATCTGATACTATTCACTGTAGATAAGGGTGTCTTGTCCATAAAAAAGACCATCATTGCTGGTAAGGTTGTATTTGCGGCGGATGAAGACTGATGAGACAAATGTTTTGGAACAAATCGATGCCTTTTACAAGGCAGGATTTAAGGGAATTGGCGAAATTACAAGAACCTTGAAAGATTACAATGACCAGAGCTACTTACCCATTTATGAGAGGATACAATTGTATGGGATGCACGTGCTATTCCATACTGGAATTATATCTCGTCGAAATCCTGATATCCCTCAAAACAGCAGCATGTCCAGAATGCGCCCTTCTTTTCTGGATGAAATCGCAAGGCGATTCCCAAAGCTAACGGTTCAAGGAGCCCATTTAGGTAACCCCTGGTACAGTGAAGCAGCCGAAGCTGCCCGCTGGAATCCCAATTTGTATTTCGATATTACAGGTTCATCGTTTATTAAGAAGAAAGACCAGCCGGAGTTCTGGGGTCAAGTCCTGTGGTGGCGGCCGGCATTAGTGACCATGCATACACGTACTGCGGGAGAACACGCCTTTGAAAAAATCGTCTTTGGCACAGACGAGGTGCCCGAGGGGCTGCTCCCCAATATTGAGCGATTTGATGCCTTTTTGAAAGCTAATAATGTTCCAGAGAAAGTACAGGAAAAATGCTGGTGTGGCACTATGAACCGCATATTGGGAATTGAGCGCAAAAGGATGCACCGATGAGGAAAATAAAGCTGTTAGATCCCTAATCTGTTTATGGACGGTCTATTAGTTTGAGTTGAGCGATGACCTGATAGATGTCGGGGTCTTCTTCCTAATATTAGTCGAACATAAGTTTTATAAGAATGGGAGTGGAATATGGTTGAGGAATTCTCAGTCGACCAGCTGCATGTTTGCATCTACGAGAGTAAATTTGAACTGGGTAAAGCTGCTGCAGATTTTGCCGAGGAGCAAATCAATACAGCGATCAAAACCAGGGGACAGGCTGTCATCATATTGGCAACCGGGGCCTCGCAATTTGAATTTCTTGATGAAATAACTAGAAGAAATCTGGACTGGTCAAAGGTTGTGGCATTTCACCTTGATGAATATGTTGGAATGTCGGAAAATCATCCGGCCAGCTTTAGACGTTATCTTAAAGAAAGAATATTCAACAAGACAGGGATTGAAGAGTATTATCTGATTAACGGCGATGGTGAAGATGTTGAACAGGAATGTAAAAGACTTGAAAATATCTTTAACCGATTCCAGGTTGACATCGCATTTGTTGGAATTGGAGAAAATGGTCATCTTGCCTTCAATGATCCACCGGCTTCATTTGATGAAGAAGTAAAATTTAAAATCGTAGATCTGGATGAGGCAAGCAGGCTACAGCAACTAGGTGAAGGGTGGTTTAATTCAATCGAGGAGGTGCCCGATCGGGCAATTACAATGACGGTCCCGGCTATTTTGTCCTCAAATGCAATTGCCTGTATTGTACCTGATGAAAGAAAAGCAGAAGCAGTAAAATATACCCTTACAAAAGAAGTCTCGCCTTTGTGTCCGGCTTCTGTGTTGAGAAAACATCCGCAAGCAGTGCTCTATCTAGATAGAGCAGCGGCGTCTCTGGTCTCCGGATTATTGGAAAAAGAAAGCAAATAAAGGGAATTAATTAATGGGATCTGAAAAAAGTGGTTATCAAAAGATTAGAAAATGGATTTATTCGATTGGGCCGGGCATCTTTCTCATGGGCTATAATATCGGAACCGGAAGCGTTACAACCATGGCTGCCTCCGGTTCACGTTACGGGATGTCGCTTTTCTGGGCATTGCTTCTTTCATGCCTTTTCACTTTTATCATGCTTGTCGCTTATGGAAAATTTACCCTGATTTCGGGAAAGACTGCCATTTCAAGTTATAGAAATTATTTTGGAAAATGGTTTACCTTATTTGTAATGTTTGGTTTGATTCTGGGAGAGATAGCAGCTCTGATGGGTATTATGGGGATTATTGTAAATTTGATTGAAGAATGGATTTTCTATCTCAGTGGATATCATGCAGATAAAATCATTTTAACACTATTTATCATTTTAGCATTATATTATTTGTTCTGGGTAGGCCAATATATAAAATTTGAAAAGTTGTTAATAATATTTGTGTCCATTATGGCGTTTTGCTTCATAACAAGTATGATATTGGTAATTCCTGATCCGATTGAAGTTGCAAAAGGAATGGTACCAACGATTCCCGCAGGTGAAAACTCACACCTGATCGCGGCCGGAATGGCCGGAACAACTCTGTCAGCGGTTTTGTTCATCATGCGCAGTATCGTTGTGCAGGAAAAGGGATGGGGTCCTGATGACCTGGCAAAAGAGAAGAGGGATGCTCTTGTATCCGCATCCCTGATGCTGCTCCTCAGCGGTGCAGTGATGGCCTGTGCAGCTGGTACCCTGTACCAACAAGGTATCCCGGTCGACAGGGCGGTAGATATGATTAAAATAATTGAACCCCTTGCCGGAAAATTCGCCATTACCCTTTTTGTCATTGGAATCGTCAGTGCCGGCATATCTACAGTGTTTCCGATTATATTAATTGCACCCTGGCTCATTTCAGATTTTACCGGTGGAAAACGTAATATCCAGTCAAAAATGTACCGGATTCTGGCAGGAGTCGGAATTCTTCTCGGATTGATTATACCGGTTTTTGGCGGAAGGCCTGTTTTTATAATGATTGCCTCTCAGGCATTTCAGGCTCTGTTGATGCCCCTGATTACGATTGCAATAATTATTCTGCTCAGTAAAAAAGAGCTGATAAAAGATGCCGTTGTGGGAAGATGGCTGATTGCAGGTTGCTGGGCTACCTTTATATTCTCGGTTGTTATGGCATATGCCGGATTTGTGGGACTGTTTAAATCGTTATAAATTGACTATTCTTTCTACATATTCACGGAAATAGCAATATGAAAAAAAGTAATTCTGCTTTAGGCAATTTCCCAAATTTTGTCGAATTGATAATAGCGGCAATGATCGGTTTATGTGTAATAACCATGTCTGCTTATAGCAGTACAAACATTGATCGGCCAAATATCATTTTTGTGACAGCTGATCAGATGAGAGCACAGGCACAAGGATATATGGGCAATCAGGATGTAATTACGCCAAATCTGGATCAACTTGCTTCGCAAGGAATTGTATTTTCAAACGCCATCTCTACTTTCCCGGTGTGTACTCCTGCCCGGGCTATGTGGTTAACAGGTCGATACCCAACCAGTACGGGAGTAATCTCAAATGATATCCGATTATCAGCCGAAGAAACTACTATTGCCGAGATTTTAAAAGACAACGGTTATAAGAACGGGTACATCGGTAAATGGCATCTGGACGGACCCGAGCGGCAGGGATTTACCCCGCCGGGGCCCAGACGACAGGGATTTGACTTCTGGGCAGCGGTCAATATCTGTCACCGGTATTTCAAATCTTTTTATTATCTGGACAAACCCGAAAAAATATACATTGACGGATTTCAACCCGATCATGAAACTGATCTGGCAATAAAATTTTTGGAAGATCACAAAAATGATCGATTTTTTCTCAATCTGCACTGGAGTACACCCCATGACCCCTATCAAGCGCCTGAGGAATTTTTAAGTATGTACGATCCTGAAAAGATTGAATTACGGGAAAATGTGATCCATTGTGTTCCTGAAAATATTCATGATGCTACACGTGAACAGATTACGGCATATTATGCAGCAATTACAAATCTGGATTGGAACATGGGACGACTTTTAAAAGCATTAGACGAATTCAACCTTTCTGAGAATACGATTCTGATTTTTACATCAGATCATGGCGATATGCTGTATTCACTAGGTCTTCAATTCAAACAATGGCCATATGAGGAATCAATCCGTGTACCTTTAATTATTAGATATCCGGCAAAAACTAAAGCAAGCTCTGTGAGTGATGCCCTGATCGGGACAGTGGATCTGATGCCAACGATCTTATCGCTCTGTGGTGTGGATATACCTGCAAATGTTGAAGGATTGGATTTTTCGGGGACAATATTAGGAAAAATCGGACCGGACCCTGACGCAACGTTGATAATGTCCGTTCAACCATGTGGTAGAAATATGGACAGAACCGGTGTACAGCCATGGAGGGGGGTGCGTACAAAGCGCTACACGTTTGTACGCTTTAAAAATGAGGACTGGTGTCTGTTTGATAATGATAAGGATCCTTATCAGAGAAGAAGTATGCTGACGGTTGACTATAATAAACCAGAGGTTATAAAATTGCGAAATAATCTGAATGATGAGCTTCAAAAACTTTTAAAACGTATCGGTGATCCTTTTGATGCCCTCTCATTTCCGAAAGTGAGATGGAAATAACTGGAGGTGAAACCATGGCAAAATTATGTTTTTTGATTCTTTTAGTACTATTTCCCAATATAAAATGGAATAACATTGAAGCAGCAGTTCCAGACCGTACAATTCTATTTATTATGGATGGATTATGTGTTGAAACACCGGAGAGGATTCCTCTTCCAAATTTTCTGAATCTGAAAAAAAGAGGCTGCTTTTATACTGCTGTTCATGTACCGCTTCCCGCTCATCCAAAAGATTTAAAGATTTATCCCCATACCTGTTCTGTACCGAATCCGGTGATGATGACAGGAAACATTCTTTTCCGACCAACTGACCAGATGATCCAGCATTCATTCACAGATAGGATAACAGCATTTATCACAAATTCAAAGGCCTATTATTCAGTGAGTAAAGGATTTGATATCTATCATGTTATAGATCAGAATCCACCGGCGGATGATGCACCAGTTGTCGAAAAAACAAAGGAAATTATCGAAAAAGAAGATCCGGTATTTATGCGCGTACACTTGCAGGGTACAGGGAGGGGAGGATTTGACGGTTCTTTGGATATCAATATAGATAAGCCCTGGTACAAAAACATCTGGCATCCGGCCTCATTGTATTTCACAAGGATGAAAAAATCGGACAGGCTTCTTGGAGAATTTGTACAATGGCTCGATTCAACAGGTCGACTGGACAAGACTGTCATGATAGTAACCAGCGATCACGGTCAGGCGGTTACTGGTGGACATCCTCCATATGAACCGGGAAGCAGTACAACCCCGATGCTTATCTTTGGCCCGGGCATAAAAAAGGATCATACTTTTGATTATGCTGAAATTACTGATATTGTCCCAACCATAGCTTATTTACATAAAATCAATCCTCCGGAAAATTGTAAGGGCCGTGTACTTTTGGAATCAATTGTGGGGACAGGAAAGGATGAGATTCCACCGGATAGATATATGGAAAGACTAAATAACACGCTTCTGGAACAGAACTATCTTATGCATGTTGTCCAGGAACTACCCGTTACCATTGAGCAGGTTGCAAAATGGCACGAACGATTTGAGGACATGAAATCACTGGTGACATATAGTGAAGGTATCTCGGTTGCCATGAAGACCGTTGCGAATGCAGGGGTGACAAAACCTGTCTTCTCACCTCCACCAGGTGACTATAATGAAGAGATTATGTTGAAAATAAGCTGCCGGACGGATGATGTAATAATAAGATATACTACAGATGGCAGTGGGCCAACTGCACATTCAACTCTTTATAATGAACCTATTGTAATACAGAAAACGACTACCATAAAAGCGCAAGCGTTTAAACAGGCCATAGGTTCAAGCTATGTTGTGACTGCCGAGTATACAATTTCAAATCCATGACGATGCGATTGATATAATGATGCAGGTAATTAACCTGAATAATTCATCTCGCAACCACACCACACTTGAGGAGAGCAAGCAGCGATGCGATGTGTTTTTAGGATTTTGTCATGCCGTAGGCATCTTTGCTGTAGTCGATACAATAATACACTTTATGATATATCAGAGGCAAGCACGTGCAAAGATTCTTACAGGATGACTTGGAATATAGAATAAAATTGGAATGCTTCTGTTTAACCTTACAAAACCTGATCCGGAAGTTTCCTACCAAATCGTTAATATTAACGGTAAAATCATTTATACAATAATACTAAAAAAAAGTCAGCTAACACATTAATTAAATATCAAATCAGTTCCAATCCGATACAATATGCACAAAATACTTATAAATCGATCCTTAAAATGATTGGTATGGTATGATAAATAATCTAATTCATTGGAAAAAATTCTATTTTTTGATCATTTTACTCCTATTGGACTTTTATGGATTAAAAATTACAGCGCAAACGAATATTGAAATTAATGATGAATCGGATTTCTCGCTGCAAGCATTTATTGAAGTGCAGCCTGACAAACGAATTGGTAGCATTAATCCTGATATTTATGGCCTGTTTATGGAGATGTGTTTTAATGAATTTAATGGCGGTATTTGGGCAGAAATGTTGAAAAGTCGCAAATTCGCAGGCAATGATGGTGAAGACGAGTACTATGGAGTGGTCAAACCATGGTATCCCATAGGAAAAAACAATAAAACAGCGTTCAGACACGATAACAGTATCTTTTATTGTGGTCGCCAATCACAGAAGATCATCAGTGATAATGAGAGTGAACATCGATGTGGCATAGGACAGGGTGGTTTATATATTGAGAATAGCAAAAATTATGATGTGCGATTGAATATCCGCCAGGAAGGAATTCAGGGAAAAATCAGGATTGCTCTGGAAGGAAAAGAAGGTATATATGGAGCGCAGGTATTGGAGGCTGATCCTGATATCTGGCAGCGGTTTGAGCTGAGCCTCAATTCAATTGCGACTGACCGTGATGCATCCATAACAATTACCTTTCAGGGAAGCGGGAAATTATGGGTTGGAAGCGTCTCTATGATGTCAGGTGAGAACATGTCCGGTTTCCGAAAAGATGTTGTACTGGCTTTAAAAGAGATGAAACCACCAAATATCCGCTGGCCGGGGGGTAATATGGTTTCGGAATATGACTGGGAAGATGGTATTGGCGATCAGGATCTACGCCCGCCGCGTTTTATAAGAGGTCTATGGGAGCCAAACGATGTCGGAATAGATGAATTTATGACACTTTGCCGCCTGATAGGAACAAAACCTTATATTGCTGTCAATTCGGGAGATGGAAGTCCGCAGGATGCAGCAAATCTTGTGGAATATTGCAACGGTAAAAATAATACCTCCTATGGCCGGAAAAGGGCAGATAACGGTCATCCTCAACCTTATAATATTCGGCTCTGGGGAATCGGAAATGAGATGTATGGTAACTGGCAAAACGGTCATGTTGATGAAGAAACGTATGCCAGGAGGCACCTTTCCTTTGCCAGGGCAATGCGTTCCGTGGATAAAGATATAAAACTTGTTGCTGTTGGGGGACGTCCATGGAAATATCCGGATTGGAACAGGGCAATGTGCAATATATCCGCTGGCTATTTTGATTATCTGTCACTTCATTCCTACGCAAAAAAGTATCGACGGCATATGAAAAAGTATGACTTAAAAGATCCGGATTTTGCCAGAGAATTTTACTACTATATTGTCTCTGCTCCTCATGGTATTGAAGAACAGATAACAATAACCTTCCATGAACTTCAAAAATCACTCTCACCTGGGAATGATGTCAAAATAGCCTTTGACGAATGGAATTGCTGGGCATACAGGGCTCCGTATGAGCTGGTTGACTTTTCATTAAGAGATGGATTGTATACGGCAGGCGTTTTGCATGCTTTCAGACGACAAAACAAGGCGGTAACCCTGGGAAACTTCTCAAAAGTTGTGAATGCTCTATCGATGATTCGGGTCAATGGACCAGATCTTTTTTTTAATCCTCAGTACCTGGTCTTTAAAATGTACATCAACCATTCAGGGCCGCATCTCATAAAGTCCACAGTTAATTGTGATGACTATCCTGCACCGGAATATGAAAAAGGGAGGGAACTTGCGATAGGTAATATTCCTTACGTAGATGTGTCGGCAACGATTAGTGAGGACGAGGATACTTTATATCTGGCCGTCATCAATCGTCATATTGCCAAATCTCTTCATGTTGCCATCCGACTAAAACATTGGGAACCAAGGCAAAAAGGTAAAAGAATTAGTCTGGCAGGCGAAGACTATATGACAGAAAATACCTTTGAGTTTCCTGAACGGATTAAAATCGAGGAAGAAGATTTTAAAAATGTCACATCTTCCATGGATATTATAATCCCGAGGCACTCTGTAACTATCTTCGAATTTTATAAAGGACCAGAAAAAATATAGAGAGGGTTTCACCGATGTGTAAATATCCCATCCAGAATTATTTATTTATCTTTTTCACCACTTTAATCCCGCTGGTAATATTTTCATGCCATGAGAAAGGGGAAGTTCATCCCTGGTCTCAGGTGAAAGAAGTTTTGACAATTTCTGGCCATACAGGTGAAGTGATAAAGGCAGGATATACGCATGATGGGGAGCAGATTGTGACTGTCTCTGCCGACAGCACGGTGCGTCTCTGGGATTCTGTTTCAGGAAAAATGGTGTGGATTGCTTATGGTCATCAGGGCGCAGTCAGATTACTATTTGTAGAGAAAAATGATTCCACTATCCGGACTTTTGGCGATGATTTAACGATTAAAAAATGGGAGAAATCGACCGGTAGGGAATTATCATCAGTTACATTACCTCCGTCAGTCGATAAAATTTCTTCGTCAGCCTTCAGTCCTGACGGATCACTGATAGCTCTTGGTAAGAAAGGTATATCAGAAATCTTTGATACGCAAACAGGTCAGTTGGTCTCAACGCTTTCGCCATTTGGTCATCCGGGTTTGAGAGTAAATACAACCGCTATTAGATTTGGTTATCATCCTCAACTGATTGTTACTGGAGCATACTCTCATGAGGTAAGCGTCTGGGAGGTTTTTAGCGGTCGAAGACGATTAAATCTGCACGAACACGGCCAGGGGTGTTTGTCGGCGGTATTCAGCCCCGACATGTCTCTGATTGCATCAGGTTCAAGAGATAAAACCGTAATTATCTGGGACGCGAGAACCGGCATCATCAAGAAAAAACTGGATATTGGTTGGGAAGTCAGGACTGTATACTTCTCACCCTGCGGGACAACTCTCTTTGTTCTTGAAAACGCCAGGCAGGGGAAAAAATCCAGATCGATTTTTATTGATATTGATACCGGAAAACAACTCGCCTCACTGGATAGTTTGCAAAAAACACGATATGTCTCATTTTCGCCGGATGGGAGTCGATTGCTGATCCCTTCAGCGAATCATGTCAGGGTATTCGAATCATCTGTAAGTCCAAAATCAGCCAAGTCCGAGAGAAATAAAATTGCTCAGGATCTGAATGCTTTATTGGATAATGCAATTACTTCCGATTATTCAGAAATTAATATATACGCCTCGCGAATGCTTGCAGAAAGTCAGAAGGATAGAATATCGATACTCAAAAGGACCTCAAACGCATTAGACTCTGATAATCGGATCATCAGAAAGAACGCTATTCTGCTGGCCGTTGAACTGGGCAAAGAGGCTTTGGATTTAACTGAGAAGATAATCATTTGTTTAAGAAATGATGAAGATGCAGATGTTCGTACCGCAGCGGCTCTGGCCTTAGGATGTTTAGGTGAAGAATCAGGAGAAGAATTAGCAATACCCGATCTAATCAATGGCCTGAGGGATAAAGATTACTGGGTGAGATATCATGCTGCTCATGCACTTGATAAAATGCAAACAGCCAGGTCAGATGTTCTATCAGCATTGGTGGAGGTGGCCCTGAATGATAGCTCAACAGGCTTACGACGACAAATTGCATTTAATCTCGGTAATGCAGGGGAAACATCACTGACAGCAATTCCAAGCTTAATAGATGGGACAAAAGATAAGGATGAGAGAAAACAATGGTGGTCATGTTACACTTTGTGGTGTATTGCTTCAGGTAGCGGGGAAAAAGCCGTTTCTGCCATTCCTGCATTAAAAAATGCTATCCGGGATACGAGTGATTTCCGTGATGAAAATGGTGGGCCGCCTAGAAAATATGCCATGCACGCACTGGGAGGGATCGGTCCTGTTGTTAAGAAAGTAGATCCGGAAATTGTCCCAATCCTCCGTGATCTGATGGAAAATGAAGATGAATATTATCAACGAAAAGCAGCTGCGCTTGCTCTTGAAAAAATTCTGGAGAAAAAAGGATTTCGTCAGAAAGTAAGAGGATATATCAGGCGAGCTCCGGTCAAATAAATTTATTATATCTAAATATGGGAGCCAATCATGTATTGGAAAGTTTTTTATATGCTAATAATATCCGTGACATTGATGTTCTGCACAGGAGACAAATTGTCAAACAATTCAATCACATGGAAAATCGATAATTTTAATAAAGTGGGTTCATTTTCAGCAACAGTTCTGAGTTCACCGGCAATTATTGAGACTGAGTTGGGCCGGGCACTACAATTTGACGGGGCGGATGATGCACTTATTGTAGAGGAAAATCCCATAGCGGGCTGGGGTGCCTTCACCATTGAAGTTATTTTTCGTCCCGATTCCGGAGGAAATACAGAACAGCGATTTTTGCATTTTCAGGAAGTCGATTCACACCGTGTTCTTATAGAGACACGGTTGACGGAAAATTGTAAATGGTTTTTAGATACATATATGAAATATGGAAATTCGGATAAAACACTCTATGCAAAGAACTATTTACACGATCTGGATCAGTGGTATCATGCCGCACTTACCTATGATGGTACCAATATGGCTCATTATGTAAACGGCATGCTGGAATTATCCGGATCAGTCAAATTTAATCCAATGAATGGGGGTGAAGCATCCATCGGTTGCCGGATTAACAGAGTTTACTGGTTTAAAGGTGCAATAATTTTAATAAAATTTACCCCATTTGCTTTGCCGCAGGAAGAATTTGGATTATTAAAGATGTTAAAAGAGTAGTTATTTTACACACTTCATAATTCAATGTTACTCAATCTATAAATAATTAGTGGCTTAAAAGAGTGCTTTTAATTTGGAGAATCTGGCCTTTATGAGAAAAATTTCATTTATATTATTGATCTTATTTTTGTCCTGCATATCGTTTTTCACCAGTTGTAGAATGGATTCAGATCTGGTACTTGTAGATAATGGCAAATCAAATGCTAATATTGTTATAAGTCGGGATGCATCTCCCAACGTGATCCTGGCAGCACAGGAATTTCAGCATTACATCAAGAAAATGACGAAAGCTGATCTCAGGATACTGGACGATTCAGAAATGGTTCAGGGAAATCTGATTCTGATTGGTGATAGTAATCCTGTCAGAAGTCTGGATATAGATCCTTTCGGGAAAAATAAAGACAGTTATATCATCAAAACTTACGATGATATGCTGGTCCTTATTGGTAAGAGTGATGAAGGAACACTAAATGCAGTTTATTCCTTTCTTGAAAATTATCTGGGTATTCGCTGGTATTGGCCGGGTGAACTTGGTGAGATCGTACCCGAAAGGTCATCGATCGCGATAGGTAATATTGATATTATCGAAACTCCGGATTTTGAATGGCGTAATCGTGGACCAGAAGGTGCATTGTGGGGTGCTACCAGTGGCCCTACGGAAATGCATGCACGGGAATTACTACTGGGAGTAAGTGAAGAACATCAGAAAGAAGTACAAAGATGGGAACAAAGAAATAAATGGGGTGGATTAAAAATATACGGTGGTCATGCTCTGGGTGAAATTTTTCCCCCTGAGAAATATGCCAAAACGCATCCTGAATATTATGCCCTGGTTGATGGAAAACGTAATGTACCAGGGCCCGACTATGATTATAAACACGAGGGACAGATATGTACTACAAATCCGGATGTGATCAAAACTGCTGTAGCCTGGGCAGTAGATTTTTTTAATAATAATCCGGATTATGATGGTGTTCATCTTACGTTGAATGACGGCCGGGGTTTCTGTGAATGTGACATTTGCCAGGCACTCGATACCGGCGAATTTGTCACAAGACCTGGTATTGATCTGGAAGAAATGAAATCAAAACCTGCAAAGTATACCGTAATTTCAGATAGAGTATTTACTTTTATGAATGAAGTATGTAAAGAAGTGCAGAATGTACATCCAGGGAAATATATCGTGTCAATGGCCTATTCACGCTATACAAATCCTCCAAAGCATATTAAAATCCATCCTTATGTTATGCCACAATACTGTATGTGGAGTGCATATAAACACTCCAATACTGAGATCAAGTTAAAACATTCAGAAATTGCCAGCGTCTGGGCAGAAGCAGCTCACCAGACAGCTATCTACGAGTATCATATAAACGGTTCATGGCCGGGAATGCATCGACATGTTGTATCCCAAATTGCCAATTCAATCAGATTTTTAAATAGTTTTGGTATTAAATATTATCAGACTCAATCTGGTGATGAATTTGCCATCAACGGTCTAAATTATTATGTAACCGCAAAGCTGCTCTGGGATACAAGCCAAAATGAGGATGATATTCTGAACGACTTTTATAGCAATGCATTCGGATCAGCCGCTGATGCCGTCAAAGCATTCCATACCAGGTTGCAATCAGCCTGGAGCATCGCAACCGCCGATGGAATAGATGTAAACTGCAGTTCATTGAAAAAAACACGATTGTTGGAATTATTTACTCCTGAATTAATCGAAGCGTGCAATAACGATTTAAAAACTGCCAGTGAGAGGGCAGATACTGATATAATTAAGGATCGTATTGATTTTTACCAAAAAGGATTCAGTTACACAGAATTAACCGTCAATGCAGTACGGGCCGCAAAACAAATTGAAAAAAAAGGAATAGACTTGTTTCCATTGGATGCCGCCATCGAGTCGATAAAAAAGGCTGATCCGGGAGAGATAAAGCCTGTACTGGAACAAGCCCTCGACGCCTGGGAAGAGCGTAACAGATTTGTCGATCATTTAAAAAATGATTATGTAGTGGCATATTTTTGGGTGAAGTATAATGATGTTCAGCGGAATTTTAATCCGACACAAAATCTAAAAACTATGCTCGCTTCATTATGATTTCATATATTACCCATAGCAGAACAGTATCGGACAGACCGGGGTAAAATAATGTCAGCAAAAATGGTCGCTTTGGTAACGGGTGCCAGCCGAGGGATTGGACGTGGGATCGCAATTGAACTGGCAAAGGCTGGATTTGACATAGTTGGAAATGGTCGCCAATATAATCCTGAAAATAATAAAAAGGGGCTGTTTGAGGTAAAGGAAAGAGTTGAAGCAGAAGGGGCAAAATTTTTACCGGTTAAGGGTGATGTTTCTGTGGATACTGATCGAAAATATATTATAAAAACCGCTATTGGTGAATTTGGCAAAATTGATGTACTCGTTAACAACGCAGGTGTAGCACCCCAGAAGAGAATGGCATTCTGGAAACAACTAAAGATAGTTATGATCGGGTCCTTTCCATTAATGCCCGCGGCCCATTTTTTCTGACACAACTGGCAGCCAGGAAGATGATCGATCATATCGGGGAGTATAAGAAAAAGCCCTGTATTATCTTCATTTCTTCCATCTCTGCCTATGTTTCATCTCCATCAAGAGCAGAGTATTGTATTTCAAAGGCTGCATTAAGTCATACAGCTCGCTTGTTTGCCGACCGCCTGGCAGAGTATGAAATTAATGTTTATGAAATTCAACCTGGAATAATTCAAACAGACATGACAGAGCCGGTGACAGAAAAATACGATAAATTGATAGCCGGTGGATTAGTGCCTCAAAAAAGATGGGGATATCCTGAAGATGTCGGAAAAGCGGTTGTTGCATTGGCCTCCGGAAGTTTTGCATATTCCACCGGTCTTGTTCTGGAGATCAGTGGTGGAATGAATATTAATCGGTTATAACCAGGCTATTAGATCCAGAGGAGGTTTTTCGTAACAAGAAGAATGATTTTTGCTGGATTGAAATAGGATAGTAGTATGTTCAGATTATTAAAATAGGACAGCCTGATGATAATTGAGCAGGACCGAAAACCAAAAGATTTGTTACCTCCCATCGAGCATTTATTTGAACTATCTGCCTCAAAAATTATTGATATAGAGAAAACATGGAATCTGGAGAGAGGTGCGCCGGTGTTTACAATAAAGGGAAAGTATACGACCAGAGGCTGGACAGACTGGACTCAGGGATTTCTCTTTGGATCAGCCATTCTTCAATATGATGCCTCCGGAAAAAAAGCATTTTTGGATATTGGTCGTAAGGGCACTGTGGAAAATATGGCTACCCATGTCAGCCATTTTGGTGTTCATGATCATGGTTTTAATAATTATAGTACTTATGGGAATTTATTACGGCTGATGAATGAAAACAGGATTCCTGAAAATGAGTGGGAAAGAAATTTTTACACACTTGCGATCAAAATTTCGGGTGCAGTACAAGCATCACGCTGGCCAGAACTACCTGAAGATTTAGGTTATATTTATTCCTTTAACGGGCCTCATTCCTTATTCTCGGATACAATACGCACTTTGAGAGTATTGGCTCTCAGTCATCAGCTTGGTCATCACCTGATGGGTGAATCTGATCAAGCCACCAACCTTTTGAAACGATTAATAATTCATGCTGAAACGACAGCCCGGTTTAATGTTTATTTTGGAAAGGGGAGAGATTTTAATGATGTTCCTGGCCGGGTGGTTCATGAATCCATATTTAATCAGAAAAATGGCAGCTACCGCAATCCCAGTACACAGCAGGGTTATTCTCCATTTACCACGTGGACACGAGGGCTGGCGTGGATTATTCTTGGATTTGCAGAGCATCTCGAATATATAGACAGTCTTGATGACGATGAGATAAATAAATTAAACCTAACCTATTTTCAGTCAAAAAGTCAGGTGGTTGACCGCTTTCTCGGTGTTGCCCGGATTACATCAGATTATTACATCAAAAACACCCCTCTTGATGGTATCCCATACTGGGATACGGGTGCCCCCGGGTTGGTGAACCTTGTAAATTATTTGGAAAAAAAAGCTGATCCTGCCAATGAGTTTGAACCGGTGGATAGTTCGGCAGCTGCAATTGCGGCGCAAGGGATTTTACGTTTAGGTAGATATCTAAATAAAAACAGCGAGAAAAATGAGGGATCATCTTATTTTCAGGCGGGATTGACTATTGCCGACCGTTTGTTTTCTGAGGATTATCTTTCAACTGATAAAGACCATCAAGGATTGCTTTTGCATTCTGTTTATCATCGACCAAACAATTGGGATCATATCCCGGCCGGAAAGAATATTCCCTGCGGAGAGTCTTCAATGTGGGGTGATTACCATGCAAGAGAACTTGCGCTCTACATTAAACGAATCGCAGAAAATCAACCATATTTAAAATTTTTCTGGTAACAACTTTTTATTAGCTGAATTATTTACCTTTCGCAAGGACGTTTAACCACAAAGGACACAAAGAATGCACAGAGTACACAAAGAAAATTTTAAGTCATCCTGTAAGGATCTTTGCAGTAGCTTGCAACACTTGTACCGACAACTGCAAAGATCCCTCCGGGATGACATAATATAGATTTTTCTTTGTGACCGGAGACTGCCCTGAGACCAAAGGGTCCAAGGGTCTACTACTTTGAGAACTTTGTGGTTAGGTTCATAGCGCCTTTGCGCGAGATATCCCTGCATAAATCAGATTAATAAATATAAAACATATTATGAACGATTTATCTAAACTGGCCATACACACGATTACTACCAAACAATGGAACCTTGAAACAGCTATTGAAAAATATGCAGAGAAGGGCATTCATCATATTACAATATGGCGTCAATTCTTGGAGAACAGAGATCTTAAAAAAATCAGGAAAACGATCAAAGACATGCATATCGTTTCATTATGTCGGGGTGGTTTTTTTACCCATCCTGAGAAAGATAAAAGAGAGGACGCCATACATGATAATGAGAAGGCGATTGGTCAGGCAGCTGAACTTCACGCGCCGCTGGTTGTCCTTGTCTGTGGATCTCATCCGGATCAATCATTGAATAAATCGAGGGAGCAAATAAAAGAAGGAATAGAGCGTATCTTACCCCTGGCTGAGGACAAGAATGTCCGATTGGGAATAGAACCACTTCATCCCATGTATGCTGATTCACGTTCAGCGATCAATACTCTCAAACAGGCAAATGATATATGTCAGGAGATCGAATCAAAATACCTCGGGATTGTTATTGATGTATATCACCTCTGGTGGGATCCACAGTTGGAGGATGAGATCCGCAGATGCGGTGATATGGAGAACATCTTTGCATTTCATATCAGTGATTGGATAACACCGACTACAGATCTACTTAATGATAGAGGTCTGCTGGGAGAGGGATGCATACCGATTCGCCAAATTAAAACCTGGGTCGAAGAGGCAGGTTTTAGCGGTACCCATGAGGTGGAAATATTTTCTAACAGATATTGGAAGACGGACCAGGATAAATTTCTTGAATTAATTATTAAGTCATATCAAGAGCACTGTTTATGAGTCCACGAATTCTACGAAGAGTCCACGAATTACACGAATTGATCCACGAATTTTTAACAGGTATTCGTGAAAATTTGTTAATGGTCGCTGCGTCGTCGCAATTTGTTTTTTGATTTTGTCATGCCGCAGGCATCTTTGCTATTGTCGATACGATATTATGCTTTCTGATATATCAGATGCAAACAAGTGCAAAGATTCCGCATGGGCGAAATGATTTTATAAGAAAGAAGACAAAATAATATGTCTTGCGTCTTGGCGCCTTTGCGCGAGATATTGATGAATAGAGAAGGTAGTTAATCATTTTTTACTTGCCATTTAATCAAACCGGAGTTAGTGGTATGAAAATTCATAAAGTTGGTGTGATCATGAATGGTGTTACCGGACGTATGGGTAGAAACCAGCATCTCGAACGATCTATAAAAGCTATTCAAGACAATGGAGGTGTAAAAATTGATGAAGAGAATATCATCTATCCCGATCCAATCTTAGTCGGTCGAAACGAAAACAAATTGATAGAATTGGGGAAATCAGCAAGTGTGG
>SDBT01008106.1_pt1 | contig 17209 bp, 14 predicted proteins | sample 2277101 | NCBI WGS metagenome assembly SDBT01 (sample SAMN10404973, study PRJNA504765) | marine sediment metagenome | isolation source: marine sediment core GS10_PC15, 103 cmbsf | place: Arctic Ocean: Southern Knipovich Ridge | collected 2010
ATTCAAAATTATTAGTGATCGATATAGAAATAGACGTAAAAGATTTGGGTTAAGATTTAACTTGATTGCAGGAATTTGTAATAGGGATTTAGCAATATGAGAGGGTTATGCAAGAAGTCTATTAATAGAATAAATAAAAGGAGAATAATTATGAGTTCAAGCTCTGCCGCAACTAATCATCCACAACCAAGTATTTTTAATTCTTATTCTTTAAAAAAACAAGAAGAGATTCTTTCGATTTTATGTTTAGAACCCTATGATCCTCTTGAATCAACCTCTTCACAAAACGCTACTTTAGCAAAAAGTGATGAACTTTGGAAAGAAATTTCAAGTGCAATTGGTTTTACGCCTCCTGAAAACCTAGAAGAAGGTCAGCTCTCCTCCCGCGTTAGCATATACATAAAAAATCATATTGATCTACTTACAAACAAAAGGGTTAAGCTTGATATCCGACCAAACACACTAGACAATCTAATAAGAATAATTAATGCAAGCAACTTTTTACGTTATGCTATCGGATTCGTAAAAGCTTTACACGCTGAACACCCATACCTTCAAACTCATATTGAGAAACCAAAATTTGAAAAAATGAAAGCGAGTACATTTAGTAATGAATTGGACCCTTGGCTTTTTAACTTATATTGTAGACCTAAAAGCAGGGCATTCTTGCTAATGGTTAAAAAAGTAGAAGCTGAATATTACGCTAATGATTTAAGAGAAAAACAAAATTAATTTTTGTGATTATTTCTAAAGAATATTGATTTGGTCCGTATATCAAGGGGCATTTAAACAACAAAATCAAGATCTAATTTATCAAACCCTTCTTCTATTTTTATAACCCATTTGCTTTTTCGTACATTTATCATAGCACTAATTAAACAAAATTGATTTTAATGAAAAAATTCTCTAAAGCATGTTTTAATTTGATATTTCTCAAAAGAGCTTGTTTTATTTCATCTACTAAAAAAATTATCTTATCTAAAGAGATTAAATTATTTAGGTTTTGTTTTTTTAAAAGATCTATTTTATCTGAAAAAAACAAAAACTTTTCATCAGCATTTGATTTTAAAAGATGTAGATCTCTAAACCAATATAAAAGTTTATCTAAAAGAAGATCTATCTCTTTATGAAACTTTGTTGGATTTTCTTTGGAAAAACTCTGAACATAAATATCTTCTAATTTTGCTATTGCTTCAGATAACTCATAAAAGCAAGAAATATTTTCTTTTGCTAAAATACTGATAAATAGATCTCTTTTTTTCAAATAATCTGGATGAGTAGCAATCTCTATTGCCTTTCCAATAGAACCCCCAGCTATTTTAGTAATTTTTTTTGCATCATCAATTGAAAGAGCGAATTTATTTTGTAAAAAAGCTATTAGATCTTGATCTTGAATTGGGTTAAAATTAACTTTAAAACATCTAGAAATAATAGTTGGTAAAATTTCATCTGCTCTACTAGATATTAAAATAATATAACTATCTAGAGTTGGCTCTTCTAAAGTTTTTAAAAGAGCATTAGCAGAAGGAATGAGCATTCTATCAGCATCTATAATAATAAATATTTTTGCTTCAGCTTCAAAAGGAGCCATAAAAACTTGTTCTATTAAAGATCTTATAGAGGCAATTGAATGGTGAGATGTTTTTCCTTCAGGCTCTAATATATGAAGATCCGGATGGTTATTTTCTTCAATTTTTCTTAAAGCGCTTGGGTCTATATCTAATTCTGGATGCATTAAACTACTAGCTAATACTTTTGCAAAATGAGTTTTTCCTATCCCTTCAGGGCCAGAGAATAGTAGAGTATTTGAGATAATATTACTATCTATTGCTTTTTTTAGCTTTTGCTTGACGTCATTATTTCCAATCAAATCATCGAATTTCATGAATTCATATTATATATTTTGAGATAAAATTCATAGTATAAAAAAATATTAGTTCATTGAATTTATTGATAGATAATAGATATACTAGTTATCTATTTTCAATTTTCTTTTGTAAAAAAATATGAGTTCAATTAGCTATGATAAAATTCGAAAAATAATCAAAAATGAATCTTTTATTTTTTATGAATTTCAAAATATAGGTAGCGGCAAGGAATTATTAGCACTTACAACTCACTTTATGGATGAACCTTCAATTATAGCAATGGCTAAAACATGTAGGTTTTTTTATCATTATTTAAAAACTAGAAGAGAACTCATAGAAAAATATTTTGATTTATTACAAATGAAAATTTTTAATCTACAAGAGATATCAAGCCTACCAACAATGGTTTTACCATCTAAAAAAACTATTGAATCACTTCGTCCAGAGGAACTCACTTTTCCTTTAACAATAATTGAATACATAGGAAATGATCGTTCTTCTTCGCAAAGTTTATCATTATATGGAAGAGTATTCATTGCATTTAAATATAATGTAAATTCAGGGGAAGCTGATTCTATAGTATGTAAAACAATTGAAATAATTGGTAAAAACTATCACATCATTATTAATGATAAAAATGAAATTAAAATGTTTCCTTATTTATTAGAACCTTGGGAAGTTAAACGTTTTGGAAAATTAATGAAGATGGAAACAGTCGGAGAAAATATTATTATATCATCATCTCTTTGTCCTTTTTCTTTGCATGAAGAGAGAAATAAAAATCGTTGCAAATTAATAGATCGAGAAGAAACAAAGACTTAATCAATAAACTTTGAAACTTGTTTTATAGCATCTTCAAAAACACTTTTTTTAGACTTAGTTGCATCTAAGATTTTTATCCTCTGAGGATTTTTTTTTGCTAAAATATGAAAGCCATCTCTTATCTTTTGATGAAACTCCAAAGTTTCAGATTCTATTCTATCTAGTTTACTTTGAACTCTAGATAACCCTATTTTTGGATCTATATCTAAGTATAGAGTTAAATCAGGAACTGCTCCTTCAATAATAAAGGATGAAAAATCTATTGCTTTATCAATGCCAAGGCCTCTTGCATGCCCTTGATAAGCTACTGATGAATCATTATATCTATCGCAAAGAACAATTTTATTGTGCTTTAATGAAGGTAAAATTACTTCTTTTATGTGCTGAGCTCTTGATGCTAAAAAAAGACAAAGTTCAGCTTTAGAATCTAGATTCTGAGATACATTAGAAGAAATTTTTTTTCCATTTTTTTCTTGAAGAATAATCTCTCTTAAATGTTCACCTAATTTAGTACTACCTGGCTCTCTAGTGACTATATATTCAAGATTTTTGGAATCGAAATATTTTTTGATGCTATCAATGAGAGAGGTTTTGCCAGCGCCCTCTCCCCCTTCAAATGTTATGAAAAATCCCTTTTTCACAAAATTCTACTCTTCTTTAGTAGGTTCTACAGTTTCCATTTTTTGCATGTCAATTAATACATCGTCTGCTTTTAAAGATACTAGTGTTACTCCTTGAGTTGATCTTCCCATAACTCGAAGATCTTTCATGCGCATTCTTAAAGATTGTCCAGATTGAGACATTAAAAACACACCATCTTCATCTTGAACAGAGAGAGCTCCTACTACTAGACCATTTCTTTTAGAGGTTACAATAGATCTTACTCCTTTTCCGCCTCTATTTGTTTGTCTAAATGTATCTACTCTAGAACGTTTTCCAAAGCCATTTTCACAAACAACTAAAATAGTCTCTGTACCTTTAACAACAACAGTTGAAACTACATAGTCTTTTGGATCTTTTAAGGTAACACCTTTTACACCACGGGCAACTCTACCAACTGATCTAACAAGGCCTTCATCAAATCTCACTGCCATCCCATTTCTTGTAAATAACATGATTTGATCATTTGGACGAACTATATGAGCTGATATTAGCTTATCACCTTCGTCTACGTTAATTGCGTTAACACCATTTTTTCGGATATTTCCATATAATGAAACATCTGTTTTTTTAACTACTCCTTTTAAAGTAGAAAGCAGTATGTATGCTTGTTCTTGAAAAGACCTAACTTTTAAAATAGTCGATATTTTTTCATCTTTTTGTAGGGATTCAATATAGTTTATTAAAGGCCGGCCTTTTGTTCTTCTACCAACTTCTGGTATTTGCCAAACTTTTAACCAATAACATCTGCCAAGGGATGTAAAAATCATCAAATAATCATGAGTGGATGCGACATATATACTTTTTAAAATGTCAGTCTCTCTTTTCATTTCTATACCGATAACACCGAGACCGCCTCTTCTTTGCTCACGGAAAGCTGAAGCTGGCATACGTTTTATATAATCATCGTCTGTGATAGCAATAACTACTTGTTCATCAGCAATTAGATCTTCCATATTAAATTCGCTCTCAGCTGCTATCACTTTTGTTTTTCTTGGGCTTTTATGAGTCTTTTGAATTACAGCTAGCTCATCTCTTATAATATCTTTGACCATCTCTTCTGATGCTAAAATTGCTTTGTAGTGAGATATTTTAGCTAAAAGATCTTGATATTCTTTTTCAATTTTATCTTTTTCCATTGATGTTAATTGATAAAGTCTTAAATCTAAAACAGCATTTGCTTGCCTTTCTGTAAAAGAGTATCTACTCATAATCTCTGTTCTTGCAGAGTCTCTATTTTTACAAGCCCTGATAATCCTTACAACTTCATCTAGATGATCTAAAGCTTTTAAATATCCCTCTAAAATATGTGCTCTAGACTGAGCTTTATTAAGCTCAAATCTAGTTCTTCTTCTAATAACTTCTGTTCTATGATCAATCCAAGAAGAGATCATATTTTTAACGTTCATTGTGCGAGGAAGACCTTTATCTAAGGCTAACATATTGCAGCCAAAAGTCACTTGCATATCACTAAATTTATATAGCTGATTTATTACAACATCTGGAATCTCGCCTCTTTTAAGCTCTAAAATTATTTTAAGCCCATCTTTATCTGAATCATCTCTAATATCAGAAATTCCGGTAATTACTTTATCATTTACAAGTTCTGCCATTCTTTCTATTAATCTTGATTTATTTACACCGTAGGGTATTTCTGAAATAGCGATGAATTGTCTGCCATTTGCTTTTTCTTCAACTTTCATAACGCCACGAACTAGAAGTTTCCCTCTACCTGTGTGGAATGCTTCATTGATGCCTCTGTATCCACAAATAATTCCACCTGTTGGGAAATCAGGAGCTGGCATTACTTTCATAATTTGTTCGATTGTAACTTCTGCATCTTTTAAAACTAAAAGTGTAGCTTCTATTAGTTCATTTAAATTGTGAGGAGGAATGTTAGTAGCCATACCAACTGCAATACCAGAAGAACCGTTACATAAAAGATTTGGGAATTTTGATGGAAAAACAACAGGCTCTGTTTTAGTTTCATCATAGTTTGGAGTAACATCTACTGTATCTTTATCTAAATCTTCCATTAGCTGCATAGCAGCTTGAGTAAGCCGAGCTTCAGTATAACGCATGGCAGCTGGAGGATCTCCATCGATAGATCCGAAATTTCCCTGACCATCCACTAAGGTGTATCTCATATTCCAATCTTGCGCCATTCTAACTAAAGTCGGATAAATTACGGTCTCGCCGTGAGGATGATAATCACCAGAGGTATCTCCAGATATTTTCGCACATTTTCTATGTTTTGCTCCTGGAGATAAATTTAGCTGTTTCATAGCATATAAAATTCTTCTTTGAGATGGCTTTAGTCCATCTCTAACATCGGGAAGAGCCCTTGAGATAATAACAGACATCGAATAGCGAAGATAACTCTCTTTCATTTCCTCTTCAACATTTCTCGGAATAATTTTTTCATTTTCCGTATAACTCATAGCTTCTCCTAATTTTTAAATTTTTATACATCCAGGTTTTTAACAGAGAGAGCATGCTGCTCAATAAATTTTCTTCTTGGCTCTACAGCTTCGCCCATAAGCATTGAAAACATATGATCTGCAGCAATAGCATCCGGAAGGGTTACTTTAATAAGAGTTCTTTTTGCAGGATCCATAGTAGTTTCCCAAAGCTGATCTGCGTTCATCTCACCTAAACCTTTGTAACGTTGTATTTCCATACCTTTTCTACCATTTACTCTTAAAAACTTGATAAGTTCTTTTAAAGTAGCAACTGGTGTTGTAATATCACCTTCTTCGATTATATCAAAAAGATTTCCATTTGCTTTTAAATAGTTATTGAAATCCAAATCAAATTTTATAAGTTTCTTTTTAAGTTCTAAAAAGCTTTTTTGATCGAAAAGTTCGATGAAAGGCAGAGACTTTGGTCTAAATATTTTCATCTCTTCAGTAATCTCTTCTTCAGGAATTGATTTAATTGTTTCTTCATGCTGAGCTAATTGAATTTTTTCATTCTCTTTTTTTAGATCTACTAGCTCATCTTCAGAAAAGACAAATCTATCTTCAGATCCAATAGTTACTTGATATTTTGGATAGATTTCATTTTCATTTTTCGCTGAGATAAATTCTTTAAAAGGCACTCCTTTTCTCTCTAGTGTAGCTATTAAAGATTCAACATCTACAATAATAGATAAAAGCTCTTTTAACTCTTTTTGATCTAAAGATTCTTCTAAATTAGCTCTTCTAATCAAAACATCTGATATACCAAGCTCTAAAAGATATTCATCCATCTCTTTTTCTGAGTGAATAAAACGAATAGCTTTTTTTCTTTTTACTCTATAAAGAGGAGGCCGAGCTATATAGATAAAATTGTTTTCTACTAAAGCTGGCATATGACGATAAAAAAATGTTAAAAGAAGAGTTCTGATGTGAGAGCCATCAACGTCAGCATCCGTCATAATAATAACTTTATGATATCTTAGTTTTTTGATATCAAAATTATCTTTTCCAATGCCACAACCTAAAGCTGAGATCATTATTCCAATTTCGTTGTTTTTTAAAATCTTTTGAAGTCTTGATTTTTCAACATTTAAAATTTTACCGCGAATAGGTAAAATTGCTTGAAAACGTCTGTCTCTTCCCATTTTTGCAGAACCACCAGCAGAATCTCCTTCTACTATATATATTTCACAAACTTCAGGATTTGATTCTTGGCAATCGGTTAACTTTCCGGGAAGACGAGTTGAATCCATCGCTGTTTTTCTAAGCGTTAACTCTCTTGCTTTTTTCGCAGCTTCTCTTGCTTGAGCAGCTATAATTACCTTTTCTGCAATCATTTTTGTAATCGCAGGATTTTCATCAAAAAATATTGTGAGTTCTTCGCCTGTTATTTGTTGAACAACTGAGCCAACATCTGAGTTGCCAAGTCTTTGTTTTGTTTGACCTTCAAATTGTGGATTTGGAACTTTTACAGAAATTACAGCTGTAATTCCTTCCCTCATATCATCGCCTGAAACAGCTGTTTTTTCAGATCTAGCAGCTCCAGATTTTTTTATGTAATTGTTTAAGACTCTTGTTAGAGCAGTTGAAAATCCTGTTAAATGAGTACCACCTTGTTTTGTTGAAATATTGTTTACATAAGTGCACATGGTTTCAGTAAAAGATTCATTCCACTGCAAAGCGATTTCAACATCAATAGAACCATCGTGACCTTCTTTTTGAGCATGAAAATATATCGGTTTTTCAAACAGAGGCCCTTTAGTTTGATTTAAATATGATACAAAAGAAGCAAGACCACCTACGTAGTTAAAATGAACATCTTCTCTATTATCTTCTGTCTCATCTATAAAATATAGATTAATTCCTTTATTTAAAAAGGCAAGCTCTCTAAATCTTTGAAGCAAAATATCATAATCAAATTTAGTTACAGAAAAAATAGTTTCATCTGGCCAAAATATAATTTTAGTTCCTCTTTTCGACGTTGATCCAATTTTTTCAAGATCTTTTGTAACTTTTCCTTTTGAAAAGTCCATCTCATATGTAGAACCATTTTTAAAAACTTGAGCTGTAAACTTTACAGATAAAGCATTTACGCAAGAAACACCTACTCCGTGAAGACCGCCAGATACTTTATAAGTATCTTTATCAAATTTTCCACCAGCGTGCAAAACAGTCATAACAACTTCTAAAGCAGTAACATCTTTTTTTCTTTTTTTAGATTCAGCTTCATGTTTTTCAATAGGGATCCCTCTGCCATTATCTTCAACTGCAACAGATCCATCTTTGTTAAGTGTTATGGTTATTTCTGAGCAAAAACCTGCCATTGCCTCATCGATACAGTTATCGACAACTTCATATACAAGTTGATGAAGTCCCGATTTTGATGTATCTCCGATATACATACTGGGTCTTTCTCGAACCGCTTGAAGTCCTTCTAAAACTGTTATAGACTTAGCAGTGTAGTTTTCTTCTTTTGCCATTGTAGTCATGCCTTCTCACTATGTTTAATTTTATAAAAAAATCTACCCTATTTTAAAAATAATATTTCTAATAGTATCTTTTGAAAATTTATCTTGCATAAGAGTTAAAAGACGTTTTTTTTCTTGAGTCTTTAAGATACTCAAAAGAGTCGAACTTTTAACTACCACATATAAAATTTTATTTTCAAAAGATATAGCTTTTGTCATTGGAGCTAATTTTTTACCTACTAATTTAGGCCAATGATTTATTATAAAATTCGGGTTTTTTAAATATTTACTTTCAATATCATTTAAAATGCTTGGCAGGAAATTTTTTAAAAGCTTATTTGTGGACGAGCATCTTCTACTAACAAACCCACTTTTAGAATAACTTTTCGTATAACTTTTAAAATTATCTACCATAGCCTTATATTGAATCTATACCATTTATTATGTTAGCAAATTTATCTAAAGTTAGCAAGAAAATTAAATGAAAAAAAAGAGCGATAAAGAATAAGAAATAAGAAAATATATTGTCATAGATAAAACGTCATTAAACGCTGCAACAATAGGCCCTGATGCAATTGCTGGATCAATACCAATTTTCGCAAAAAAAATGGGTGAAAAAACCCCTAAAAAAGTTCCAGTAAAACAAGCGCCGATGAGTCCTGACCCAACCATAACAGCTAAAGCAAGTGGGCTTGCTCCAAAAGATGTAGCTGCAAATAAGTTCATAAAATACACAATAACGCTGCAGGCTATTCCAAAAATGAGTCCAGTAGTTGTTCCTGTCAATAGCTCTTTAAAAATAGCCTCAGATCTTGTCCTTTTAGTGATAAGACCAAATGCAATACTTCTAACGAGCACGGTAGAACATTGAATACCGATATTTCCTGACATTCCAGTAATTAATGGCACAAAAAACAAAACAAACGTTAAAAGAATTCCTTCTTTTCTTTGAAAAGAAGAGATTATTCCTACGTTAATAAAACCAGCAATTAAAGTAACTATTAGCCAAGGAGATCTTGCTAAAAATCTTTTCATAATAGGTTCTTCATTTGATACATTTTCATAAGTACCAGAGATTTTAGCAAATGCCTCATCTGCTAAGTCTTCCATAGCCTCCAAAGCATCTTCTTGAGCAATAACTCCAATTAATCTTTCATTTTTATCCACAACCGGCAAAAACAAAAGTTTATATCTTTCAAAAAGATCGATAATATCTTTTCTTTTAACATCGGCTGTAACTTTATGTAATATTGGTCTCATCACCTGTTTTAAAAAAGAGTTTTCAGGATTTACAACCATATTTCTAGCGGGTACATATCCTTTAACTTCTTCTTTATCATTTAATATAAAAATACCTTTTGTGAAATCGATTCTCGGATGATCATGAATAAAATCAGAAGCATCTTTAATTGTTTTATCCATATTAAATGCAAAAAACTCACTTGTCATTAATCTTCCGGCTGTATTTCTTTTATGTTTTTTTTGCTCTAAGATTTTTTTAGCTTGTTTAGGATCGATTACCTCCATAACTCTTTTAAAACGTCTCTCTGACATATCATCTAAAATAAATACAGCTTCATCTGTTGGCATTTTCTCAAATAGTTTTTTTACTTCTCTCTCTGGCATATACCTAAAGATAGTTAGTCTAGTTTCTTTAGTTGTATTAATTATAAAATTAATTTTTGCATCTCTTGTTTTTAAATTATCATATAGAATTGGCCGAGCATGAAAAGGCAAATGTGCAGCGGCATATGCTAAATCGATAGCTGAATGTTGAGTCGCTATTTTAGCAATGTCTGGGAGAATGACTTGAGATGTTTTTTTATGAAACGCTCTTTCTAATTTTTCTTTTAAAAGATCATCAATTTTAGTAGTTGGAGACTCCATTAAATCGATATCATTTTCATAATCTTGCATATTTGAATTTTCCATGATACTTACCTTATTATAGCTTTAGAAAAAGCTACTGAAAATATACCTACAAATTTGTTTATATACAAGATTAAAAAAAATTAAAGTTAGATTAAACTTTTTCTATATCTCAGTTTATAAATGTCAAACTAGTCTATATTTTGAGATGAATCAAATGCGCTATTTCTTTCTGCAAACCTTCTTTTTATTTCAGCTAAAGGATCAATTACTCTTGTTAAAACTTTTCCATCCACATCAAAAAAATCAACCTTAAATTCATCTCCAAATTCCATTTTAAAATCATGAAAAGGTTCTACAGGAGCAAAAGTTTTTACGTTTGATGTTCTTGCTATAAGCTCTGCTATTCCCCTCTCTTTCCCTGTAGAACAAGAATACAAAACAATGTTTGCATCTAAAAAGGCTCGAAAAGACTCAAATATTTGTATATCTTTTTTTGCAAGAGAATAATCTTCTGTAAAGTCTATTTTTTCAGGATTTCCATGTCCAAATACAAAAAGAAGATTATATTTTCTTTTCTTAAAAAAAACTTTTGATTTTCTCAGCGTCTCTTCATTGACAGCAATCTATATCAAAAACCCCAGGGAATCTGAAAAAAGCTTTTCAATTAATAGCAGAAAATAATGAACTACCTTAAGGATCTTTAGAAAAAATTCAAGAAATAATTAAAGACGGCTTTTGCACATGGGTCTTCTCTTCTTAAAGAAAAAAATATGATGGTGAATTTTAAGAGATGTAATCAAGAAAATTTTTCAAAAGTTTCGAAAAAAGAATTATTAAAAAAATAAATATTTGCTATTTTCTATAATCACTTTTTAAAATTATCTAAAGGTTATAGAAATGCTCTCAAAAATTTTTAAAAAATTTCAATTTTATAGTTTATTTTTACTCACTTTTTTAAATCTAAATATTTATGCGAGTATTTGGCCAAGCGATTCTGTAGAAATCCCTATAGCCACCCATAATAAAATAACCGATTCTATTCCCCTCGATGCTACCTCAATTTCTGAAGCTATTATCGATAGTAATTTTGAAATTTTAGATCTTTTATTCTCAGATCCATCAGAGGGTCTTTTTCAAAACATCGATGAAAATGGAAATCTTTTACACATAGCAATTTATTATAACAATCTAAAAGCTTTGAAATATTTTATTTGTGATCACTTCGATGATATATATCGTTTAATAGATGCAAAAAATCAAGAAGGCTTAACACCATTAATGCTTGCCTCAAAATTAGGCAATAATCCAATGATAGCTTTATTAATATCTAAAGGCGCAAATATAGAAGAAAAAGATTTTATAGGGAAAACAGCTGTTTATTATGCTGCTTTAAACAACCAAAATTTATCTATTGAACTTCTCTCATATTTAGGAGCAGATATAAATGCAATAGACAACAATAATTTAAGAGCAGTTGATTATTTAAGAGAAAATTCAGACGATAAAAGCAAAAAAACTATAAATCTTTTAAATGAATTAAGTAAGCAAAATGAAATACTCAAAACAGCTCCTCCTTTGTATACATTTATTCCCCTTGAGAATTTAATATTGCAAGGAGGAGGCGCTAAAGGAATAGCATATGTAGGAGCTATAAAAGAGCTAGAAAATTTAAATGCTTTAACAGATCTTAAAAGAGTCGCAGGAACATCAGCTGGCGCAATTATAGCAGCTTTTGTAGCCCTTGGGTTTAATGCTGATGAAATGCTCTCTATTTTATTTAATACGGATCTTTCAAACTTTTTAGATTATTATATTTCAGAAGAAAAAATAAAAAAAATATTTGAAGACACACCAATTTCTGAATTTTTTAAAGATGTAACAAATGATCTTTTTGAAATCTTTAAAAATCCCATTACTACCATCGAAAACTCATTGAATTATTTTAAAAATCTTTTCGATACAGACTCTCTTTGCGCGGGAGAAGATTTTAGAAAATGGATCGAGAAAAAAATTTTTGAAAAAACAAATATTGAATATTTAACTTTTAAAGAGCTTCGCCATCTTAGCGAAAGAGATGATAAATTTAAACATTTGCATGTTTTTACAACAAAAGTTGAACCTTCTTTAGAAATTTTTAGAATAAACTCAGAAGATGAAAAATTTGATGATGTTATAATTTCAGATGCTATTAGAGCTTCTATGTCTATTCCAGGAGTTTTTGAACCGCATAATCTATATATAAAAAACGCTAAAAATGAGCGAGAAAAAAAAGAAGATTTCGGCCTATTTATAGACGGAGGTGTATTAGATAATTTTCCTATAGATGCTTTTGATACTTTAAAATATGAAACACATTCATATACAGAAGAGAACAAAAACTATGTAAAACTTAATAAAAGAACTCTAGGACTAAGTCTATATACCCTTGAAACTGGCAATCAAAATCCAAATGAAGTAACTAATATTTTTGATCTTGGAAAAACTCTAGTAGCGCTTTATTTCAACTCTGAAATTCTCTTCCGTAAATTAGAGCCATATGATGATTTTAGAAACATAAAAATTGATGATATTAATGTATCTACTTTAGAGTTTAAGTTATCTGATGAACTAAAAAAAGCTTTAGAAAACTCCGGCAAAAAAGCAACTAAAAAGTTTTTTGATGAAGAGCAAAAAAAATTAGAGAGTTTAAACCTCTTAATATATCCAAATGAAATGCAAAAAATTGAAGCTTTTGCAAATAATTAATATAACAAAACTTAACTTGCTAATTTAAAGATTAATTTTTAAAGATTTTCTTTTGTTTATTAAGTTTTTTCAATAGAATACTAATTTCAAAATGAGCTTAAAATGATTGATGAAAATAAAATACACTTTCTTATTGAAAAAACAAAAGATAGAGCAAAATCTAATCTAAAAGTTGAAGAAATCTTAAATAAAGCAAAAAATGCTGCTTTAAAACCATCGACTGAGTTTACCCAAACAATTACCCTAGAAGATGCAGCTACTTTATTAAATGTTGATTCAAAAGATGAATCTTTAATGCAAAAGATTTTTGATGCAGCTTTAGATATCAAAAAAATGATCTATGGAAATCGAATAGTTTTATTTGCGCCTTTATATATCTCTAATTATTGTATTAATTCTTGTGATTATTGTGCTTTTAGAGCTGAAAACACTAAAATTGAGAGAAAAATCCTAACAGATGATGAAATAGTTGAAGAAGTAAAAGAGATTCAAAGACAAGGACATAAAAGACTTGTAATGCTCATGGGAGAGCATCCTAAATATAGTTTAGATGATTTTATTAAACATATCCATTTAGTTGCGAGTGTTAAATCAAAACCTTTTGGATCGATTAGAAGGGTAAATATTGAAATTCCAGCATTAGATATAGATGAGTTTAAAAAACTAAAAGCTACAAATGAGATTGGTACATATATACTATTTCAAGAGAGTTATCATAGAGAAACATTTGAAAAAATGCATAAATATGGACCTAAATCCGACTTCGATTGGAGATTAGATACAATGACAAGAGCCCTAAAAGCTGGGGTTGATGATGTTGGAATTGGAGCGCTTTTTGGTCTTTATGATTATCGCTTTGAAGTTTTAGCTCTTTTAGAGCATGCAAGATATTTAGATAAAACCTTTTCAATAGGACCCCATACGATTTCAGTGCCTAGAATAAAAAAAGCTGAAAACGCTCCTTCTTCAAATAATGTACCATATCCAGTAAATGATTTAGATTTCAAAAAGCTAGTTGCAATAATTAGAATAGTCGTTCCATATACAGGAATTATACTATCTACCAGAGAATCTCATCAAATTAGAAAAGAGATTTATAAGATGGGAGTCTCTCAAATATCTGCAGGTTCTAAAACTGATATTGGTGGATATAAAAACAAAACTAAAAAAAGCTCTTCTCAGTTTTCTTTATCTGATAAAAGGCCAACATCTGAAGTTATCTATGAGCTTATTGAAATGGGCTTTATTCCATCTTGGTGTACCGCTTGCTATAGATCTAATAGAACCGGCAAAAATTTTATGGATATAGCAAAAAAAGGAGATATTCAAAATTTATGTCATCCAAACGCATTGATTACTTTTGCTGAATATTTACTAGATTATGCAGATGAAAAAACAAAAAAGATTGGATGGAAACTTATTGAAAAAGAAAAAAACTCTATTACAAATGAGAGCAAGAAAAAAATTTTAGAAAAAGCCTTAGAGAAAACTAAAGATGACAAAAGAGATCTGTATATCTAACAAAAAAGATATTTTATATTTTTTAAAAACAAAATCGAAAAAAAGAATCCAAAATCTTTTCGTCGAAGCAAATACATTGAGTGAAAAGTATAGAAAAAACAAAGTTCATTTTAGAGGTCTCATTGAATTTTCCAATGTTTGTGAAAAAAATTGTTTATATTGTGGGCTTAGAAGAGATCTGGAAATTGATCGCTATACCATGACAAAAGAAGAGATTCTAAATGCTGCTAAATTTTGCTTAGATAATGGCTATGGATCTTTAGTTATACAATCAGGTGAGATAAATACTCAAAAAAACCTATATTTTTTAGTAGATGTAATTAGTACTATTAAAAAAGAGTACAATTTACAAATGACGCTCTCTTTGGGAGAGATGTCAAAAACAAGTTTGCAAAAATTATTTGATGCCGGAGGCAGAAGATATCTTTTAAGAATCGAGACCTCTAATGAAAAATTATATAAAAAGTTGCATCCAAACGATGATAAACACTTATTTCAAAACAGATTAAATACTTTAAAAAATTTAAAATCAATTGGATATCAAGTTGGAACAGGAATCATGATTGGTCTTCCTTACCAGACATATAATGATTTAGCAAATGATCTTTTATTTTTCAAAGAGCTAAATATCGATATGTTAGGAATGGGACCTTATGTTCCCCATCCAAAAACCCCTCTTTATAAAATAAAACCAAAACTAAAAGATGCATTTAATTTAAGTTTAAAAATGTATGCCTTAGCCAGACTTTTTTTAAAAGATGTAAATATAGCAGCTCCAACAGCTCTGCAAGTTTTTGATAAAAAGGGCAGAGAAAAAGCTCTCACATCTGGAGCAAATATTTTAATGCCAATTGTAACCCCTACAAATTTAAGAAAAAATTATCTTATCTATCCTGATAAACCCTGCATAGAAGATACAAAAGAAAAATGTTTTAATTGTTTAAATGCAAGATTAAGATCTATAAACAAAGAAATGGGAAAAAATGAATTTGGGGATTCTATCCACTATTTTAAGAGGCAAAAAAAATGATTGTAAGAACAAACATAGGGATTTTCGGCAAAGTAAATGCCGGAAAATCCACTTTAATGAACCTATTAACACAGCAAATAACATCTATAGTAGATCCAACTTTTGGAACGACAACAGATATCAAAATATCTTTAATGGAGATACATACTTTAGGCCCTTTAAAACTTTTTGATACAGCAGGTATTAATGAAAAAAGCTCACTTGGAATAAAAAAAAGAAATAAAACAATAGAATGTTTAAAAAAATGTGATCTAGTTCTTTTAGTTATAGATCCAAATTCTTCTTTTGAAGAGAATTTTGAAATTATCAATCTCTCTCAAAAACATAACAAATCACTCCTATTAATTTTCAATAATTTCAAAGATAAAAAAAATCCAAAAATTACTAATGAAATCCTCTACCCACAGATATCTTTAGATCTCTCAAATAACGAAGCGAAAAATAAATTAATTGATTTTATCTTAAAAACATATAACCCCATAAAAAAAGAACAAAAACTTTTTCCTCATCTAAAAAAAGATGACATCGTTTTTTTAAATATTCCAATGGATGAAGAGACTCCAGAGAAAAGACTGCTTCGCCCTCAAGCTTTTGTACAAGAGCATTTAATTAGAAGGTTTATCTCCACTTTTGCTTATAGAATGGATCTAAAAAAAGCTAGAAGCTTGGATAAAAAAATCTCTACGCCAGAATTTTTACGTTTTCAAAAGCAGCTAAAAATTTTAAAAAAGCATTTTTTTTTTAAACTTTTAATTACAGATTCTCAAGCAATAGATATTGTTCATAAATGGACTTTAGATGAAAATAATAAACCAATTATTGATATCACAACTTTTTCTGTAATAATGGCAAATGAAAAATCTGATTTATCAACTTTTATACAAGGGATTGAAGCTTTTAAAACCCTAAAAGAAAATGATAAAATTTTAATAGCAGAAGCATGTAACCATAACAGAATAAAAGAAGATATTGGCACTTATCAAATCCCTTTAAAGTTAAATAACTATTTCGGCAGAGGGAAAATTCAAATAGATCATGCTTTTGGAAGGGATTTTACATCATATAACTTAAATGATTATAAATTAATCATTCACTGTGGGGGTTGCATGTTAGATAAACAATCTATGCAAGCTAGAATTAAAGATTTAGAGGAATCAAATATTCCAATTACTAACTACGGTATAATTCTCGCTTACTTAAGCTCTCAAGAAGCCTTTGCAAGAGTAATAAAGCCTTTTATTTAACATCTCTTGCTGATGATGCAATATAGAGAAGAAGTAAAAAAAACCAGACAAGGAAGAGAAATATTGAATTTCAAAGATGTTATTAATATTTGCACATAATTCATCTATGCAAAAAGTATTATAATATTGAAAAACCATTAGCAAATTAACTTTTTTAAGAAGCTATAGTTTTTTGCTGATTTTTTTTGAAAATTGTTAAACTTACTTGGTTTACTTTTTTATTTGCTCCTATAGAAACTATATTAAAACAAAACAAAATATTAGGACTTTCAATTGTTTTAAAACTCAATTCTATGAGAGTACTATCGTTTATTACATATCCCATACCTGAAGACATTCTTCCATTTTATGGATAGCTGGATACTCACTATACAAGCTTGTAAAACTACTTAGCTGATATATAGTATTTTAATTTTTAATTGATAGATGTTATCCTTTATTTTTTTTAAATAAAGGAGTCAACAAATGGCTAGACCTTATTCACAAGATCTCAGAAAAAAAGTTTTAAAATATTTAGAAA
>SDBT01008107.1_pt1 | contig 17209 bp, 12 predicted proteins | sample 2277101 | NCBI WGS metagenome assembly SDBT01 (sample SAMN10404973, study PRJNA504765) | marine sediment metagenome | isolation source: marine sediment core GS10_PC15, 103 cmbsf | place: Arctic Ocean: Southern Knipovich Ridge | collected 2010
TGTGAGGCGAACTCCTCCAGATCGGGCCGCGGGGCGCCCTCGACCACCATAATCAGGTCCGAGGCGGCCCCGAACTCGGCCAGGAAGCGATTCAGGCGCCGGGCGACATCGAGGTGATCGGGCAGCATGGCCTTTCGGGAGGTGTAGATGTCGATCTGCGACATCCCCCAGCCGGCCAGCCCGGTCAGCAGCAGCGCCGCGGCCAGAACCCTGTAAGGGTGTCCGACGATGCTGGTGATGAATCGTTCCACTGGCGAGGGGGAGTTCAAAAGACGGGCTCCAAGGGTTTGGTGTGGATGTGAAAATTCGCGCCATTGTGTGGCGCAAGGGGCGGGGATGTCAAGGCTATCGGATTTCTATCTGGATTTTTGTCCGGTCGATCCGGGTATTTGGCAATACCGGAATCCGTGGTGTTTTCGCCAGGCCCCGCCGGTCCGGGCAGCACCCTTCGGGACAGCAGTGGTAGCCGCTGGCGCAACAACCGTCGCCGCAGCACACCGGGAAACCGAGCTGGCAGCACCCGTCGGGACAGCAGTGGGGGTACGTCGGCGAGCAGCAGTACTGATCGTTGCAGCAGGTCGTGCCGTCAGCGCAGCAGCCGGCGCCGCAGCACACCGGAGAACCGAGGACGCAGCACCCGTCGGAACAGCAGTTGGGGTGCGTCGGCGGGCAGCAGCCCAGGTTGCAGCAGTAGGGGCGATCCGAAGGGCAGCAGTGGTCGGTACAGCAGGTTTCGTCTACATCGCAGCAGTACACTCCGGGGCAGCACCGCTGGCCTGCATAGCAGCAGTACTGGCCGCAGCAGTTGGGGGATACCGCCGGGCAGCAGTGGTCGGTGCAGCAGGTGCCGCCCGTCTCGCAGCAGTAGTCTCCGGAGTCTCCGGGGCAGCACTGGTCCGCAGCATAGCAACAGCCGCTGCCGCAGCACTGGGGCCGGGCGGACGAGCAGCAGCCGTCGCCCTGGCAGCAGGTATCGGCGGCGGACGGGCAGGGGGCGTCGCAAGCGCCGCAGTTCAGCGGGTCGGCCAGGAGGTCGTAGCATCCGTCGCCGCAGCAGTTGGTGCCCCCGGTGCAAGGGGCGCAGTCGATCCCGCAGGCCTGGTCGTCATTGCAGGGAACGCAGACCTCGGAGTCGCGCAGGTGCCCGGGGCGGCATTCGAAGTCGCACTCTCCGGCGCTGCAGACCGCGTCCGCGTTGTCGGGCGGCAGGCACGGGGTGCAGCGCGACCCGCAGGAGTCCGGCGAGGTATCTTCCAGGCAGACGTCCGAGCAGGCGTGGAAGCCGGGATTGCATGTGTACTGGCAGACGCCGTCGGTGCAGGTCACGCTGGCGTTCGCCCACTCGTCGCAGGAATCCTCGACGCCGGCCTCGTCTGTCTGCCCGTCGCAGTCGTCGTCCACGCCGTTGCAGGTCTCGGGGTCGTCGGTGGGAACCTGGCCGGCGACGTACTGGCCGACCAGGGAGTCGCAGTGCCAGTGCTGGTCGTCTTCGCAGGTCAGGGTCTGGCAGTGGTTGGCCGAGTTGCAGGGGGTGGCCTGGGGGATGGCCAGCCAGGCGTACTCGCCCTGGTCCTGCTTGCGGCAGTAGTAGTTGGTGCTCTCGTAGACGTAGCAGCTCTCGCACGGCGTGGTCGCGTCGCAGTCCGCGGGCGGAGTCGAGGCCGGCGGCTCGTCCACCGGCTCGCAGTCCTCGCCGCAGAAAAGGTCCTCGTCCGTGTACCCGTCGCAGTCGTCGTCTTTTTCGTTGCAGACCTCGGCAGCGCCGGGATTCACGTCCGGGTCGGTGTCGTCGCAGTCGTCTGAAATCGTATAACCGTCCCCGTCCTCGTCGGTGATCTCTTCCACGCACTGGCCGTCTATGCACACCTGGTCCGGATCGCAGGGTGAGTCCTCGTCCGTGTACCCGTCGCAGTCGTCGTCCCGTTCGTTGCAGACCTCGGCAGCGCCGGGATACACATCCGGGTCGGTGTCGTCGCAGTCGTCCATAATCGTATAACCGTCCCCGTCGTAGTCGGTGTCATCGGCCAGGCACTGGCCGTCCACGCACACCTGGCCCGGATCGCAAACCACGCCGGCGCACTCCACGGGCTGCTCGGAATGCTTGCACACCCCGTCGATGCAGCGCATGGAGCCCGAACACTCGGTGTCGTACTTGCAGCCGGAGGTGTCGCCGCTGCACCCGGCCGCTCCCGCCAGGGCGAAAAAGACAATCGAGCAAAGGAGATATACGCGCCTCATAACCTTGATCATAACCGAAGGCCCGGGATTGCGCAAGACGCTAACCTTGCAGGCGGAAGCCTGGGGGTGTTATATGGATCCTACCGACCATGAGCGCGAACAAACCCCGCCCCTGGTATCTCCAGCTCCACTGGCAGATCGGAATCGCCATGGTGCTGGCCGTCCCGTTCGGCCTGTTGACCGGACCCGAAGGCGCCGGTGCGGTCGGCTGGCTGGGCGACCTGTTCCTGCGGCTGCTGAAGATGCTGGTGGTGCCGCTGATCGTCTTTTCGATCGTGGCCGGGGTCACCGGCGTGGGCACCCTCAAGGGCGTCGGCAAGCTCGGGCTCAGGACGATGATCTACTACCTGTCCACCTCCACGGCCGCGATCCTGGTCGGCTTGCTGCTGGTCAACCTGATCCACCCCGGCGACGCCGCCCTGCGGGATCTCGCCGGCCGGGCGCCCGGGGAGCTCGCATCCACCTCGCCGTCCTTCATGCAACTGCTGTTCAGGATGGTGCCCGACAACCCGGTCGAGGCCATGGTGTACTCGGACGACGACCCCCGCAGGGGGCCCAACATCCTGGGGATGATCTTTTTCGCCCTGCTGTTCGGCCTCGGGGTCCTGGCGCTCGGCGACGAGCGCCGCAAGCGGCTGAGCGACCTGTTCGACTCGCTGTTCGCCGTCATGATGAAGGTGACCGACTGGATCATCCGCTGCGCGCCGGTGGGCGTGTTCGCCCTGCTGGCCCGGGTGGTGGGCACCACCGGGTTCGACGCCTTCGAGGCCCTGGGCTGGTACATGGTGACCGTGCTGCTGGCCCTTTCGGTGCACGCCTTCGGGACCCTGCCGCTGATCTGCTGGCTGGTGGCCCGGCGCAATCCCTGGCGCTACGCCCGGGCGCTCTCTCCGGCCCTGGCCACGGCCTTCTCGGCCGCGTCGTCCAACGCGGCCCTGCCGCTGACGATCGAGTCCATCCAGCGCCGGGCCGGGATCTCCAACAGGACGGCAAGCTTCGTGCTGCCGTTGGGGGCGACCATCAACATGGACGGGACCGCCCTGTACGAGTGCGTTGCCGTGATGTTCATCGCCCAGTGCTACGGAGTGGAGCTGGGTTTCGCCCAGCAGTCGATGGTGGTGGTCACCGCCCTGCTGGCGAGCGTGGGCGCGGCGGGCATCCCGCACGCCGGGTTGGTGATGATGGCGATCGTGCTCGGCGCGGTCGGGCTGCCGCTGGAAGGCGTTGGTATGATCCTGGCAGTGGACCGGATCCTGGACATGTGCCGGACCACGGTCAACGTGTTCAGCGACGGCGTAGGTGCCGCGACCGTGGCCCGGCTCGAGGGAGAGCCCGTGACCTGGCCTGAGCCGGGCTCGGGCTGAGCGAAAAATGGGGGTGTCCACCCCCCCGAACTGTGCTATCATCGGCGGTCATGAGCGGTCGATTCACGAGTTCGGGCATACTGGGGCTGGCGGCGCTGGTCCTGGTGCTCGCGGGCTGCGGGGAGAAGAAGACCGGCGGGACTCCGTGCACCGAGGTGGACGGGGGCAGCGGCTGTCCGCTGGGATTCACCTGTTCGGACGGCGTCTGCGAGTGCAACCTCGCGTGTCCGCCCGGACAGGTGTGCGTCCTCGACGAGATCCTGGGTCGGGCCGGCTGCGTGGACTACGACAGGCCGGACGGCGGGATTGCGGACTCGGATGACGACGGCGTCGCGGACGCTGACGACAACTGCCCCCTGGATCCCAACCCGGACCAGGCCGACCTGGACGGCGACGGGGCAGGCGACGCCTGCGACAACGACAACGACAACGACGGGGTGGCCGACGAGCGGGACAACTGCTGGGACGGAGACCCCTCCAACGAGGACAACTTCAACCCCTTGCAGCTGGACCAGGACGGCGACTCCCGCGGCAGCCGGTGCGACTGCGACGACGACGGCGACCACGTCTGCGATCCGGGCGGCACCCAGGCCGACTGCCTGGGCGGCGACACCTGCACCGGATCCGACAACTGCCCGCTGGTCTACAACCCCGACCAGGCCGACTCCAACGGCTCCGGCGCCGGGGACGCCTGCGAGACCGACTTCGACGGCGACGGGATCCCCGATGACGGGGACCTCAGCGGGGTGGCCGGCGACAATCCCTGCTCCGGGGGCCGGGTCGAGGGCTGCGACGACAACTGCCCCGGGGTCGCGAACGAGACCCAGGGGGACGCCGATCTCGACGGTGTGGGCGACGCCTGCGATTCGGACATCGACGGCGACGGTGTCGGCAACGCGCTCGACAACTGCGACCGGCGCGCCAATCCCGACCAGGCCGACGGTGACGGCGATGGCCGGGGCGACGCCTGCGACTGCGACGACGACAACGACGGCCACTGCGACCCGGGCCAGTCCACCGCCGACTGCAGCGGCGGTGATTCCTGCAGCGGCACGGACAACTGCCGCAGGCTTTCGAATCCGGACCAGGCCGACGCAAACGGCGACGGCGTGGGCGACGCCTGCGACCAGGACTCCGACGGGATCGACGACGCGGACGACAACTGCCCCGGGACCTACAACCCGGACCAGTGGAACAACGATCGCTGGCTCAGGTGCTGCGACGATAACGACTGCTGGTCCTGCGGCGATGCGGACGGCGACGCCTGCGACCCGGACGACGACAACGACGGCAGGCCGGACACCGTCGACAACTGTCCCCTGGTGCCCAACTTCGAACAGACCGAGCCCGACGGCGGCGGCGAGCGCGGGACGGCCTGCCTGACCGACTTCGACGGCGATCACCTGCGCGACGAGGATGACAACTGCCCGATGCTGAGGAATCCGAACCAGAACGACGCGAACGACGACGGCGTGGGCGACGCCTGCGACCGGGACTCCGACGGGGTCATCGACACGGAGGACAACTGCCCGCTCGTGGCCAACTCCGACCAGGTGAACGCGGATTCCGACCGATCCGGGGACGCCTGCGACCCCTGTCCGCAGGACCCGGACGACGACCTGGACGGTGATTCGATCTGCGGGGACCTGGACAACTGCCCCGCGGATTTCAACCCGGGCCAGGAGGACGCCGAAACCGACGGGATCGGCGATATTTGCGATCCGGACGACGACAACGATACCATCTTGGACGACGGAGACGGTTCGGGCATCGAGGGCGACAACATCTGCACTTCAGGCGCCACCGCCGGCTGCGACGACAACTGCCCGCTGGTGCCTAACCCCGACCAGGCCGATGCCGACGGCGACGGGATCGGCGACTTGTGTGAGACGCGATGATGGAAGATAAGCAAGACGAGCCCCCCGGCCGAAGCCCGGCCGAAGGCGGGGCGAAGGCCTGCCGAAGTCCGGCCGAAGGCCGGACGAAGGCAGGAGAGGAGAGGGACCCGGCTCTGGACACGGCATCCACGCTCGAGGAGCTGGAGCCGATCGAGTCCGTGGTCCCCGGGCCGGGCGATTCCCGAGTGGAGGACCTGACCGACTTCGTCAAGCCCGTAGAAAAGCCCAGCCAGAGCGAGTCGCTCTACCGCGAAATAATCGTGGATGAGATATCGTTTTCCAAGGCCACCGGCTACGACCTGGCAGGCACGGCCGTGGTGCCCCTGGCCGCGCTGGCCCGCCACGAGGAGAAGCGGCTTCGCGAACGCGGGATAGACATCAAGAGAGATCTCGGTATCGATCCGGAGCCGGAGCCGGAGTCCGACGAGGGCGGGGGTTCCATTCCGGTGGGCGAGATCATCGACGTACTGCGCGCGGCCCAGACAGTGGAAGAGGTGGCGAGCGTGCTGGTGGAGATCATCTCCAACCTGATTCCCAGGGTGCTGCTGCTCTGGGAGCGCCGCGGTCAGTGTTACGGGTTCGCCTCGCGCGGCATGGACCTGACCGAGGTCAAGCTGCTGACCATCGAGGTGCCCAAGGGCGTGCTGCAGCACCTGGCGGCCTGCGAGCTGGAGTTGGAGCCCTTCGTCGGGCCGCCCAACAAGGGCGGCCTGGTCGATCGCTTCTTCGGGATCCTGGGCCACACCCCGCCCGAGGTGCTGCTGATGCCCGTCCAGGTCACGGCCGACGACCGCTGGCTGCTCTACGCCGACAACCGCGATCAGCCCTTGCCCGAGTTGGAGCTGCGGCTGCTGGATGTCATCGCCTCCCGCGCCGGCGCCCGCGCCGACTTGCTGCTGGCCCGCCAGTCGATATGGTGATCCGCACCCGGCATCTCCAAGATATTTGATCCCCCCGAGCCCCTGAAATACAATCGAAAACCCATGGTCTTCATGCCCGAGACATTCGGCAAGTACGTGCTGCTCAAACGCATCGCCGTCGGCGGCATGGCCGAGGTGTTCCGCGCCAAGGCCTTCGGCGCCGAGGGGTTCGAGAAGCTGGTGGCCATCAAGCGCATGTTGCCTCACCTGTCGTCGGACGAACAGTTCGTCGGCATGTTCATCAACGAGGCCAAGATCACCGCTTCGCTCAACCACGTCAACATTGCGCAGATCTACGACTTCGGCTGCATCGAAAAACTGTACTTCCTGTCCATGGAGTTCGTGTTCGGCAAGGACCTGGCCGACCTGATCCGCATGTTGCGCAATCACGGCCTGGCCGCGCCGGTCGAGTTCGCCTGCCACGTGATGATCGAGACCCTCAACGGCCTGGACTACGCCCACCGCAAGGTCGATTCTTTCGGCGAGCCGCTCAACCTGATCCACCGGGACACCTCGCCCCACAACCTGATCATCTCCTACGAGGGCGAGGTCAAGATCGTCGATTTCGGGATCGCCAAGGCGAAGTCCACCACCATCCATACCACCGGCGGGGTGCTCAAGGGCAAGTATAGTTACATGTCGCCGGAGCAGGCCCACGGCATCAGCCTGGATCACCGCACCGACATCTTCAGCCTGGGCATCTGCTTCTACGAGCTGCTGACCCTGACCAAGATGTTCCAGGGATCGAGCGACCTGAGCGTGCTGGAAAAGGTGCGCGAGACCGAGTTCATCCCGCCCCGCGAGCTGAACGACTCGATCCCCGAAGAACTGGACGATCTCCTGATCAAGGCCCTGGAGAAGAATCCCGAGGACCGCTGGTCGTCCGCGGCCGAATGGCGTGACGAGCTAGAGAGTTTCATGTTCCGATCCAACCTGCACTACTCCACCTCCTGGTTGGCGGGTTTCATGTCCGAGATCTTCCGCGAGCAGATCGAGCAAGAGGCCTCCGATCTGGCCGAGGAAGCGGAGGTGGCCGAGAAGCTGCGCACCAACGCCCGCCGAGCTGCCCGCATGGACGCCATCCGCGAAGTGTTCGTCGAGGAGAAAGATCTCGCAGACGAGCTCGAGCCGGCCTTTCACGACACCGCCCGGGCAGCCAGGCCCCTGGGGCAGTTGCGCGCCGAGCGCGCCGCTGCCTCGGCCAGACTTTCTGACGCCGATCGGTTCGAGGACCTGGAGGAGGTCTCCGAAGAGGACGTCGTCGAGGACGTATCGGAATTGCCGTCGATGGGCTCGTTGGATGACGACTCCATGCCCACCGTGGAGCTGTCACGGCCCGTCAGGGCGGGCGAGCCGAACCGCATTCCGGCCCGCCGGCCGCCCATCCGCGAGGCGGGTGTCGCCGCCCGGCCCGGAGCCGACGTCGATGAAGCCGAGATCGACACCCTGGACGAAAGCCATCCGCCCCCGCCGCCCTTGGAGATGGAGGAGGAATACACCGAGGCCGACTTCTCCATGTCGGGGATAACGGGCGAGGCGGCCCTGATGCCGTCCGATTTCGGCGATGACCTGGACACCCTGAAGAAGCGCCGGGCCCGGCCGGCGGCTGCCCGCAAGGCCGTGATGATGGAGGAGAGCACGGCCCGCTCGACCGGCAAACCGTTCCCGGTCGCGGCAGCGGCGTTAATTCTATTGGCCGCCCTGGGCGTGGGCGGAGCGGTGGCCATCTGGCCGGACCTTGTCGGATCCGATCCGGAGACCGGCGCCGCGGACGCGGGGCTGGCGAGTGCCATTCCGGGCGGCGGGCGGATCGAGCCGGCCTCCAGACCCGACGCCGGGCACCCGTCCGCGATCGCGGAGCCGCTGCGGCCAGACCGGGACCGGACCGCTGCAGACGCCTGGCTGGCCGGCACGGGCGGCGATCCGGGTGGTGATCCTGGCGGCGATGTCTTCCTTGCGGCCGCTGAACCGGGATTGGACACCGGCGGCGATCCGGTCGCTGAACACATCGCCGTCTCGACCGGCGCGGACACCGAGACCGTCAAGCCGCCCGGCCGGAAGAAACGCAGGCGCTACCGCCGCCGGCACACCACGTCCTGTCCCAGCCGGGGGTACGGCTCGGTCGACGTGGGCGTCTCGGGCGGCTGGGCATTCGTCCATATCGACGGGCACAAGGTCCGCGCCACCCCGATGCTCAACTACCGCCTCAAGGCCGGCCGGCACAAGATCGAGCTTCGCGACGGGAGCGACAAGCTGGTGCGGCGGTGGAACATCTGCCTGAAGAACGGGATCAAGGTCAAGTTGCTGCACCAGTGATTTCTACGCGAGGAGAAGGGATTGGCGGGAAGGTCGGATCAGAGCTGGGACGACGACTCCAGCAAGCGAACCCTGTTCATCTCCGAGAAGCGCGACTTCAAGTACGTGCGCTCCGGCCGGGTGGTGGTGGTCGATGGTCCGGACATGGACAGGGCCGCAACGATCGAGAAGGAGCGGGTCACGATCGGGCGCTCGGGGGGGTGCGACCTGGTGCTGTCGGACCCGTCGGTCTCCTACCTGCACGCCGAGGTGGCGGTCGACGCAGAAGGCCACCTGCTGCGCGACCTGGGCAGCACCAACGGGATCTTCATGCTGGGACACAGGGTGAACTCGGTCTATCTGCGGCCGGGCTCCGCCTTCCAGGTGGGCAACGACCTGCTGCGGTTCGACCCTTCCGAGTCGCTGGTCTCCATCCCGCTGTCGCTGCGGGACCGCTTCGGCCGGGCGCTGGGCCGTTCGGTCAAGATGCGCGAGCTGTTCGCCGTTCTGGAGAAGGCCGCGACCTCGGACTTGCCGATCCTGCTGCGCGGCGAGACCGGAACGGGCAAGGAGGTGCTCGCGGCGGCCGTACACACGTATTCCATGCGCAAGAACCGCGCCTTCGTGGTGCTCGACTGCGGAGCGGTGCCGCCCGACCTGATCGAGGACATCCTGTTCGGCCACGAGAAGGGCGCCTTCACGGGCGCCGACGCGGCCCGGGTCGGGCTGTTCGAGGAGGCCGACGGCGGCACCCTGTTGATCGACGAGGTGGGCGAGCTCCGCCTGGACCTGCAGCCCAAGCTCCTGCGCGCCCTGGAGCAGCGCGAGGTGCAGCGCCTGGGCGGGGTCAAGACCATTCGGGCCGACGCCCGGATCGTGTCGGCCACCCTCCGGGACCCGTGGCTCATGGTGGACGAGGGGCTCTTCCGCCAGGACCTGCTCTACCGGCTCTCCGTGGTGTACGTCGAGGTGCCGCCGCTGCGCGACCGGCCCGAGGACATCCCCATGCTGGTCGAGCACTTCCTGGCCGATGGCAACCTGGTGCGAAAGGAGGCGGGCCTGGAGCCCGTCGAGCTCACCGAGGAGGCCATGGTGTTCCTGCAGTCCCATCCCTGGCCGGGCAACGTGCGCGAGCTGCGCAACGCCATCGAAAGGGCGATCCACCTGGTCTCCGGCGGCCGGATTTGCCGCTCCGACCTGATGCTGGACATGTACGGCAGCCGGCCCCGCTCGAACCTGCCGATCGACCTGAACGTGCCCTACAAGGACGCCAAGGCCCGCCTGGTCGCGCAGTTCGAGCGCCAGTACCTTCTGCGGCTGATGCAGGAAGAGGAAGGCAACCTGAGCGCCGCCTCCCGCCGCGCCGGCCTTGCCCGCCACTACATTCGCACCCTCTGCCGGCGCTACGCGATCCCGACGGGGAAGATAAAGGGATAACCCCGAAACTCCGACCCTCATTGAACCCAGGTTGTCAGAGGACAATATACCACCAAAACCCTTTCCTTGCCAGGGGGTATTTTTTTGACGCACCGCGCTATTTTCCTCTTGACACCGCTAACGCACTGCGTTATATTGGCGCTCGAACCAGTTGACCAGAGGAACCGGGAAGGGTTCCCACACACAGGAGGAAGCGGTCATGAAGGCAACCCGGATCACCGAGAAAATGCCTGGATTCGTGCAGGAAACCATCGGCCAGGCCCAGAAGCGGCTGACCCTGATCGAGGGCGAGACGCGCAAGCTCGTCCTCGACACCTGGACCAGGGTCCGCCAGAACGATTCCCTCAAGATGGTCGAGAAGACCATCGAGGACTGGCGCAAGCGCTACGACCTGCGCAAGACGGCCGAGAACATCGGCACCGAGTATTCCACCAGGGCCTTCCACTCCTTCGGTCTGGCCACCCAGGGCGATGTCCACACCGTGGAGCGCAAGATCGACCGGCTGCGGTCGGACGTGCGCAAGCTCGGTAAGGCTAAGGCAAGGAAATAGGCTTATCTAGTTCTTTTTTGCTGGTTGAACAGCCAGACCAGCAGCCCAGCTGCGACGGCGGCCAGGATCAGTGAGATGAGCTGGCTGGTGGACAGCAATTCTGGGCTGGAGTCGCCGAACAGGTCCCAGCGCACCAGCATGCCGCGTTCGTAATCGCCGCGGAACATCTCGTTGACCGAGCGCTGGATGGAGTAGAGGAACAGGTAAGCGATCAGCAGCTGGCCGTGGAAACGCTTGCGCCGGCGCATCAGGATGAGCGCTGCGAAGATCGCGAGCTCCGCGAGGGACTCGTAGAGCTGGGTGGGGTGCAGGGGTACGCCCAGCAGGTGGCTGCGGGCCACCACGGTGCCGGTGGCGGAGTAGACGGCCCCGAACCCGTCGACGCCGGTGGGCAGGCCGTGGCAGCAGCCGGCCGCGAAGCAGCCCAGCCGGCCGAAGACGTGGCCGATGGCAAGCGAGGGGATAAATATGTCGGCGATCCTCAGAAACGAGATCTCGTTGCGCCTGCAGTAGTAGACCGAGGCGGCGATCGCGCCGAGGAGTCCGCCGTAGAAGACCAGGCCGCCCTGCCAGATCTTGATCAGGTTGATGGGCTGGGCGATGTAGTCGTCCGCCTTGACGATGATGAACAGAACCCTCGAGCCGACCATGGAGGAGACCAGGATCCAGAAGGACAGGTCCAGGATGACGTCCGCCGATATCCCCTCGCGCCGGGCCTGGCGCACCGCCAGGTAGATGGCCACCACGAAGGCGACCGCGATCATCACCCCGTAGGTGTGCAGCTTGAAGAGATAACCCGGCCCGGCGTACCAGATGAGGGCGCGCAAGATCGCCCAGGCTGCGATCCAGAACAGGTATCCGGGCAGGCCGAAGCCCGGCTTGCTGCTGCGCCACATGCCCAGCAGGACGAAGACCGCCGTGGTTACGGCGATCTCGATCCAGTGCAGGTGACCGAGGAATTCCGGAAATTGGAACTGGATCAGAACCGGGTGCAAGAGGTTCCTCTGTCAGCTTTCGGCTTTCCGCTTTCGCCTGCCGAGCGCCACCAGCAGAACCAGGCAGGTCAGCACGACCGGCAACGCCACCAACTGGGACGAGGACAGGCTGAAAGAGCTGTCGCTGAAGAACTCGCCCCGGTTGTCGTTGCGGACGAACTCTATCAGGAAGCGTCCGGCCGAGTAAAGCACGCAGAAGCTCAGGAAGACCTGTCCGTCGAACCGCTTCCAGCGCCGCTCGAGCATCCACATCGAGGCGAACAGCACAAGGGCGAACCCGGCCGAGTAGAGCTGGGTGGGGTGCAGGGGCGTGCCCAACGGCCTGGCCAGGCTGGCCGGGTCGTCGAAGGTCACCCCCCAGGGCAGCCCGGTCGGGGCGCCGTGGCAGCAGCCCGCCAGGAAACAGCCCAGTCGGCCGAACACCAGCCCCAGCGGGATGCCCACGCCCATGATGTCGGCCACCTTCGCAAACGGAAGCCTGACTCGGCGTGCGTACCAGGCCGCGACTCCCGTGGCCAGCAGCAGGCCGCCGTAGAAGGCCAGCCCGTTCCACAGCCTGAAGACGTCCGCGGGGTGATCCAGGTAGTGGTACAGGATCGGGGTGCCCGGCCGCAGGGGGTCATCCTCGGCCAGCACGTGCATGAGCCTGGCGCCGACGATGCCCGCCACCAGGACGACGAGGCACAGGTCCATCAAGCGGCCGGCGTCGATCTTTTCCCTTCGCGTCTCGCGCCAGGCCAGGTAGGTCGCCGCGCAGAAACCGATCATCAGGAGCGCCCAGTACGATGGCACCCCGAGGTCGCCGACCGTGAACAACCAGGGACGCATGGACGACTAGTCCTCTCGACCGTCCGCCTGCTCTTCAGTTGGCTTGTGCTTGCCGAAGATCATGTCGATCAGCAGCAGGGCCACGCCCACACTGATGCCCACGTCGGCGATGTTGAAAGTGGGCCAGTGGTGCTCGCCGGCCCGGGCGGTGAACAACAGGAAGTTCACCGGCTCGTCGAAGGCGACGTACCAGTCGATGAAGTCCACCACCTTGCTCATGTAGATGCGATCGATCAGGTTGCCCACCGCCCCGCCCAGCACCAGCGAGACGGCCAGGGCCAGCAGCCGCTGCCTCGGCTCGAGCTTGCGGAAGAACCACAGGATGAAGATCACGGCCGCTACCGAGACGACGATGAAGAAGGTCACCCGGAAGCCCGGCGACCAGGTGCTTCCCAGCCCCCATGCAGCGCCGGCGTTCTCGGCGTACTTGAGCCGGAAGAACCCGTCGATCACGGTGACGAAACGATCATCGCGATTCATCTGCACGGCCATCGGCATCAGGTATACCTTGGCCAGCACCTTGGTCAGCTGGTCGAGGATCACCACCACGGGCACGGTGATCGCCAGGATGAGGTGCTTGGTCTTCAACTCCGGCCCCTCCAGGTACTTCGGCCCGGAACCCTACGGACTGCAAGGTCGAAAGTCAAGCGCTCCCCTGCCCGACTCCAGGGCTTCGGACAAAGTCGTTGACGTTGACGTCGCCGTAGCCGTAGCCGTTGCCGTTGCCGAAGAAAACACACGCAAATTCCGGCGACGGCGACGGCGACGTCAACGGCAACGGCAACGACTTTGTCCAGGACCCTGGGGAGGGGGATGGTGGAACTTGCCGCTTTCCGTGGGCTGTGCTAGATTAAATCTCCTGGATTTCTGCGGGAGTGTGTGTTTTGCGGAGATGGCTGTGGGCATGTCTGGGGCTGCTTGTCGGGCCCTGGTCGGTCGGCTGCGGCGAGTCGGATACGGCCGAGCTGGGCTTCGTCCTGGTGCGCCCCGGCGAGCTCGGAGCTGACGGGCTTTTGTTGCGCGCGACCGGGCTGGACCGCGAGCACGTCGTGCGCGCCGTCTGCGAGGTGTCGGGGCCGGACCGCGTTGCGATCGCTTACGCCGAAGCGGAGCTGGACCCGGAAACTCCGGCCGGCGAGCAGGAACTGCGGCTGCGGGACGTGCCGGCCGGACAGGGCTACTTCGCCCGCATCCTGGGGCTTGCCTCCGACGGCGAGGTCTGGGAGTGCGGCGCGACCGGCCCGTTCGATCTCGCGCGGGGAGAGAAGAAGGAGGTGACCATCGTCATCGAGCGGGACTACATCGGCGAGCCCTGTGCGATCCGGGAGGATTGCGGACAGGGCCTCTCCTGCCGGACGGGCTGGCCGGGCGGGTACTGCACGGCCTCCTGCGTCCAGGACGACTGTCCGGGCAGGAACCTGTGCTTCGAGTGCTTCGATCCCGGGCGGTGCTGCGTCGAGACCTGCGAAGATGCGTCCGGGTGCCGCGACGAGTACGAGTGCCGGGACGACGGCGATGGCCGCACCGCGTGCCTGCCGTTGTAGGAACACGGGGAGCGGGATGAGCCCGAACGCAAAATCCATGGCGAGTTTTATCGTGTTTGCGCTCCTGGCGTGCGCCGGGCTCGTCGCGGCCTGCAGCCCGGCCGGACCGGCCCGGGAATGCGCCTCGGATGGCGACTGCGGCGAGCAGCACATCTGCCTGGACGGAGCCTGCCATGGCCTGTCCGGGACGTGCACCGAAGACGTCCAGTGCATGAGCGGACAGGTCTGCTCGGGCGGCATCTGCGTCGCCGGCTGCACGGGAGACCACGAGTGCCCGGCGGGAAACTGGTGCTCCGGCGGGTGCTGCGAGCCGGGCTGCACCTCGGACGCCGACTGTCCGATCGGGACCATCTGCACGGTCGCGATCCACACCTGCGAGCCCGGCTGTGGAAGCGACGCCCAGTGCCCGACCGGCCAGCGCTGCGGGTCCAACCATTGCGTCGAGCCCGACTGTTACAGCGACGAGGACTGCATGGCCGGCTTCAGGTGCGTCGGCGGCGTCTGCTCGGCGGGCGGCTGCGACTCGGACGACGACTGCCCGGCAGGCCAGCAATGCCTGGACGGCCGGTGCGAGGACGGCGACTCCTGCACCTCCGACGTGGACTGCCCGATCGGCGAAAGCTGCGTCGACGGCCGATGCCAGCCCGCGGGCTGCACCTCCGACATGGACTGCCCGGTCGGCGAAAGCTGCGTCAGCGGCCAATGCCAGCCCGCGGGTTGCACTTCGGACGCGGACTGCCCTTCCGGCCGGCATTGCCTGGACGGAGACTGCTATGCGCAGGAGTGCCTGAACGACTCCCACTGCGCGCCCGGCGCAAGCTGCACGAACGGCTCGTGCATCACGGCGACCACCTGCGACCCCATGACCCAGTCATGCCCGGCGGGCCAGCGCTGCGCGTTATACTCGTCGGCCTGGATGTGCGGCCCGGCCGGCGACGGCAGCCAGTGCTTCTACAGCGCGCTCGACGACTGCCCGGCCGGAATGATGTGCGCCACGGCCGACGGGGCGACCTACGACTGCTGCGACCTGTGCGTCTACGTTTCCGGGGCGGGATGCCCGTACGGACTCTACAACTGCTACGGCGTCGATGGATTCGGCGAGTACGGCCTGTGCGTGGGCGATTGCCACCCGGTGCGCCAGGACTGCTGGGCCGGCGAGAAGTGCACCCTGGACGAGTTCGGCAGCCCGTTGTGCTACTGGAACGCAGGCAGCGGCGCGGGCTGCCGCGCGGGCAGCACGGACGACTGCCCCGCCGGAATGATGTGCGCCTACGACGGCCAGAGCAACGAGTGCTACCCGTTCTGCCTGGTCCGCAACGGCATCGGCTGCATCCAGGGCGAGACCTGCGTCGGCCTGGACTATGTGGCCCACTGGGGCGTATGCGTAAGCGGCCGCTCTGAGCCGTGAACCAGGAACTAGGAACTAGGAACTATAATATTGCAAACAAACCCCATGCCGCGGTAGGTACGTCTGATCGAGGACTGCGAGGTACGGACACTTGGAATTACCGGCGCCCTTTGGAAAATACCACCTGCTCGAGCGGCTGGCGATCGGCGGGATGGCCGAGGTGTTCCTGGCCAAGGCGTTCGGCGCTGCCGGGTTCGAGCGCCTGCTGGTAATCAAGAAGATCCTGCCTCACATGGCCGAGGACGAGGAATTCATCACCATGTTCATCGACGAGGCGCGGATCGCCTCGACCTTGAGCCACTCCAACGTCATCCAGATCAACGAGCTGGGCAAGGAGGGCACCGACTACTACATCGCCATGGAGTACCTGATGGGCAAGGACCTCAGCCGGACCCACGAGAAGCTGGGCCAGCAGAAGCGCACCATGCCCATCCCCCTGGCGGTGCTGATCACCTCGCGCATCTGCGAGGGGCTCGAGTACGCCCACCGCAAGAAGGACTCCAACGGCAAGAGCCTCAACATCATCCACCGCGACGTCAGCCCCGGCAACGTGCTGGTCTCCTACGACGGGGACGTGAAGCTGATCGACTTCGGCATCGCCAAGGCACAGAACCGCATGGGCCGGACCACGGCCGGGACGCTCAAGGGCAAGTTCGGCTACATGTCGCCCGAGCAGGTGCGCGGCCACGCGCTCGACCACCGCACGGACGTCTTTACGGTGGGCATCCTGCTGTACGAGATGCTGACCGGCGAGCGGCTGTTCGGGGCCGAGAGCGACTTCGGCACCCTGGAGAAGGTCCGCAACGCCCAGGTGCTCCCGCCCACCACTTTCAATTCCAAGATCCCCAATGACCTGGAGCGGGTGGTGATGCAGGCGCTGTCCCGCGAGCCGGAGGAGCGCTACGATTGGGCCGGCGACATGCAGGAAGACCTGGTGCGCTTCCTGATGCACGAGGGCTCGCTGACCACCTCGAAGAGCCTGGCCGTTTTCCTGCGCGAGCTGTTCAAGAAGGAGCTGGACAAGGAGAACGAGAAGCTGTCGATCTTCCGCCAGCGCGGCTACCCGTGGGTGGACGCGGCCAGGGGAGAAGATCCCCAGGCGGCGCGCAGAACCACCGAGATGCAGGCGGTCCAGGCCGAGCCTGAAGACGTGCCCGACATGAGCGACGAGGTACAGGCGCCCGCGCGCGCGCCCGAGCCGCGAACCATACCCGCGCCCGCGCCCGACACTGACGAGGCCCCGGCGGCCGAGGACCTGAGCTACCAGCCCACCCAGCTCCTCTCGCAGGTGGATCTCGAAGGGCCCCCGCCGGCCCCGGCGGAGGTCGCCTCCGATGACGTCCAGGCGCACCAGTCCACCGTGATCCTGGCCGACGCCATCGATGTGGAGAAGGCCGTGGCCAAGCTGGACGCGCAGGACGAGGCCCGGGCCAAGACCGACGAACGCCCCGCCGCGCCGCCGAGACGCGAGCCCAGCCGTCCCGGCCGGGCGCGCCCGCGAGCCCGCCCCGCGAAGAAGCGCCCCGCGCGCGCCCGCCCCAGGGCGGCCGAGCCTGAGAAGAAGTCACCCGCCCTGGGCCTGGCGCTGACCTTCGCAGCCGGGATCTGCCTGGCCGGAGTCCTGGGCTATTTCATGTTCGTCCACGGAAACCAACCCCCCCCCGAAACAGCAGCCCCCGCCCCCGCCGCATCCCCCGCGCCAAAACCCGCGCCAGTGCCCGCGCCCGTGCCC
>SDBT01008108.1_pt1 | contig 17209 bp, 16 predicted proteins | sample 2277101 | NCBI WGS metagenome assembly SDBT01 (sample SAMN10404973, study PRJNA504765) | marine sediment metagenome | isolation source: marine sediment core GS10_PC15, 103 cmbsf | place: Arctic Ocean: Southern Knipovich Ridge | collected 2010
CAACTCTAAAGAAGTCAATGTCTTGTTCTCAGCTAATGCGATAGCCCCTTTGTTCCCTATATCGTTATCATTCAAATTCATAGAAGTCAATGTCTTGTTCTCAGCTAATACGATGACCCCTTCGTCCCCTATTCTGTTACCCCACAAATCCAAAGAAGTCAATGTCTTGTTCTTAGCCAATACGACAGCTCCTTTGTCCACTATATTGCTATCATTCAAATTCAGAGAAGTTAATGTCTTGTTCTCGGCCAATGCGATAGCTCCTTTGTACCCTATCATGTTATAACTCAAATTTAAAGTTTTTATCGATTTAAGATCAGTATAACGATAAAGGAACCTGGAAGCTGGTTGATCATTTCCAATATATAGGTAATACTTCTTCAAAAATGGTATTAGCTTTTTCTCTTCTGATGTTATCGAAGTTTTAAGTTTGCCTAATAAAGAATAAGGAAACTTATGTATATTTTTCACAAAAAGAAACGAGTAGTTAGTTCTTTCTATTTCATGTACTGTCCCTACGAAAACTATAGGAATAGAACTCGCAGGGATTTCCATAGGTATTAAGAAAACATTTGTTCCTACTTCAACATATTCTTTCTCTTTGGAAATGATCTTGAAATACAATTGTTGTCCTTTGAGTTCCTGGGATGCTGCATCAATCAATTGTCTATCCTTTTCAAATCTTTGATGATCCTTTACTTCGAAGTCGTGTATCGAACTCATTTTTACTATTAATCACGTTTTGTGTCGTAAAAAAATCATTTATCTTGAATAATCATTAATGATTCTTGAACTGAATTAAAGGTGTATTCAAAGTAAAATCATAAGTATCAGATACGCGACAAACCATTTCTAATTTCGTTAGCTTTGACTTATGATACTCATTTGAAATGAGTATCACTTATGAATAGGAATGTATAAGTAGCGCAAGATCTTTTATACTTATCACCTCTGAAATTTCCTTTTCTATTGTTAATGCTAGGAAAACTCTATTTCTAAGTATGATTAAGTTAATTTTTTCTAACAAGGTGTATTTTATATTGTTACGCCTCAAATCCAGGGAGATTAATGTCTTGTTCTCAGCCAATGCGATGACCCCTTTAACCCCTATCTTGTTACTACTCAAATTTAAAGAAGTTAATGTCTTGTTCTCAGCAAATGCGATGGCCCCTTTGACTCCTATATTGTTATATCTCAAAACTAAAGAAGTCAATGTCTTGTTCTCAGACAATGCGATAGCCCCTTTGCCCTCTATCCTGTTATATCCCAAACTTAAAGAAGTCAATGTCTTGTTCTCAGCCAATGCGATAGCCCCTTTGTCCCCTATCTTGTTACTACTCAAACTTAAAGAAGTCAATGTCTTGTTCTCAGCCAACGCGATGACCCCTTTAACCCCTATCTTGTTATTACTCAAAACTAAAGAAGTCAATGTCTTGTTCTCAGCCAATGCGATGGCCCCTTCGTTCCCTATCTCGTTAAAACTCAAACTTAAAGAAGCCAATGTCTTGTTCTCAGCTAATGTGATAGCCCCTTTAACCCCTATCTCGTTACTACTCAAATCTAAAGAAGTCAATGTCTTGTTCTTAGCCAATGCGATGGTCCCTTTAACCCCTTTAATTACCATACCATGATAATTTTTGATTAGATCGAGAGGACAGTTGGGAACTTGTTGGATTCCTCAAAAAAAGTTGTTTTGTATTCCACGATGAAGGAGTTAAACAAGATCATTTTGCGTTTCAGAGTTTTTCTCCGATGTCACATCAAAAACTCCATATAGAAAACCGAGCAAGCAGAATGTGATTTGAGGCAAAATGTTCGGATTCATTATTCTCCACAGTTCCGATTGCCTGCGGTATTCAATCTCAATGAATATCTAGATACACTATTAGAGCATGCCTGAGCACAATCATTGTTACGTTGTCCTCTTTTAAGGAGATAAGGACAGCATTCCAAAACGAAAATTTTATCTGTCGGACAACACGACTGTTCAGACAATATTATTTCTCTTCCAGTTTTTGGCGCTTGCGAAAACGTGTGTAGGAATCAGACATTTTGTATGATAAATCAATTACCAAAAATCAACACTTAAGATTGACGATCCCCTAATTTTATTTTATTTTAAATAACGCATTAAACAATGTTTTTTTACAAAAATGAGTTTGGGAATTAAATTTATCCGTCACGCTCAAACCCTCTGGAATGCAGATGAAATTACGAAACGAGATGTTGAATTGACTGAGTTAGGGAGAATCCAATCCAGAAAGTTATGTGGTAAAATTGATTTAGTAATTTGTTCCACGTTGAAACGATCAAGAGAAACACTTGATAACTCAAAAATATCGTATAAAAATGTAATGTTCACGGATTTGTGTAGAGAGATTCTGAATGGAAATATTGTTAATTATTATGCACTGGAAGAAGTGAGGAAAGAGACTCATACCGAAATAAAGAAAAGAGCTAACGATTTCATTAATTTACTCAGAGAAGTATCGAAAATACATAAGAATATCATAGTTATTACTCATTATGATTTTCTGAAGTATTTGACTGGTTATCATTTTGAGAATCTATATTCTATTAAATACACGAGCGTGGATAGTATTTTTAGGGATTAGGTATTTTTCCCTTTGATTGTAATGTACACGAGATGATAATTAATTCCTTAACGTTCAGAATAAACAAAATGTTTTGCCTTCCGCCGAATATTTTACTTTTCCTTCAAATATTACATCTTTCAGACAAGGAGTTAGGTCTAAATCATAATGCAATTGCTCGATATCCGTTGACAAAATTTTCCTTTGTATGTTTGATTGTATTGTTCTTGCATGTTGATTATTTATATTTTGTTTATAGGAATTTTTGGGAAAGGAAAATGACGTTGTTTGACTTTTCTATCGCAGAAAACGATGGATTTAAAACAACTTTTTGAGGAATCTAACCAATTTCCCGTGGTCATTATCGAGTTAATCAAAAGTTATCATGGTATGGTGATTGGAGGTGTTGCATTTAATCAATTCAAAGAAATAAATATTGAAAATCTTTTCACGGCCGCGAAGTATGAAATTATAACAGAGGTAAAACGAATAGTGGACAAAGTGTATTTAGCAAAAGACACCCTTGAATATGCAACGCGAGTCTCTAACTCGAAAATAGTTGAAATATTTTTCAATAAAGGCATACAGTTAGGTAAATCTGTTGAGATAACAATACGCAAAGGAAAGATGGAAACATTAAAATTCTTTGCCAAAATGAAAGTTGTGACTGAGGATGATTTAACCATGTGCGCAGAGTGTGATAGAATGGACATGTTTGATTTTCTTGTTGACAAGGGACTTTTTTAATCGGAACAGAGTTTTCCCTACAATGTAGGGAAATCATAACGTGTAGATCGTCAAAAAAAAACTCGGGTTTTTCATTGTTGTATATTCAAGTTCTAGTTCTGGTGATCGTTTTCTTTCTCGATTTTGTACAAGCTTGATTGAGATGCTATAGCATTCCATTCATCCGAATCAACTATTTTCACGATTTTGTCCATTTTCCAACGAGTCGGATAGTAAGACAACATACCATCAAGCAAGGAAATAGCAATTGGAGGAACCTTATGAAGAAATCCCCATGCTTTCAGTAGTTTCTCCAAACCTCCGGACACGATAATCTTAAATCTTTTGTCTGCAGAATGAGCAACCTCAAAACAATGGCGTGAAGTTAAAGAAATAAGAAAAGTCACAGCACAAGAGAATATGTCTTTTGCTCTGGGATCGTATGATTCTCCATTAATGGCTTCTGGAGGCATATACATTATCTTGCCTCTTCGCCATTTCACATCTTTTAACATCTTGTCAGTTGTCTTAATTATCATGGCGAGACCAAAATCGCAGAACTTAATAGTACCATCTTTGGAGACAAGAATATTCTCTGATGAAATATCCAAGTGAAATACGTTGATTTTATGCATAAAATCAACTCCATGAATAATTTGTCTGAACAAATAGAAAGCCGTTGGGACATCGAGACCTCCTCGACATTTCTTGATATATTTGAACAGTTCTGTGTCACAGTGTTCCATTGCCATGTAATAGTACTTTCCATGGGTCCAATGTTTTAAAAGTTTAATGACATGATAAGAATACTTATGATCACGATGATGATTTATAAATTCTAGGATTCTTATTTCATTTTTGATACACTCCTCAACTTTCGTACCATATCTGCAAACACGTCTATCTGCGAGTTTTCGATCCGAGATCTTTACGGCAATTCGTTTACCGGTTTTTTCCTCCTCGGCCAAAAAAATCCTACCATACAAGGTTTCGCTGATCACGCTTTTGTAACTATAGCTCATCTCTTAATAAGCTATGAAATCTTTTGAATGAATGTACCTAAGTGGGCGTATTTTTACCCGAAAATCCCAGATTGAATGTCATTTTAATACATTGATAAAAAATCATTCTAAATTTATCATATTTTCGTTTTGTCACGATGAATAAGGCAAGCTAAAATCTCCCGGAATTTTAAATAATTAATGTATTTTTAGAGTTAATCTTCAAATGAAGTGTGATATATAGATCATTCCTCCACTATCAAATATATTCCGCTATCAATAGCCCATTGTCCAACACAATTCAGCTGTTCCATTCCTATTTTTCCTTTTCCAATACAAGCATGTTTACCGTCCTTTGATCCTTTACCCATAATAGAATCGTTATAGTGAACAAGCTCTATTGGCACATCATACTCAATTAGAATTGTAATTGCTTCTACAGGAGTATACCCAGACACATACACATGACAAGTATCAACACAAATAGCCACTGTTCGTTTAGTTTCTTCCGGTAGACTAATATAAAATTCCGCCAATTCCTCAACGTTTGAATATATCTCATACCCAGCTCCAGTCTCAAGAAGTAACGGACATTCTTCAGTGGCGTACTGGGCTGCGCGGATAACATTGATTCTCATATTTCTTTTCGCTGTTTCTTCTGACGATTTCTTTTTCTGTCCGAGATGAACAACTGTTCCCTTCGCCCCCATTCTAACCGCGAGTTCAAAATGTCTTTTGAGGAATTTCATATTCCAATCACTGGGTGATAATTCAGACAAATTAATTGTGTAAGGAACATGCACAAACCATACTAATTCATATTCATCGGTCATACGACGCGTTTTTAGAATATCATATTCGGAGATTATTATTTCTGTATTCTTTCCAGAGTGTGGAGACAAAAAGAAAATTTGTACAGGCATTGAGTTGTATTCCATTAATCCTCTCCAAATATTCGGCAGTTTTCCAATGTGACTTCCAACGTGAGGTTCGATATTTTTGAAATAAATATTCTGTTCTTCTTGGCTGGTAAAAAACATTTTTTCTTTGATGGCCCGTTGAACCACATTGTAAAAATCCTCTGAATTCCACAAAGAAATATCAATCGAGATAACTTGATTTTGCAGTGGGAGAATTAACCCGATTTTCTTAATATAAGTTTTTCCTAATTTTCTGGCTAAAGTAAAGTAAGACAATAACTGGAAAATAGTCTGAATCCTTATTTTATCAAACCGATCCGTGATCGTGATATTATAGATAGTATCTTCTGTGATCAAATCCGGAGATCCCCGAATATTTTTATATATCCATTTAGGATCAAACTCAATATCCGCATTAGCAAAATTATCCGTAATTAACTTAGCCATATCTACATAATACTTCATGTCCTCGATCACTTTATCAAAGGAAACGCCGATAGATTTCGTATCTGGATTTTCCGAACACAACGAGTTTGATTTGACATAACTATTCTTGAGATGGGTTTTTAGTATTTTTTCACTGGGAACCCGGTCATAATGTAGGATATCTCTTATGTAACGATTAACGAAATATTCAAACCGGTGATAAGACTTTTTCGACATTATCTCCGGAAAATCACCTCTTTTATTTACCTGTGTCATCGTAAACAAGGATTTACGAGGTATGATTTTTCTCCTATATAGCTTAGTATAATTTAAATCACCAATAAACGACAACACATGATTACATTCTTCGAGAGATTGCATTTTTAAACCGATAAAAATCCTGAATATAAATTGTCAAATAAAAGGATTGAAATAAATTTTTTTTTCTGATACGGGTTAAGAATTTTTATTTCAACCCTTACGCTTACTACTCTCCATGTTGAATAAATGCAAAATATTGAGAAAGAGTATGGCGCTCTCTGATATATCGAAAATAGTGGCCGAATACACTGTAGGTACTAAAAGAAAAAAGTTTTTACAAAGTTTTTTTTTCTCATATATAAAAACTGTATGGAACATGGAATCAGATTATGAAATCAAATATCCAGAATTTTTTGAAAGAGATCTGTTATTAATTAACAAGGCAGATTTTTCATTGATCGGTAAAACATTATATTTTAGAGTTATGTCGAAAAAGAAAGAATATGTGGAGGTAAGTGACAACGTTTACATTTTACACTCTGATGTTCCTCCAGTTTTTGTGGCTACAGTAAAGAAAATAATCAGGACTAATTATCCTTTTCTTGTTGTCGAGAATATACGAAGGTTTCCATATAAAGTTACTTTGGAAAAATTAAAGGAAGTACTTCCTAAAGATATCGAGAATTTGACAAGAAAATATTTAGTCATAAAAAATGAAAAAGTCTTTGAACCTTTTAAAGAGGAAACTCTAAAGAGTCTTGAAGTGGCTGTTGAGTTTAACCTCATAAGTGAGGTTAAACGTCTTCTTGATACTGGGGTAAAACCGACCGACAAAGTATGGGAAGATGCAGCAGATCATAAGCAGTATTCTATACTTTCTCTATTCCTTGATCGTAATCTTGTTCCACCGCAACAAGGAGTAGCACTACTCTGGCTCATAGCAGGAGACAATAAAGATAAAACTTTGGTGTTGCTTTTGAGGAAATACAACATACAGGAAGAGCACATTGTTTGGCTTCACGATTACAACGAACATTTTATAGACTTTCTCATGGACAATAAAATAAAGAGAACAACTCAAGAGAATATGGATATTAGCAAGAAAATTGCTAAGAATGGTAATCTCAGATTATTAAAAAGATTTCTTTCCACCGTAGATCTCAGCACAAAGGAACAGAGAAGTTATCTCTCAGATGCAACAGATTCTGCTCTGAAACACAAAAATCTTGAAGTACTTGATTACCTTTTAAGCCGGAAAATTTACGGGGAACAAGAGATGTTTTATTCGAACATTCACGACATAACGGATCCAAAGTTACTTGACGTTGCGCTTAAATACATACCATTGTGGCATATTTATACCAATAAGATGCCATTAATAGATTACGTACGCAAAGAATACCCAGACGCCGTGAATGAAGCGGAAAAACACTGGGGATAACACTCGATTATGAAGAATAGGACACGTCTCAATATGGTTTTATTGGAATCTACCTGTTCAATAAAAACAAAGTTGTGTCCACATAATTATTTGACTACGGAGAAGAAATGATAATTAGGGCCATAGATGATTTTTGGTACAGGAGCTACCCCATAGACGGATATTAAAGATCTAGAAAATCTAAATAAATATGTTATAACCGTAGGTTCCTAGATAGTTGTTTTTTTATACTATGAGTCTTATCGCATTTAGTACGACTATGTTGGCACCTATCATGCCCTATCAGATGACGTATATCGGTTGATTTAGTGCCTTTAAATTCGATTGTAACGACTATAGTGGGTTTATTTTGATCTTTTTAACTTTCTTCCAGCTTCTGTTAACAGAAAATATAGAGATTCCAACATTCCTATAATAACAGTTTTAGGGTATCCTTCGGTCTATTCCTTCTATTTTTCCTAAAAAGCCAGGAAGATCTGAGTCCTTTTTCTTAGTAGAGAAATGAAATTGTGTAAAGTTGCTGAAATTAGAGGCCCTCACATGAGTAATATGTCTTAGATATTTTTCCATTGCGTATAAAAGGCGTTGCGTCGTAGTATCCAAATTCTCCTTTAATACAAGGAGAATGTTTCTTTGGATCAACGTAAAACGATGTCTTTTGATTGAAAGATCTATTTTTGGTGTCCATTTCACATGTGTATATTTCTTTAAGGTATAAAATGTATAACGGAGGACTTGAAGATAGGCAAAGTATGTATGGGAAATTTTTTTGTTAATGAATCGAGAAGATTTTCGTTAATACCTAAGGTTCCCTGATTGGAAGTAAAGTAGTAATTTTATTTTTATGCCTTCTGTATTCAAGTATACATACTGTTCCAAACAAAATGTAGTCCAGCGCAATAATAATCATTACAAATATGTTTTTAGGATCCTTACATGTACTCCCATCAGTAAACAAACTTAATGTACCTAGAATTGTCATTGCAAGATCGATATCTGTAATAATGCGTATAATACTATTGATTTTCGAAGATTTATGACATAGCATCATAGGTAGAAAATATGTCATCGTGGTAAACACGTCCACACTCAACCATAATTGTGATAGGGAATTACACTGACTCGGGGTACGATAGTAAGATAAGTACACTGCCTCTGCTAAAATTTCTATACTTCTGACAGTAAGCATTGTACAAATAATATTATAAGTCATAACGTCTCTCATTTTTTTGTATGAGTGATCGTTATTTAAATAGCTTACTATGCATGTTTCTTTTTAGCCCGACTATATCGATTCTTTGGTCGTCCTAGGATTTATATCTCTCAAGTGTTTTTCTAATCCTTGGATTAAAATTGTTTATCCAATGTCTCAATGCATCCTTATCCATTCGATTTCCGGCTTCTAAAAATAACTTCAAAACATCAAGATGATTATTTATCGCTGCTGAAGTCACCATATAAGGATATATTTTTATTCCTCTCTCTATCAAAAGGTTTACCACAGATAAATGTCCATTCTCTATAGCATTATTCATTGCTTTTTCTTCAGGATCATCAAATTCGAAATGATCCATGAGTAATTCTACAATATCACGATATCCCTTGAACGCAGCACTCTCAATTGCAAAATGTGCGTATGCTCTGTCCGTGGTCACTTTGCGATCTAAAAGTAGTTCCACGACGTTGTAACGACCTTTCCATGATGCAGTATTTAATAGATCTCTTCCTACAGGTGCTTTCCCATCTAATAAATATTTCACTACATCATAGTGTCCAGCTTTGACAGCTTCTTCTATTACTTCTATCTCTGGTTTTACTCCTTTATCAATCATCCTCTTCACCTCGGTTAATAGACCATATTCAGCTGCTAATTTAAGATTATTCAAAGTAGACTCTTCGAACGGGTCAAAAATAATCTCATCTTTCATAATTAGATATGACCCTACCAATCCAACTAGATCCTTGGGAACTTTCAATTCCAATGTTTCCAACGTCACTTCAGTCATTACAGATGTTTTAAACATGAAAATAAGAATCAAACACAACGATTAAAATGTGCGAGGTTTACCCGCGATGTATTTATAATTATAATATGGTTAGATTATTGTTCCTTTTTTTTCTGTGCGGTATTTTACACAATTATAATACTTAATTTGGCCTCGTATGACGACATTGTTGAAGAATGTAATTTCAAAACTTCCAATTGTAGATTAGATACTTCCTCTGACATTAAACATTGTATAATCATTTTACAAGAATGTTATGAGAATTTTGGAAAAGAATTTAGACTATTAGCTTTAATAATTAGTATTCTGAGTAACTCCGTACTTTTTATACTATGTGTTATCGATATTACGATTATGAAAAGAGGAATATCCAGTGTTCATCCAGTGCTCCAAAATTGAGGGTCTTTAAAATAATATTCATATCTAAATGTATCTTACAAGATACTTGATATCACTCCAATTATAGAAAATTTACCTGCTCTTGTCTTCAGATGAAATATTGATCACTCTATATCATGGAGTGATTTTGTCAGAGTTGATTTATGCAAACATCATAGGATCTTGTAAGATCATATCTCTTAATAATTAGAAAATCTCTATATGTTCTTTTCTTACTGATAATGTTGATTCCTATATGAAGAACTTAGAAGTTAATATACCTGAAAAGTTAGTTGGAAACAAGAGGAAAGTTTGAAGTTAAAAAAAACTATCATTTTAGACAGTATAAAAAGAGAATTTATTTGACTTAATAGATGTGAATTTATCGTCTTTATAAAGTCGTGAAGTCAAGATTGAAATCTAAAAGAATCATTTTATAGAACTAATGTCTAGAGATCATTCTTAATAAAATTAACCATGATGTATGATCGGGATCGCTATTGCGATCCCGAAAATGGAAAAAAACAATTAACATAAAGATAGATAAATTATTCGGGTTATCACCTCCAAACACATATTCCAGATGAAAAATGAAGAAAGCATTGAGATTTTCAGTAGTGATTATCGAGCATGATTTTAAATGGAAAACTGGAAATATAATTTTTTTAGAGTTTTTATTTGAAATGCGTATCAAGATGTTCTTGCTTAAAAATTGCTAAAAATTAAAGCAGTATGGTTCCAAATAATTGTTTTATTGTCTAGGTTGACTTGGAATATCAAATTAACGCGTATTAGAAGTCAGCGGCTCTTTCTATTACTTTATTTATCATATGTAACTTTTCTATCAAGCATTCATTCAACATTAGAGGTTAATCCATGCTCAGAAACTATTTTTCAATGTTGTTTTTTTTTAAAGATTCGAATATTCTTTCCTCCTTTCTTAATTAAATATTCCTACATCGAGGAAATGGAAGTATGAAAATTGACTCTTAATAGAAGCTGAATAGTCTCTTGATGTTTTTCCCGTGACATATATTATCGGTATTTCGTCAGCGAGAGTTTTTCTATCAATATTTTGGTGATCTTGGAGAATTATACATTGATCTCTTAAATATAGCTTTTCCCGGAAAAATCACTAAAAATATGAAATGTGTAGCTGCATTGTTCATTGATTTTGATAAAACTATATCTAAAGATCACGTTTACTATTCTACCGGTGGTAGTTCGGATGAAAAAAAGATAACACAAAAACTAGCTCAAGAATTCATGGGCGGGGAACAAAGGATCGCTTTACTGCATAAGAAATTTCAGTCTTACACTGATCGTAAAATCGAAATGTACATAGTGTCATACGGATTTATCGGGATTATTAAAAGAGTCTTGAAGTTTACAGGACTATTAAGTTTCTTCAAGAATAGAATATACGGTAGAGATTCCAGTCTTTTGAAAAGATTCGGATACGACAAAGGTAAGTTTATTCAGTATTTCAAAACCGAGAACAATTGGAAATCCTATCAAGTCTTATTCATTGATGATGATCTTAGAAATACTGCTCTGATCAATGAAAAAAGAACAGCAAGAGTCTACACTATTACCAGCGGAAAAGGATTGACCAAGGATTCGTTTGATGCTGTGGAACAATTGTTAAAGTATGATTCTAGGGAAGGGCAAGAATAATAAATTACTCGATTTTATCGAGTAATTCAACATGATACACAAACCGGAATATTTTATGGGTGCATCAAGCGGGGATTTTCTTTATCGTTAGATAGTTTATGTATTAATATTTTCTCAATAAAAATGTAATTGTAAATGGAGTTTTTAAAGGCAGTATAAGTTTTCGAGATTCCAAATAGCGATCTTTTTATTGTGTACATCAAAGAAATAAGAGAATGATTTGACGCGTCAAATCATGGACGTCCATAGGGTCTGTGACATGAAAGCGAAATTGAAATCTCCATGGAAGATGAGTATGAAACAAAATATTTAATAGAATGACAACTGTGAAAATAATCTAGGAAGTTGTAAGTATTAAGGACATGATAGTATCTCATAATAAGATACCATTGATTCATCTTATCAAGATGAATGCTTCTTTCACGTTGCATGAGTTGATCAATATCACGATTGAGTTGATGTTTCAAATGTAGAACGATCAATGACAGACACTATCTTCTTTCGTCCAAGTATAAAATCAATAATGTTGCAGTGTCCATTTCTCGCCGCGTACTTTAACACTCGATCTATATTCATGGGAACTCTTCTGTTAAATAATAATTCGACTATCTTAACGTGTCCTTTTCTTGAGGTCATTGTTATTGCTCGTTTTGAAATTGGAGCTCCCTCATTAAGTAAGAGTTTCAAGATTTCCACAAATCCTTTTCTAGAAGCTGTTAATACGGCTTTTTCGTCAATATAAATTTTTCTATCGAGTAAGAGTTTGACTACTTTTATGTGTCCCTTTTTCACAGCAGTGTTAAATATATAATGAGGAATTGGAGCTTTAACATTAAGTAAGAATTCAACCATTTTAGTATGACCACTCTCCACTGCTTGATCCATTACCCATATCTTAATAGGAGATTTTCTTTCATACAAAAGCCTAACTGTACTAAGATGACCTCCTATGGCAGCTATTTCCATTACGCAATCGGTAATTGGAGGTCCTTTATCGAGTAAAAGTTCTACTATTTTAGTATATCCCTCAGCAGCAGCAATATAAATATCTGGCATGGTCGGAACAATTCCTGAATTAAGGATTTTTTCGACATCTGAGATATCTCCTTGATAAACTGCAGCTTTTAGATCAGGATATTTTATTTCAGTCTTTTTATACCTTGTTAATTCCCATAACACAATGCCGCTTTTAATTATTGTGAATTGACCTTTCATGCCTTTGAATTGTCGATTATTATCTTCTATATTCAAAAGATTAGGACTCAAATAAATTTTGCTTCCCCGCACAAAAAAACTACCTCTCGATCCAATTAATTCCATCGGAATATTTTCGATTATGATTTTGGTGTCTTTCATTTATATACATTGAAATTAATAATATTGCGCCGCGATTAGCAAACGTGAAGAAATATTTTGATAAGATGGAAGCGTATTATTCCAACGCAAGAAGTGTCTTAATAAGTTGGAGAAATCTTAGATCGATAATTTATATATTTCAAAACGTTTTCACTAATTTATCAACCGAGATTTTGAGATTAAAGAATCTACACACGCCCCAGTTCTCAAAGCATATGTACTTATTTATCATAAAAAGAACTCGAGAACACGTTCCGAAGGTCCTGGTTTTCCAAGTCTCTATTAACTTGCGATTACCCATCTTAAATTAAGAATCACTTAAATGTCGGAAAAATGCTTTAAATTTACCTTCTCTCTGAGGAAAATGTCCATCGAAGAACGCAAAGTGATTTCTCCTATAACAGGTAGATGGATAGGAAAAAACGGGAAGACTTTCAAGGATTTAGTAAAACATGGAATATTAAGCTCTAATGGAATATTAACTAAAGAATATATTCCACAGCTCGGAACAGGAATATTGAAACTGGACAACATAGAAACAAATCTTGTCACTACAATACTGGATTTTATTGATTATGGTCTTAACTTCACGTTTCCTTTGAGTGTCATTGAAATCATATTCAAATACGTGAATTGTGAAGTAATAATTTATCCTCTTCCAGTGGAATTAAAAGAATACACTTTTATCACATTACCTAAGAAAATACTCAGTAAAACCATGAAAGATAAATTGAATGAGAATGAACAGTTGTCTATTTCTTATAAGAATCGGTGCTCACAACAACACAGAAGATTATTTTACCTTTTGGGGAAAGGACAAATAGAAGAACATTATTGCGTGTATTGGTACCCGAATGGATCATATAGTAAATCACAACTTATTTATCGGGAATATCGAAGGGAAGTGGATGGAAAATATCATTACTGTTACATTCACAACAAACTGGAAAAAAATGCAATGAGCGTTACAATACCAATGAATAGTGCAGCAGATATCTTAATGTATTTGGTCGCAAAAAAGAAAAAGAGTCTAGAGAATGTAAATAAGTACGATTCATTCAATAAAAAGATATCGCCTTTCTTTTACTTTCTTTGTCATCATGATAAACCTAAAGAAAGTAAGACTCCCCCGACTAACGACATGTGGTGGAAATCCATCGAATTCATATCAGACAATCCCGATGTTACGTATATCGATAAACAATATGAAAATGGTTCAATAGGATTACTTCCCTCCACGTGTTCTCCTTATAATGTTAAAATTTATGACGAGATGAGAGATTTCGACATCCTTCGACTACATAACTTCCAATCAACTCAAACGGAGAAAATGGAATTTCTGTTCGCACTTCGCAAACTAAATGAATAAAATAATTCCTTTCACACACGGTAAAAAACTGAAAGACTGAGATATCGAATTTTAGAGACATACTAAAATATGTCTTATTAACCTTGGTAATCTTATATGCCCGACTACGTTTTTCGAATCAGATAAGGATATACCAGATCTTGTTGATATCTCGGAAGATATGCCAGAATTCCAACGTGGTATCAACATAATGGAGAAACATTCAAATATCTCCCACGTATAAAAAAAATACAGTACTTAGTACTGTATCTTACACAATGGAGAAGCCTCGATAAATATGTTTCAAATCAGTTTCTTCGTTGTATATACCTAAATCTATCATTAAAGTAGTTATAGTATAACTATCGAAAATTAATCCTCTTCTCAAAAAGTAATATCGAAAAGCACGTTCAAATTTATTTGTCCCAACATAAAGACCTCGTCCTACCACGCATCTGTTGTTCAGAAAATTTTTGAACGTGAAAATGGAAAAATCATCCGGTATTTTCCTATTTATCGGGTTTGAAATGTCCATTAATCTGTCAAACTTGGATTTAACAGAATTGAACGTTAATGGTTCAATCCATTTTTCATCGTATATCTTCCTCCTTTTCGACATGAACAAAGGTTTCCGACAAGAGCTCAATAAGATGAAATCAAATATCAAAACATCTAATTTAAGTAAGAACATTAAAAGAACGACTAATCTAAAAATGGCAACTGAATTAGACAATGTCGTATTTAAACTCAAAACATATAAACCCTATGGAAATATTTCCCTTCCCAAATGCCTTGTTTTTGTCTCTAACTTTCAGAAATTGGTAAGTGTACTTGTAGAAATACAGACAACTCTCATAGGCCTAAAAGATTTCAAGAATAAGATAGCTTCACAGTTTAAATACTTTGTGGTGAATTATGCGAAAACAGGTAATCCGGTGAAAGGAGATATTTTAAATGCTGTATTTTACGGTCCTCCTGGTATAGGAAAGACAAAATGTGGAGAGTTGTTGGCTAAATTTTGGAGCACGTGTGGATGTTTAGGTAAAAGTTTACCTCCGCCGACTGAAATACGAGAAACCTATCTCGCCGTAGAAGTTAAAAGGCTCAGACAAGAAACAAACCAAATCAGTTCAGACGCACTTAATAATGCGACATTGTTAAACAAGGTCTCGCCGTATATGTATCAGTATACTCAGTACAGCACTGTTCTACAGATCCAGACCTTCCTTAATAAACTAAGTAATACTCACGAACATGGTCCAACGATTTGCTGTCCCCCATCAATACCCATTAAACCTAAAGATCCTAAGTTTGTAGTTATTACTAGAGGGGATATAGTGGAAAAATGGCAGGGACACACTGCGAAGAAAGTCAAAACATTGGTAGAACAATATTCCGGAGGAGTAATTATGATAGACGAGGCTTACAATATATGTAATGATCCTAACGATACTTTCGGAATGGAAGCCATCACAGAAATTTGTAAATACATGGACAAAGAACCTAATAGAATTAGATGGATTCTCGCTGGATACAAGGATCGTATTAGAGATAATTTGTTTAAGTTTCAACCAGGTCTCAAACGAAGATGTAATTGGGAAATAGACATGAAGTCTTACACTGATAGAGAACTGGTTGAGATTTTTCTTCTTCAGATGAAAGAGAAAGGATATACTTCAACTTTTGATTCTAAAAATCTTGTTAGGTTATTTTCTAGAAATAAAGAGTTGTTCGGTGAATATGGAGGAAGTACAGGTAAGTTGTGCTACACGATGTCAACCATTGTGGAGAATGATATGTGGATTGATGCTTTGGATGGCCATACTATTAAGAAAACTACATCTTTCACCGTGAAAGATGTTGAGAAAGCTATACAACTTACAAACAAGGATAACCCAAAGAACGTGCTACCCTATAATGTACAAATGATGTATATATGATTTTCATACTTTGACAATAATTCTGTCGCATTGAAAGATCACAGTTAGTGCTAAAGTTCCAGGTGATTCTTACCTTCTCTTTTACAATTATTCTATAACAAGTTTCACACTATCTTTAGTACCAGAAATACAAGTCTGAAAAAAAATTTGATTATATCAAGGAACGATAAGACATTATCCGCTCACTTTTAAACATAACGGGATTTTCATGAGATAATACTCTTAAAATAGTTAGAACAATTCTAAAGAATCACGCAATAAATGTTGTGTGATTAAACTAGAAATCTCATTTCTTAAAAGAAGCATATGGATAGTTATAAAGATCAGATTAAAACGCAAGAGGATATAAAATATCAAATGGTGTATACTCATGGCTCCTGTACAAATAGATCAGAAATGATCACAAGATCTGGAGGGGCCGCTTATATTATTGGTGGTCCAGTTATGTATGGTAGAAACAAAGGCATCCAAACAGAACGCAGAGGAGAACTATACGCAGTTACATTAGTTTTACGTTATACGAAAGGTCCGTTAAAAATAATGTTAAATCTTGAAAATTCGAGACGTGAGATTATGAAAGAAGTAAGAATAAAACGAGATACGGATCTCCTCATGAAAATCTGGAAATTAATGAAAAATCGTAAAGTGATATTTAAGCATGTACGCGGGAGAGAGTTCGATTGGAAAAATGATCTTGTAGGAATATACGCAAAGCAAACTATTTATCTCTACGACTTTAAAATAAAACTACGGAGAAACCTGAATTATAATTTTTTTCAGTGAAATTTCGCTGAAAATAATAGCACTTACTCGGTCATCTATGAGGTATAGAGAGACTATAACACTCCTTCTTATTCATTGAATGATATAAGAAGAAGAAATAATAAGAAGTACCCTTTTCATTATTAATAATGAAAAGGTCGTATTCTAATTACTGAGTTAGAAAGGATAAATATAGAAGGATTTTTTCTACTCACTTACTGAATTATAATTTTTTTTCAGTGAAATTTCAGTAAAATTTCAGCGAAATTTCGCTGAAAATAATAGCACCTACTCGGTCATCTATGAGGTATAGAGAGACTATAATACTCCTTCTTATTTAATAAGAAATATAAGAAGAAGAAATATTAAGAAG
>SDBT01008109.1_pt1 | contig 17205 bp, 28 predicted proteins | sample 2277101 | NCBI WGS metagenome assembly SDBT01 (sample SAMN10404973, study PRJNA504765) | marine sediment metagenome | isolation source: marine sediment core GS10_PC15, 103 cmbsf | place: Arctic Ocean: Southern Knipovich Ridge | collected 2010
AGCGTCGCCGGCGGACAGTTTGCGCCGTATAATGACGGAGCCAGGTTCTAACGTGTTCGTGATAATCTCATAGTTAGGGTCAATCGAAGGCGGCGCGATCCCAAGGTGCCAGACATTCTCCTTACGAACGCCTTGGTCGGTGATGGATCGGGTGCCTGTTGCGAGAATGCCAGCCCATTCTTCGCTGTTACCGACAAGACCATGTTGCGTGCCGACTGTGGGGAAGCTGCCAACCGCGTTGATCCTACTGTGCCGGCGACAGATGAGCAGGTCCAGAATTTCGCTATGGTGAAGGTTCATGCCCTGGCTAAGCTGCTCGGTGTAAAAAAGGACGACCGTGCCAGGATACAGAACGATATCGTTGGCAAGAAATCTCTCAAGGGTATGACACTGGAAGAAGTAAAGAGAGTGGAAGCCTATTTCGTGTCTGAAGCTAAGAAGCGTGGGCTGTCTACATCCACCGGCAAAGAGCTTGCTGATGTTGTGAAGAATTATACCACTCCCAAGAAGGTTCAAGAACTCTCAGGTACGAAGCCTACCGCATGGAAGCGAATGATGGAAGCCCCCGGCAAGTTCGTTAGCCAGTATTTCTGGCAGACTAAACGAGTCGAGCGGTTGCTTGAAGCCCTGGATGGTTTTACTGAAGGTCCGATATACAACTCGATCTGGACAGCCGTGCATACTCAACTGGTAAACAGCCGTACTCGATATACAGATCGTGTGGGTAAATTCAAAGAAATGCTCGTGGATGTTTACACGCCCGAGCTAAAGACTGACCAGGGCGTCGAGCAGGCCGCGGAAATGATAGCGGAAGAGGATACTAAGGCCGGTAGAAAAGCCCGTAAGCTGGGAAAGCGTGCAGTACGTAAACTTGTTGGCGACTCACTACGGGCACGATACATGACTGGTGGCAAAGAAGTAATCCTGGAAGCCACTGAAACGAATCCAGAACTGGCATTAACCGGGTCCGAACGTATCGGCATGTATCTGGCGATGAAGAATGAGGATAGCCGGGAGCATCTTTTCTCTGGGAACCTTGCAGAGTTCACAAATCCAGCAGCAGTTGCTTTAGAAGTTGTTCAGAACATGTCTGTCCAGGAAAAGCAGATCGGGGATTGGATACTGCAAGACCTGGAATCTAATTTTGATCGGGCCAATCAGGCCGCGGTCTTGGGCCTCGGTCGTTCATTGGACCCGCAGGACAATTACTTCCCGATCAGTATCATCGACAAGGATGCACTCCGGTCACAAGATTTCCTGTCAATGCTTGAGGATAAGTTCTCAAAGCAGGGCTTTAAGACTGAGCCCTCTGAGACTAAGAAGCGTGTAAAGGGTGCCGGGCAACCCCTCGATCTCGATGCTTTCGGTGTGTATGTCAACCACATGAAGCGTATCGAGCAGTTCATCCACATGGCTCCGGTCGCTAAGAGCGTAGGCAATATTCTCAACACCAGGGAATTTCGTCAGGCTGTCAATGGCGCAACGTCCGGGCATGGGTCAGCTATACTCGACAGGTGGCTGAAGAATGCCATCCAGGGGCACGCTGCCGATCCACACACTGGCCTCGCAGCGAAGACCCTACTGTGGTCTCGTCAAAAAGGTGTCCTCTACAGCCTGGCTCTTAATGTTCCGTCAGTAGCAAGACAGTTCATTTCCGGGTTCAATGCTGTAGCTTCGCATCCCGTGATACTGGCCTATGCTACAGAACACATAGCCAAGAGCGCAAACCCAGCGTACTACCGTCAGCTTGAAAATCGTATGCGAGAACTGTCACCTGAAATGGAGACACGGAGCTTTGAACGGTATCTGGCCACTGTCAAGCACCAGGCCCAGGCAGCAAGATTACTTGTGGGCAAGAAAGAGTTCTCTGAGAAAGCACTCGCATGGCAGAAATGGGCAGACCGGCGCACTGTTACGATTGCATGGAATGCTTTTTACGAGGCCGGGATCAACAGCGAGGCCGCTCAGAAACAGTTTGACCTGGACGGGTCAGAAGAAGCTGCCATTGCCTACGCGAATAAGATGATCGCCCGAACTCAGCCGATGGGTGACGTTGAGCATCTACCCGATTTCTTTGTCGGCGGTCCGATTGAACGCTTGCTCTCTACGTTCCAGAATCAGGTCAACAACAACTGGAATTTCTGGACACATGATATCTACGGTATGCGCAAGGCTGGAAAGATTAGCCGTAAGATGGTGGCGTACCGGGTATTGTTCTCCAACGTCCTACCGTCCATGATGTTCGGGGCGATCTCTCGTGGCGGTGTGCCGGATGACTGGAAAGATGCGCTGTTCGACTGGGCGGCTTACAGTATCAGCCCGATATTCTTGGTGGGGCGACTGGTAATTGACGCCGTACTCGGGTTTGCTGGTGGTCAATCTTCAGTCGAAGACATACTGCCTGCCAATCTTTCCAAGACTGTCGAAGCAGTCATCAAGAAAAACCCCAAGAAAGCCGCACTCTATGCCACGAAGTCAATCGGCGGGATTACTGGTAGGATTCCTAATCAGGTGTTGAGAACTGGCAAGGGCATTTATGATATCACGACAGGTGAGACCGACGATCTACGCCGATTGATTTACTCAGACTGGTCGTTGACACGATACGGCTGGCCAGAGGGTGAGGAAGAAACAGGAACCATACGGAGGTAAAACTATGCCAAAGCCAAAGAAACACCACAACATGACAGATCGGGAATTGCTAATCCAAGCCGCCACTGATATTGTATGGCTAAAAGAGCTTATGACTGGGCACCTTCAACATCATGCCCGGCTATACTTTGCGGGGCTGGGGATTATGTCAACCTTGATCATTACTCTGGTTGTGTTCATTGTCACTGCCCAGTAATGCAGTTACAGTTTTAAGATTTCTTTCTATTTCATTTGCCGCTTCTATGAGGTTAAGCCTGATCACACTAACTAAAACATCAGGCTTCTCTTTAAGAAAATCCACACCATACACACAAGGAAATTCTAAATAGGCTATAGTTAAAGTATCCCAAGTTCGACCAGCGTGCCTTAATAATTCAGCGTGTTTTAGTATCGGCAGTTTTTCTTTAAGCTCGTTAAATTTAGCCTGAAACGCTAATACTCTCTTGTCTTTTTCCTTACTCATCTGTCGTCCCCTAATAATGCAGCAGCTACCATTGACGGCAGCTTGATAGCATCGCCTGTGTGGAAGATCAGTTCTACCTGATGTGTTTTCGATGTAGTCCATTTTTGCCGATCCTCCATCCTCCGCATCATGTTAGCGATCCGTTCTGGTGGGATGAGCATGGCCAGCCCCTTGTACACCCAGAGGATAACTCCGCCGTTCATGCCCAAGGATACGAGGCCAGTGCTGTCGAGGTAGTCGAGGATCGGGAGAGTTGTTTTGTCATGCCGGATTATGCAGATTGTTTTTTGTGTCATGCTCATTTAATGCTCCTTGTATATATCACAGAACTTATAATTTGTAAGACTCTTTAAGTCTATATCAAATATTCCTTCTGGCAGGTCTCTTAGTGTCGCTTCGATGATTTCTTGAAGCTGTGCATCTGTAACCCCACGGCTCTTTGCTACTGTAGGGCCAGCTTCTACGGCTGGCAATTTTGGCATGAACGCACTGGCTGCAACCACCACGGCCAAGCTCTTTAGAAAGTTTCTCCGATTCATTATTCTGCCCTCACTGGTTGACTCGTGATACGATTTTCATAGTCCGTAGTTTGAAAACTGAAATTCTTTACTGTGACCATAACTTCTGTACCGCATCCGCCACGACCACCACACTTACGGATGGCGGAGCCTGTCTTACACCTACTCACACCGTGCCATAGTTTGCATTCCGGGCACTCCCATGCTGTTTTGTGGTAATCTATTGCCATCACCCCACCTCCGCAATAAAAGTCTCAATATTCTCCTGCGTCGTGAAAATCTGTCCGAGCCGTTTCACACTTACCAGCTTCACGATCTTGCCGTCACGAGTACGGCAACCACGCCTTGCCCATTTATAGACTGTGCCCTTGCATCGCTGTACACCAGTTAGTTCTGCGATGACGAGGGGTACGTCTATGAGTGGGATTAGTTTGTCGTTTGGTTTCATTGGTTCACCCTCTCAAATACACTGTTAAGTTTCTGGTGCCTGGCGAAGCATGGTTGATCACCCCGGTACAATCCATCCTTCCACCCGATCCCGATGTACGTTTTCCAGTCAATGTAATCGGGTAAAAAAGTTCTTGGGGGCCGTAGCGTATCTATCGTTATCGCTACACAGTATACCCGTTGGGCCTGGCTCGTAACTTTTACAATGTAGCCAGGGGAATTACTGCCAGGCAATGGGTCAAAACCTCCAAGGTTCGTGACTCCACCGCCAGAATGTAATGCCCGCTCGACACCCTTGGTAGGGGCGTGCTTTTGCAGCCAGGTTATCAGGTCAGACTTGGATTGCCAGTGGATCATAAGGCCCTCACTCCGGCGATTTCGATAGAGGCCGTGTTTGGTGATCCAAAATTATAAGTTACCGGAACATCAAGGTGGTGGCTTAATAGTAGCAATTGCTGCATGTCGGCAGTGCTATCCATGCCCGCTGTTAGCGTGACCATGCTTATTTCTTTTGACGGCAAGCGTTTGAACCTGTCGCCATGTTGATTCCTGCTCGCCCACTCAAATTTCGGTAGATAACTTTTACGTTTTGACCATTCCATCATAAACCTCTCTTTCTAAAGTGTACCTTTACCTTATTATCTCCAACAATCCATCAACTACTCGGGACTCCAGAGATTCAACTACGATGACTTCGATACCGTTCGGGTCGTGGGAGTAACGCAGGTATCCCAAACTCTTGGCCCACAGCACTGAGGTACTTGTCACTGTTGCCCCGCTTTTCATTACGACCTTGACCCGGCTGCACCCTGCTATCAGGAAGCAGAACAACAGTATAGTTAGTTTCCTTCTCATAACTTTCTCCTTTACATTGTACAATAGGTCAGTTTAGCTTCCGGGACAATGCTCACCCCATCTATAACATTAGATCGCTGTTGACTCTCATACAATCCAGGACACGCCGTTAAAAAGCGTTGGAAAAATTGAGCCTTCATGCCCACAGCCATACCATTAGCCCTACTCCACCCCCGCCATACATCGTAGAGTTGATTCTTGTCAGCCCAGAAAGCTGCCTGATCACGATCCTCATGGGCCGATGCAAGCTCTAAACACTCGGCCATGAACTCATGTATCGGGGACGAGATCGCCCTGAATTGATCCTGGAGCACGACCGAAGAAGCTGGCACAGTAAATACCCGATTCTCTCGGAGCCGCTTCAAACCACGGAGGGCAAAATTGATCAGCTTCCCGGCACTGGCTTCTTTGTTAAGCCGGGACTTTAGGAATCGATCTTCTCTGCCGATGTATGAGTTCTCAAAATGCAGCAGGTTTAACCGTGGCTCCAGGGCATTAGCATGATCGGCGAATGCGGGTAGCTCATTCATAGCCATTGTGAATCGGCACTTTAGCTGTACGATGGGAACCTGAGTCACGCCCTTGCGGTTGATCGTGACAGGATCACCACCTACGATGACCAATAATTTCTCTAATGCGGAACTGGATTGGCCAGCCTGCGGAGTCTTGGCATCACCGATCATGGCAGCAAGCGTACCCTCCAATGGCTGCAATCCGAACTGCCCACATAACGACTGGAAACTCGTCTCGCAACATTGTTCGTACCCGAGCATACTACGCATCGCCTCCAGCACTGTTGACTTGCCAGACCTGGGCCGTCCTGTAAATATCATCATCTTTTCATAAGACATATCAGGCACACAGTTATAGCCCATCCATTCAGCAAGCAGATCAATTTTAGTCTCATCCCCATTGAATATGTCATTAAGGAAGCTCATCCACTCTTCCGATTCAAGAGCTTCATCGAAGTCATAGGGCACAACATTCATGGTGAAGAACGCTGGCGTGGCTGTGGTAAGGGTAATCTTCCCCGCTATGTAATCTTCCAGGTTCAGTATTCCATTCTTAAAAGAGATAAGGTTTATGGGGTCAGGGTGCTCTTTGTCATCAAGCCACAGCGGCGGGTCTTTAGTGATGGGGCACCAAGAATTAAGGGCATCGAATATGTCACTGACCTTGGCACGCGTAGGTTCGTAAGGAACAATGGTAATATTTCCGTCACGATCAATCTTACGACACAACCGCCCATCAAGATATCGGTAGAGTTCACCGCGTAGCAACTCGACCGCCTGTTTCTGATACCGGCCATGAATATATTTTAACCACTGGCCTTTGTACAGCCTGATCTGAGGGAAGCCGTCTTTTAATAGCTCGTCGTTCAGCCACGTTTTAGCTACTGTGTAAGCTACGCTATCCGCAAACACTTCATCCGCAGGCGTGGTCGCAGCGTTGGATATTTCAATCAGCAATTGTTCTTGCGTGAGACCTGCCTTCACCCAGGCTCGCAAGTCCTTGATGCCATCAGGGGGTAACAGCTTCGCCACGTTCTGTGTCATTTTACTGACGGCCAGGAAACTCGACTCCATCCCGGTTTCACCCACGCCACAATCATTTTCCCCGATTACTACTACGGTACGATTGTGCAGCGGCATCTTCCTGAGTATCTTCAGCCCGCCTTGAGCGGAGGGCCTGCCAATCGCTTGAAAGCCCAGGTCAAGAGCAGCGGCAACATCTGTCTGGCCCTCTACGATTATGATCGGCAGTTCTGTTGGCAGCAGGATAGTTTCACAGTGAGAAGATTTATCGCCCTCTGCTTTGAGAATGTGGAGAAATGTCCCTTCGCCGCACGGTCCTGTTGACCCCTCTTCTTGCCCACAGAGCACCGCGGCTGGATTGTCAATGTTTTCAGCCGATACCATGCACCATTTAACCCGGCCACAGATTGGGCAGGGCAAGCCCGCTGATACACGTACCCAGTTATGTCGGCCAGGAATGTACCGATCCCCGTAGGCCCCGTATTCTGGGTTGACTACGTAAGTTAGGCCACGTTTGGAGCCGGGTACGACATACTTTTTCCCATCCTGGAACCGGCGAACAAGGCCAATGATCTTGCTGTCGGCGTCACGCTCAGGGAATACCCAGGATGGGCCATCGAATTCGTAGCCTACCCCGATGTAATCCAGGGACATTGTTGACACCCCGAGTTGTTCCGCCAGGGCTTCCAGCATAGCTGGGTAAACATTTTGCCGATAAGTTTCAAATAGGTCTGCGAATGATATTGTCTCTGGCATAGTAGTTCCTTTTCAAAAATAATACGCTGGCCAGGACTCGAACCTGATATATGCCCTATCACCTACTCAGCTACATATAGGCTACCACACCCAGCATACTCATCTTACTCATCTTACTATGCTACGCCGCACTCGGCGACAACAGCGTCGGCAATCTTAACCCAGTCTTCACCAGAGATCGATGTCTCATCCTGGTCAGGAGCTATGCGGTACATGGCCGCTGAGAAGATTGTGGCAAGTTGCTCATCAGTAGTGCTCGGAGACTTCTTGCTGTGGCTGATTACCCACGCCTCTTCGTAGGTCAGGGTGGCTATATCAGCGGCTTCTGCCGGAGCAGCCTGAGTATCAGTCAACGGTGCTGTCGCCGCTGCTGACTCTGCTGCCGCTGCTTCTACCTTGGCTTCTACCTCGGCTGCTGATGCAGCAGGAGGGGGTGGCGGTGCTACGGCTTTCTTGGTCGTCGCCTTCTTCGGCGGTGCCGGAGCCTTCTTTGTCGGGGGCTTTGTTACGGCCTTTGCCGTAGGCTTTGTTGTCGGCTTAGCCGGAGCAGTGGCCGGAGCCTTCACCGCCTTGGGGGCACCTGCCAGAGCCTTCAGAGAGTTGCCAAACTTGGCATTCATCTGAGCCAGGGCTTCAGGCTCCATCTTCTGCACAGCACCAGAGCCAGGTACGTCGTCATGCTTCGAGATACGGGCGACCTTCATCCGGGTGGTGTTGTTGTAGGTATCGGAGATAACCTCGAACTGAAGCTCCCCTCCTTCGAGATCGAGTTCGTTCAAGGCGACCAGGCTCGCTCCGTCCCACTCGAACACACGCTGGATGTCCTTCACGTGGAAGATAGGATCACCCTTGTCATTGAACATCACAAGGAAGGCTGTGATCTCACACTCCACTCGATCCTGAATGTCCACCCAATGCTTCTCATCGAAGTCGTACTCTTCCAGTGCCCGCAGCTTTACTACAAGCTGGGGCAGTCCTTTTTTCGTACCGCCAATGGCGTGTTCCACAACTACGCCGCGATACGATGCTGCTTTTACGATCATGCTCATGTTTCTTTCCCTTCAAAAAGTTTAGTTACTGTTTAATTATTTTTAAGTCAATATTAGTGATGTTATTAAAAGTACAAACAGGGGGCTCACCTAATTGATCTTGCCTATAACCAATTGCTATGTAGCGTACCCCTTCCATCGTAAGCCCTCTATTTTTAGAAAATTCAGTTAGCCTCCTTATTATAAGAAGACACTCTTTATGCCCTATCTCAATTCCAGCAGAACGCCCGCTCATGTAATCATCGGACTTTTTTTCATTGCCCATTGTCAGTCTCCGCAAACAAAAACTGCCAGATCGAGTCATCATTTACATCGGCGAATGAAACTATCGCCTTGTCGGGGCCGAGGGTGCGAGACTTCGCCCGGAAATGGGGCTCGGGGTGTACAAAGATCGACCGCGTACCATCGCCCGTGGCTTTCTTTTCGTTAATGGCTAAGAAATTGTAGCTAATACGGAAGATGTGATCGGACCACTCACAGTAAAGAGCTTCGACATTGGCGTTCTTTATGCTCTGCAAGCGTGGGCCTTCCCGTAAGAAATCTTCCCCGCCCGGATTAGCTATGCTATGCGGGGCGGCCTGAGCGATCATAATGACATTCTTACCCCGTCGTATCAAGCCGTCACAGTCCTGCAAGATCAGTTTCATCGTGTCGTATACGTGCGTGAAGCCTTTGTTGTAGCCATATCGCACGAGGTTATCCATTATGGCACCCTTGTCGTTTGTGATGGTGGCGAGTACGTGGTCCCCCGCCCACTCCTGGAGGTAGGTAGCCTGATCGATCACGATTGTCTCATCCTCGGCATAGATGTCAGCTTGCAACGCCCCTCGAACATCGGCAAAGGTTTCAATGCCGGGAACATGCCGCAGCTTTTGCCCAGACCGCTCGATCAACTTGCCGCCGTCGTCTATGCCGATGAACACAGGGCTGGGGGCCAGGCTTGCCAGTGTGGTCTTGCCCATGCCTGAGTCAGCGTAGATAAGAATTCTCTTACCCTCACCTTCACAGTTCCACGGCTGCACGCTGAAGTTCTTAGCCGGTACTTTTGGTGCGGCAGCAGGGGCCGGTCCAGGCCGGGTTGTTGCCGCTGTCTTCGTTCCTGGCTTTGCCGCACCTGCTCTGGGCGGGGCTGGTATCTTGCTCATGTCTCGTTTCTTCATTTTTGTTTCCTTTCTGGCATATTCATTCGTACGATGTTTATTAAATCTGTCGCTATACTACTCGTAAAATTAAATTCTCCCATCGCTTTCCCGATGATCTCATTGTCAGACAGATGCTCATGCTTACGAAAGAATCTTAAAAAAGTTTCAGCGGTCGGCCCCTTCATTCTGTTTCTTCCTTCCTGATCAAACCTTCCGGTAACTCACCATCAGGATCAACACCATTGTAACAGATGTCAATGTAGTCACACTTGTACGTCGCCTCGCACTGCTTCTCACAATGATACCAGCTATCCATCTTGTACATGGACTTCATCGTGGCCAGGATACTGAGTAGCTCACTGTGGAATCGGTCAATCTCAGCGTCGGTCTTGGCGATTTCTTTCCGGGCGAAGTAGAATTCAGGACGCTCTGTCATGTCGGCGAGTAGCCTGGCTCCGTACATGTCGGGGGTTTCACGGATGGCGAAGGTGCCTTCTTTTTTGCCAGGTTTGACTTCGGCTCTCACGTCATCAATGTCAATTCCGAAACCGGGTTCCGGCACCCCAATGACTTTTTCAATCTTGAATTTCTGCTCAAAATACATGCCGTCTTCAACAAACTTCTTACTGTCCCCCTGGGTCAGCATCTTCGGCGAGATCGTAGGCTTGTGGAAAACGTCGTAGATAAAACCGCCGATGTGTTTGTCACACTCTGGCAGCAGCCCCGCTTTCTGGAGCGTCTGCATGACATAGAGATACATCGTGGTTTGCGTGTCAAGGTTCAAGCTGCCCCAGTATCTCGACTCCGAATCAATCTGGCTGGACGTGGTTTTGTGTTCAACGATCCCGGAACCACCACCCATCACCGCGAGCTTATCAACGAAGCCCAGCAGATTCACGTTTGCCAAAGCCCTGCCGGTCCTGCCGGGGAGCGTGACATCAAACTTGTACTCACGAAGGATCGTATCCAGCGGGTTGTTCTGGTAGTACCACTGATACCCCGCTGCTCCGTACATGAGCTTGGCTCGTTCCACTGCCCATTCTTCAGGGTCCATGCTGGTGGGCATTCTGGAGTAGGCGTCGTCGATTACACGCATTGCTGCGAGCATGAGGTCGTCGGGGATTATACCAGTACCCTCACAAACAAGGCAATGCGGATTTGGTCCTTGTGCTAATGCTTGTTCGTCACCACCCGCAATGCTTATACTCACATTCACGTGACAAGCACATTCACTGCCCGACTTCAAACTCAATATCTCCATGATCGTATGCCAGTTCGTCCCCATCCTGAAGTGACCCGGCTGTACTTCCCTACGTATCTTCTTGATGTACTTCAAGAAGTATTGGTAAGGGCACGCCTTGAAGGTGGCTATTGATGATGCCGATAGTTGCCAGTGTTTTCTTTCACTCATTTTATTTCTCCTGTTCTTAAAGTCTTTTACATACCCAGTCGTATAGCTCCTGGCTTATTTCACACGCCTTTACTTTTACCTCAGCTACATGTTTGTCAAGAGGCGGGTAGCCCTCGTCTTTACCTTCGAGCATCGTGTGGACGATATCTTTTATGTCACCCGCGGTAGCTTTCAAGTTAATTCTACCTCTACCCTTATTGAAGAAGGAATAAAGTGCCGGGTCGCCCAGATAAAATCATCCGGGTTATCGAGTAATTTTATGTCATCTATTTCCAGTTCTTCCCCAAACCTATCATGCCATCCGGCAACGATAGCCTTTTTGTATTCCTCATCATCTACTTCGATAGTTACCGTAAGTTTCATCTTTAATTCTCCCGATATTCAATGTTCAATTTCATTGCCATTTTCTTTGCGGCACGAATGACTGCTGATTTGTCGTAACTTACAATATACGATTCCATCACTTTGTGATGATTAGCAGCATACAAACCGTAGTCCCAGTTCCCGCACGTTCCCCATGGCCTAATTTTAATGTACATAACAGTCTCCTACTTCTTATAAGTATCAGTAATCTGACCTTCAGCAGCCAACGGCAACCCCGCAGCCCAGTCAGGTCCAGTGCTCATTATAGCCATGAGCAACGACAAGTTTTCTTCAGCAAAATATTCACTTGAAATATTAACAGTCTCATCGTGGACATGCAGCAACACTGGCAACCCCTGCTCTTCACACTCCAGTATCCAGTAAGCAAGCAAGTCACGGGCAATCGCCTGCACAATATTCTCGGTGAGGGTGCCGCCCCACAGTGGACCATGATGGTACTTCAATTGATCGTAGTCATAATCATTTTTAGCCCGATGAAACGAAGCATGGGGGTAATACAGCACACGCCCGGAGGGTAGCTGGACGTTGACGGTGCCGCCGTCGTTCCAGAATGTGAGTAAGTCCCCCGGACCTACCTTACTACCCTCCGAGGCGTACCGCATGACTTCTCCAGGGTATTTCACGACCAGCCGGAAGCACTTCTCCACGGTCCGCCAGAAAGTCGGGATTGCAGCGTATGTCGTCCGATACCCATTGATCAGCCGTTGCACAAACGCCCGGTCATACTGCCCACTGTCGAACAGGGGGCGTAGCCCAGGATTTTCAAGACATCGTTGATAAAACTTGTTCGCCCCCATGCCATACCCAGCACCGAGTACGGTGTCCTTGCTGAACCCTCTCCTGATTGTAAACAATGAATAGATGCTGGGTGGATCGGTCTCCCGCGGCTTACGCAGCCGGGCGTTGAACAGCCTGGTCCCGAACTCACTGTAGATGTCTCGATCATCGGCAAAAGCCTGGAGCATGTCCAGTTGTCCGGCGATCCAGGCCAGGATGCGGCACTCGATCTGGGCCGAGTCGCAGATAAGTATCTTCCCATTCTTTATACCTAATAGCCGTCGCATCGCAGTGATCAGTGGGTTCGTACCCTGCCCGGCCCGGCCTGCTCCGCCGAGGTTCTGGAGATTGATCCCGCCGCCGCCGCTCCACCGGCCCGTGTGTGCTCCGTAATAGTTGAGTGGCACCGGCAGCAAGCCCCCGGCAGCTTCAGCCAGGGCACGCATGGACGCCACACGCTTGATGTGAAGCGGCCAGGACTTCACTGCTTGCCGTGCCGCCATCAGCTTGCGTACCGCGGGATCAGAATGAGCAAGCAACATCAGACAACCTTCATCCGTTTTGGCTAAAGCTGGACCCACACCCGCTTGTCCGAGTAGGGCAGTCATATTTTTTCCTGGACGCTTAGCCGCTTTGGTAGGTACGCACTCACCGTCAGGTAGCACAGCCTGTAGAGCCTCCACGAATGAAAGGTTGCCCGATACCTCTTTCTTTGTCATGCCGAGCCCCTCGCACGCATCATCGATATACTTTGTCATGCCTGCTGTCAGTTCATCGGCTAACTCAAAGTCGAAATCGAATCTGGGGTTGAGGTAAAGCCCCACGGTGTGCTGGGCAATCGGTAATTCAATAGCTGCGTTAGTCAGGTAGGGCATGAGCTTTTCAAACGCTGCATACTCAATATGCACATCACGCTTACAATATTTCTCCATTGCGTCCCGTTGTTCCGGGGTCATGTCTTTCAGGTGCAGGCCCAGGAAACTCATGGTGTCGCCCTTCTCCGGTAGCTTTTCTCGTTTGGCTATATCTACGAGTTTATGAGATCGGCGACTATCGAAGTGGGCGTCCAGGTGTTTGATGTCAACCATGTATTTTGGCTTGATGCCGTAATGTTCCTGGAGAAGTAGGGCGTCGAACTGGGCGTTTTGCAGGACGACTGTGAGATTTTCAAGGCCGTCGCCGTAAGACTTTTTCAGGATATTAAAGTAGCCTGAAAGCACATCACCTACAGGGTCTTGTGAGTATAATTGCCCCCAAACAAAAATCTCACCAAGAAGCGGGGCGTGAGAGAACCTAAACCCACAGCCGATCACTTCAAACCGTTCGTCCTTGATGTAGGCCCAATTGCTCATCTCACGCAGGGAATATTCCTTGTCGAAGTACGTCTCGAAGTCGATCACGACAAAGGTTTCAGGATACCCAGCAGATTTTAGAATCTCGGCGGGGGTCATTTAGCCACCCACTTCCCGCCAATGAAATCTAAGGTGCCGAGGTTGTAAATTTTAAATGTCTCGTCTTCAGTTATTGGCCTGCCACAGCATTCTGTAGTCAGTGAGCCTTCACCACCCTTGCACACTGTGCAAGAAGCAAGCTGGTCGTCACAAACTAATATTATGGTATGCTCTCTCGGCTTGATCTTCATCGCATCATAAATTTCCTGTGATACGCAGACGATAAACTGACTGCCCCTTAGATTGGGGCTTACTATCACGGGCACGCCCTCAAACATACCGGCCCCGCAGAATCGGGTGATCTGTTCATTCATTTCCGTCAGGCCAGCAAGACTCACATCAGCCAAGCCCACTCCGGGGATGCCGATGAAACGTGCGTTAGTGCTTTTTGAATCCATTATTTCGTCTCCCAAGTAAAACACAGTGACCAGCATAAAAATGAAACAGACACAGAATTGTACCCTTCTAAATAGCTTTTGCCGGGGCGGCTAAGATGAACCGTAAGCCCAAACAATAAACACCACTCACCAGCATGAGTGTCAGTAAAGATAGTCATATCTTCTCCTGTAAATGATACCCAATTCTCACATTACCAACAACCTGCTGTCGATCCCAGGTTTCAATTACGTGATCTAAATGAATCAGCCATTGCTCAACATCACCAGGAACCTTTTCACTGAACCCCCACCACATCTGTATAAGGTTACGTATTTCAACGAACAGACAGGCGAGTTTATTGTCAAGGCAACTCAACTTCTCGTCTCGCTGAAACGTGGCACATGGTATGCAGCCGTCATCCCGGACCGTGAGAGGGTCAATATGATCTTTGAACTTCAGGATAATGAGCTTCTCCCCTGTGCCAGGCAGCAGATCATACACCGTCATCAAGGTACGCTCGATCCAGGATCGGTAATATCTCCGATGCACGAATAGTTGGGAGTTGCCGAATGAAATGCCTCTGGTCATAAAATATGCTCCTGTATTAGCCAGCTTACGGTTATCACAACAAACATCAATACCCATGCCACCACGATACATGCCGCCAGCTTTAGAAAGGACTTGTCGAGACTTTTTTCAGAGGCGGCCACGGCTTTCGGTAAGTAGTGTGCGAAGTCTTCTTGCTGGCATTGCTGCATATCCTTGAGATAATAGCACAGAGGATTTGTACACGTTTCCATTGGCAGGCCAAAGATGGGGTGATCTTCAAGCCAGTCACACGTAAAGCATGATTTCACAGTTACTACATTACTCATTTCACTATCCTTTTCTTTTCCCCACGCTGTGCCCTTAGTATGGCTTTGCGTAGAGTGCAGTCAAAGTACCTTGTCTCAAAATCATCGTGCATCATCTGCACTTCTGCATTGCCGCCGACAAGGATTTCTACGTAGGCTACATCTTCAGCCCACTTCAATAGCCCTTCTGTTGTCTGTCTATTTCTTGGCATCTGGTCCCTCTTTCATTTCTCTCACAGCTATATCAAATTCTTCACGGGTTATCTTGCCCTGGTATAATTCCCACCGCAAGGTTTCCTCCACACGACCCACGATGCACCGCCTTCTTTTGTCACCCTTTCCCATCGTAGTACCTCTCGCCCTTTGAGATCGGCATAATTTCATGGTACGGCACACCATCCAGCACGACTGCTGCCGATATGATCGACCGCTTGATATTGTGCTGACCATAAGCGAAGGCAAACGCCTTGTCATCGATCCCGCAGCCGACATCCATGCCGAAGATACGCCGCTGAGGACTGGCGATCCACTTGATACCGGCTGCGGAATGACAATGACCCATTACAACGCTCATCAGCATTTTCTTTGCTGCGTTGGGAGCGGGGTATGTGCCGCCGTTCCCTGTACCATGAAAGTAATACACATCATCAATGATATGGTGGTAGTCCCAGTCCCAGCCTGGTGTATCCCACACTTCGTTAAAGTTACGCAGGAATTTAGCCGGGATGCTAACGCTTTCTGCAAGTCGGATAATTCGAGCATCGTGGTTTCCTATACATACTTTTGCTCTCGGAAACGCCTTATACCACTTCTGAATCTTTGCGTAGGCAAGCCGGTACTCGTCGTTAGGACCAGGGCATTCGGGGTGTGCAGCATGAAAACTGATGGCAGAAAAATCGGCGATGTCCCCCAGGAATACTACCGTGTCACAATCCCATTCCCGATACAAATCCTGACAGAACGGCAGATAATTTTTGCGGCAGACAGGTTCATGAATATCCCCGATACACAATACCTTATTCATCTTCAGGCCCCCAATTCTTTTCTCAACTTGTCAGCAGTTTCCGGGCTAAGTTCGATTGTCTTGTCGCCGATTTGCAGGGTGACGATGGGGGGATCGGGGATGCGAGTTATGGTACCGTTTGCACAGCTACTTATTTGCTCCATCTCGACGCCACTGTTACAATAGGCAGAGTGCCGGGGTGTCTGACATACGGGAAATCGTCCTTTAGAGCAGTAAGTAACCCCATACGGGATCAATTCGTAGTAATAACTTATTTTCCGTAGATTTGCGTGCCCACCATCTTCCCAGTACACGCTAAAAGTTTTGTCCGATTCGCGGGTCAGCCTTCCTTCACTATGTTGGCCGTTGTCAAAGGCAAACACCTTCACAGGCACGCCGAATTTCCAGTTTATGAAATGGCCCATGTTCTCTTTCATGTCTGTACTCATAATTTTTTCTCCCGATTCTGAAAGTAGTATTACTTGTTTGTGTTTAGCGTGTTTACAGACTTGGCCTCGTGCCAGATGCACGATCATAGTTGTCTCGTCTGTTACCCAGTCTTTGAGATAACAATTTCTCCGGTCCAGCACACGGAACACGCCGACATCGCAGTGATTATATTGATTCACGTACTCAAAAACTTCTCCAGCTTTCAATTCACCTAATTTCATGGCGGTCTCCTTCTTATAAGCATGACAATGTACCTGTAAGCGTGGATGTATAAGAGACAGCACGATACAGCAGTTACTTCGTTTACGACAGCCTCTACAAGTCGTGTAGTCCGGCATAATTACGCCCTCAAAAATTGTTGGGTAATCCACTTGGAAATCTGATCGACAGTGACGAAAACCTGCACTGGCTTGTTCGTGAAGAACGCGTGATCAAACTCAACCTTCCGGCCACCCTGCAGTACGTCACCATCAGGAACGTACACGATAACCCCGTCACAATTGTCAATGATCCGGCAGTCGATATCCAGGATTTGTTTTTCCGAGAGGTGGCCTGTGTCGTAGGCTATCTGGACAAAGGTTTCATTCTCAGCCGGGACGTACAGTTCCAGTTTCGAGCCGAATATCCCCCGAAGTTCCATAGCAATCAAAATCGCAGCCCGGCAGTTTTCATTCTGGTCATCGTGGCTGGCATTAGCTCCGGCTTTGCCCCGGATGGCGTGGGAAAGATAAAATTTCATCTTCAATCTCCTTTGATTAAGGTTAGCTCGTCGAGATAAAATGTCCTTCTGGCGTCTTTGAGATCAGCAAGGGCCACTGTTATCCGATGGAGGTCGCATTGACCAACATAATCAGTGTAGGCAACTACACCTATATTATTGTAGGTCGTGCAAAATTCTCGCAGAGTCTTGTTTGCATCGGCCCGCAGCATGATCTTTACCCCGTCGCCCTTTTTGAATTTAGGCTTTGTACCTTGCTTAACATACACCGCACCGTCACCCCGCACAGTTCCGAGTTCATGGCGTTGATCGGGATGGGGTTGATCCTCTGGATACAAGCTGTGTTGCGTAAACGCTTTGGC
>SDBT01008110.1_pt1 | contig 17205 bp, 16 predicted proteins | sample 2277101 | NCBI WGS metagenome assembly SDBT01 (sample SAMN10404973, study PRJNA504765) | marine sediment metagenome | isolation source: marine sediment core GS10_PC15, 103 cmbsf | place: Arctic Ocean: Southern Knipovich Ridge | collected 2010
CCGCATACCGCTGCTACGGGCTCCACCGCCCCCGATAGCTGGCCGTACCAGAAGCTGCGGCCCCTGCCCATGCCCTCGCGCCTTAGAGGCATCGAGACCGCAGTGCCCTCCGGGAAGTTCTGGATGCCGATGCCAATGGCAAGCGCTATAGCTCCCGCCATAGTGGCTGACGTGCTCCCGGAGGCCACAGCGCCAAAAGCGACTCCCACCGCAAGCCCTTCGGGAATATTGTGGAGCGTGATAGCAAGGACCAGGAGCGTTGTCTTCCTCCACCTTGTATGTATGCCCTCGGCCTCTGAGATCGGCGCTCCTATATGCAGGTGCGGCAGCACTGAGTCAAGCCCTCTTAAGAACACTCCGCCAGCCAGGAATCCCACTACAGCCGGGAGCCACCCGGGTATGCCCATCTCTTCGGACATCTCTATGGACGGGGCAAGCAGGGACCAGTAGCTTGCGGCGATCATAACGCCCGCGGCGAACCCGAGCATGCCGTCAAGCGTCCTCCCGCTCAAGTCTCTTCCAATAAAGACCAAAGCCGCGCCTGCGGCGGTCATGCCCCATGTAAACAGCGTGGCAATTAAGGCCTGTAGTATTGGGTTTAGCTGTACGAATGTTTCCATGGATTGATTATATCATGCCGGGTAATGCCCGCCTGCTTCTGGAATCCCTTAGAGTGATATGTGTGGTGTTCGCATTTTCCTACGGTGGAACCTAAGAATATTGCCTGAACAGTTCAATCGGAAACACACAGATTGAACCATCGAGGTATTTGCTTACTTTTACATAGAAGCTTTAGACCTTATGTGGGAATTTGTACGCAGAATTGAGGAGTATAGCAAACTTACAAGGAGTACCTTTCAGATATAGACTATTGGGATGAGGTTAAACGGAACTTCCTTACATGGATCCGGCCTGTTACTGCTTAAGCCACTTCACCAGATTGGCGGCAAGCACCAGGTTGTCGCTCTTGAGGAACTTGTTCTGGAATATCGCGTCATCGCCGAACACCACGAACTCACCCTTACCAACTCTGCCGGCCACCACCATCCCAAAGGGTCCGGCCCGTTCCGCCGGACCATGCGAGTCGTCCCTGTCAAGGTCCTCCCATCCCCCGGCGCTCGTGGTCGCGACCACCTTAATATCATCCCTGCTTGCCCCGACTCCCCAGGCCCCATAGACCGCAAAGCCTTCAAGGCCCTCCGTAAGTGGGTGCCGAGCCAGCCTTGTCACAAGGAAGTCCGAGTTTTTCCCGTCGATGACCCCCGCTTTCTCCTTTATCACCCCGTTGCTACTGGTTACGCCGAACCTGTCAAGCACTTCCTTGAGGGTTGCGGTTATATGGCTCATGATGGCAAGACGTCCCCCCTCATTGACGAAATCGTGCAGCGCGTCCGCTTCCTCCTTCGTGTATGGGACAAAAGGGCCCGATATGATAAATACATCCGCGTATGAAAGCATATGGGGTGTCGCCTTGCCGGGCGCAACCTTCAAGCTGTATCCCTCGTCATTGAAAAGCCTGGTCATCCCTGACAGCTGAAGCTCGCCTCCCCGGGTGAAGAGGAACAGCTGCCCATGCCCGTGGTCGAATATAACCGTAACGGGCTCAAGGGCGTATGTCGCTGAGGCCCCAAGGATTAAAAGCGCTGACAGCACCGCCGGCATGATGGATTTCACAGACACTCTCCATTAATCTTTAATTGGGAGTATTATACTCTCATTTAACGTATCTGGCAAATCCCGGCAAAAAAAGGACATCATCCGTTATTCTGTTCCCCTTCGTACCATCTCTCCTGTACAGTCATTCCAGCTCATGCTGAATCAAGCTGTCTGTCAGCATCCTCATGAGCTGCCCCTTATTGCCGCATGACTGTTAAATTAGAATTCCCCCGATTATCCTGAGGATTGTCCTATACAGTTTGTGTGGATTTGTGTATGCAATCTTGATGAATTTCAGTTATTGATACCTGTTTAGCACAAGAAGAAACCCGCAAATGCGCTATGCGGACTTCTATGAGTAAGCCACAGCCAGAGACTTTCTTCATTAACGCCGTCTTCAACCGCAAATTCCCGCAGGTCCATTTTTCCATTTTGAGACTGTGTGGATATACTGAGAAATCAGGGACGAATCCCATTCTCTACGATCAAAACTTTAACCAAAATTAAGAAAATATGCCTGTATATATTAGAAGAATATTTGTCTTTATGAAGTTGCGGGCTTCTGCCCACGGCGGGGAAGAACGGGGAGCGCCACGTTGCCATGTACGGGAATGAAAGTGCATCCGTGATGCTGGCGGGCATGGCCGCCATGTCCGCCAGCCTCGTGCTATTCGTGCAGCCCCCCGCTTCTGGAAAAAGCATATACCTGCTTCTATTTTCTGGCCCCGTTTTTCACTGCCCGGACCTTAATTTACTGCCCTGACAGGGGGTGGTATACTTTAAATATAAGGTGCACATTAGTTCCAAAACAGTGCCCAAACAGATGGAGAGGCGCCCAATGATAGCTACACTTGAGGTAAAAGGAAAAACGGTAGAGGTAGATGACGACGGGTATCTGAGAAACTTCGATGACTGGAACGAGGACATAGCCTGCGCCCTTGCCGAGAGGGAGGGGATAGAGGAACTCACCAAGGACAAGGTTGACATCCTGAAGTTTACGAGACAGTATTATAGGGACTACGGCTCATACCCTGTCTTTGGCGTGGTCTGCCTGAACGTAAATCAGCCCATGGACTGCGTGATCGAGAAGTTTACGGACCCCGTAAAATCCTGGAAAATAGCAGGAATACCGAACCCTGGCGAAGAGACCGAGACGTTCCTGAAACGCGAAATCGTGTAGGATGCCCACAGCGGAGAAGTACGGGGAGCACCACGTGGCCATGTACGGGAATGAAAGCGCATCCGTGATGCTGGCGGGCATGGCCGTCATGGCCGTAAGCATCGTGCTATTCGTGTAGCCTCCCCCCACTATTTCTGCAAAAATACGTGCCTGTTCCCGTTTATTCCCATATTTCTGGAAAGGTCTATTTACATCTTGATTAATGAGGCTTAGAATGTGGGGTATGGGGAGGCTATTACAACCATGGAGGTGCAACAATGGGAGCAATGATCAGGTTGTTTAGCGTGTCGGCCTTAGTGGTTCTGCTGGCGATCCCTGTTATGGCTGCGGAATATGTCGGCTCGGAGAAGTGTTCTGTCTGTCATATGGACAAGTATAACGACTGGAAGGTCTCTGGGCATCCATATAAACTCTCAAAGGCCGAGGATGCCATGAAACGCCCGCTCCCCCTCCCCCAGGGGTATACGTGGGACGACATATCCTACGTGATCGGCGGAGCTTACAAGAAATCGAGATATATAGACAACAATGGCTATATCATCACCGCGGCCAAGGATGGCTCTGAATTAAAGACACAGTATAACCTTGAGACAGGCACATGGAGTTTCTACCACAAGGGGGAGAAGAAGCCCTATGATTGCGGGCCGTGCCATATGACGAATTACTCTCTTGAGGGCAATCAGGACGGTCTTGAAGGATTGATCGGAACATGGACATTTCCGGGGATACATTGCGAGGAATGCCATGGCCCTGGCTCAGACCATGTGAAAAAAGGTGACAAGAAAAAGATAAAGATAGACACGGCCGCAGTGGCTTGCGGCAAGTGCCATATCAGAGGTTCGGCTGATAAGGTGCCTGCCAAGGGAGGGTTCATCCGCCACCACGAACAGTACCCCGAACTCATAGCCGGCCCTCACAAGAGCCTTAAATGCGTGACCTGCCATGACCCGCACAAGAAATATTCCTTCAGCATAAAGGTGGAATGCTCATCCTGCCATTCCACGCAGGCTGCCTCGTACAATAAGACCAGCATGGGGCAGGTAGGGGTCAAGTGCATTGAGTGCCATATGCCGAGGGTGGCGATATCCGCGGTCGCCAAAGGAGAGTTCGAAGGCGACATAAGGACGCATCTGTTTAAGATAAACACTGATATGGGCGCAAACATGTTCTATACGGAAGAGAAAGGCGGCAAGATAATGACCTATGCAAGCGGGTTTACCACGCTGGACTTTGCCTGCCTGAACTGCCACAAGAACAAGGACATGAAGTGGGCGGCATCGAAAGCCAAGGGGATTCATAAGTAATAGCGTCGAAGTGATTCAAGCAACAGGCTGGCGGCCATGGCCGTCAGCCTGTTGCTATTCGTTTAGCCCCCCGCTTCTCTTTACAGTGGGGTCCCTATCCCCGCAGCTTTCAGGGCCTCCCTTGTGGGTGCGCCTCTCTGACAGCAATCAAGGATATTTCCGTTCACCACTACCGTAGGCACCGAGTTGATACCATACTCTTTTGCTTTGTCCGCTCCGCTCTCGTTCAGATTGTAGACCGTTACATCGCAGCTTGGACAGGTGAGTTCATTCACCAGCCTCACTGTATCGTCACAGAGAGGGCACCCAGCCGTAAAGACCTCTACTTTTCTCCTGGTTGACATGGTAGTCACCTCCTTTATAGTTATATTTTAAACCTTCTACTAGAGTGGAGAGTCAAGAGGTTTTTTAGACTTTTTCGATAATAGGGCAGATAGTGCCTTGGGTTGTCTTTGATCTTGCAGGTTTTAGAAGCTTTGTGAGTTTGATTTTCAGATCAGAAAGAGCGTCCATCTTCTCGTCAATCTCGGATATCTTGTTGTTCAGGAACGCAGTTGTACATGGACAAGGCACTTCTCCTCTGTTATGGATATCCATGATCTCCTTAATATTTTCAAGTTTCAGCCCGAGTCCCTTTGCCTTCAGAATGAACCCCAGCCTGTAAATAGTATCACTGCTATATATCCTGTAGCCGCTGTCGGTTCTAATGGCTTTGGGTAAGAGCCCGATTTTTTCATAATACCGAATGGTCCTCGGGTTCAAGTCGAGTTTCTTTGCAACGTCTCCTATGAACATTCTACCCATACTTAATTATAAACCTTTCTCCTGGCCGGTAAAGGCAAATCAGCACTTGCTTGTAACTGTCTGTGAAGCAGTGTTCAGTTGCTACGGACAAACCCCATTCCAGAACGGCTCCGGAGTGACTTTTTAGGGGTGTTTTTAGGGCGTGGCTGGCGAAACGCTGATTGTCAATGAGAGCGCATCCGTGATGCTGGCGGGCATGGCCGTCATGGCCGTAAGCCTGGCGCTATTTGTGTAGCCCCCGCATCTGGGATTCCTTTGAGTGAAAAATGTGCGGTGTTCGCATTTTCCTACGAGCACTTCAATAGTAAGTTCACACCTTGTGCATGCAAAGAAATAGAGGACTTCTATATTTAAGCCGCATATTGAGCAGTTAGTGAGGTGGGTGTCATCTGTTATGCGCAATGGCAAAGCGGTAATCCAAGTGCAGACTTCAAGCTAAGAATTCAGAAGGAACTAGCAGCTGTCGGACAAAGCGCTTAGATAATTTATCAATATACTCTTGCTCAGCGGGTCAATATCAAGAAACATGACTCCAACCCCAGCGTCCTTTTCATCAACCGAATACAGATTACTGTGGACAACTTCAACAGATAATAGAATGGGCTCGTTCAGGTCCGGTAAAAACAGCTCAAGCTGCATTTTTGTACCTGTTTCAATGGGAGATGATGTTCTTATGAACATTCCCCCTTGGCTAACGTTTTTTGTGTATTCGATCTTAAACTCTTTTGCGGTATTATATTGAACCTTGAGTGAAACCGGACACCTTTCTTCTCGCCTTTCATTGGCAGCCTCTACCTTATCCATGCCCAGATCCGGCAGCTTGATATTGGTGCTGCAGGAAGGGCATTTAATAATAGGCGATGTGAGAATATCCTCAGACAGGAGGACCCTGCAAGAAGGGCAATGGAATTCCTTACGTGTAATGATCTTGGCAATTGGATGTCTTTTTATCTCTGTATCCATAATCAATTAAGGATTTCCCTTACTTTAGTTTCATGTGATATTATGTAGAGCAATCTGCGTGCCAGTTCTGAATAGTTTGAGTTTGCTAATAATACAGGGGGTTAAACGTTTCGCAGGGTCGCAGTTCTGTCTCAAATAGAGACTCAAGGCGCGTTTTTTGAGAATTATCTCAAGTGCAGGTTATTATGAGTAATCCATAGGGCGGAGTGCAGTTTTAAATAAACAAATAACCTCTTGTGAATTTTCAAGACCCGCATTGCTTGCTTGTATTGAAAGTTTATTATTCAGGAGGATGCGGTTTGGGCCGCCGCGACCTATTAAGTCCGGTCCGTGACCGGCCAGCCCGTGGCTGGGGTCACGGACCCATTTCCCTTGAAGCCCTGTGTTTATTGGAAGCAATACAGGACGGGTCGTGACGACCTATTTCGATCCCCTCGGGAGGAGTGGCGCGCCAGGGAGGATTCGAACCCCCGACCTACGGCTTAGAAGGCCGTTGCTCTATCCAGCTGAGCTACTGGCGCATGGCATATATGTGGATGCTTCAACGGATGGATTATATCACCCGCAGAAAGCTATATTCAAACCGCATTAGCGAGGATTAGCCCTTTTTCTTCCCCCCTCTGCGTGCGTGCTGCTTTTTCCTGCCCGGATGCTGGCCCTTTGCCCCGGGAGGCTTGCGGTCCTTTCTTATGCGGACCTTCTTGCCGCCTATGATGTTGTCGTTTATGCTCGCGATTATCTGCTCTGCCGAATCCGCCGGGACCTCCACAAAGCTGTATGTGTCAAAGAGGGCGATCTTCCCTATGTTCCTGCCCGGGATGCGGGACTTCTCTGAGATGGTCCTGACGATGTCGCCCACCTTTATCTTGTCTTTTCTGCCTATGGTGAGAAATAGCCTCTGCATTCCGCCGCCACCAGCTGCATAGCGGGGCCCTGAAGATTCCTCAATGTGTTCAACCTCCAGGTCTCCGGCGGCAAGGGCAAGTGCGGCAGCGGCCACGTCCTCTGGTTCCATATTGGAGAATAGGTCGCCAATCATGGGGTAGAAGGCCTTGTGCTTTCCCGCCTCCACTATGGCCTCCAGATCCTCTGTAAGCTCCTTCTGGCGGGCCTGCCGGACTTCATCCCTGGTGGGGAGCTTGCCCTTTTTTATCTTGGTCTTCGCGGTGCGCTCAATGAGCCTGAGCTGGTTGTACTCGCGCGGGGTGACCAGGGTAATGGCGATGCCTGATTTCCCGGCCCGGCCCGTCCTGCCTATGCGGTGGACGTAGGCGTCGGGGTTTTGCGGGATGGAGTAGTTGATGACGTGGGTCACGTCGTTTATGTCCAGCCCCCGCGCGGCAACGTCCGTCGCCACCAGGATGTCTATCTTACCGCCCTTGAACTTGCGCATCATCTCGTCCCTGAGGCTCTGGGTGAAGTCGCCGTGTATCGCGCCCGCCTCGTAGCCCATCTGCTGGAGCTTTGAGGACAGCTCGTCCACTTCCTTTTTCGTGTGGCAGAAGATGAGCGTGAGGGCCGGGTCCTGCACGTCAAGAATACGAGTGAGGGCCTTGAGCTTGTCGTGGTCGCGGACCTCATAGAATAGCTGCTTGATCTTTGCGACCACAAGTTCCTTGTTGTCCACCATGACCTTCTTTGGCGAGACCATGTACTGCTTTGATATGCGCACGATCTGCTCCGGCATGGTAGCGGAAAACAGCATGGTCTGCCTGCCCGCCGGGGTCTCGGAAAGTATGGTCTGCATGTCTTCTATGAAACCCATGTTGAGCATCTCGTCCGCCTCGTCAAGTACCACCGTGGACACATCCGAGAGGACGAGCGTCTTTCTCCTTATGTGGTCGATGACCCTTCCGGGCGTGCCCACTACAACGTCCACGCCCTTTTTCAGGCTCTTTATCTGGCGCTCTATGGACTGTCCCCCGTAGATGGGCACGGATTGAAAACCCTTGTCCCTGCCTATGCGGTTCAGTTCCTGGGCCACCTGCATGGCAAGCTCGCGGGTGGGCACAAGCACAAGGGCCGCCGGCCTCCTGCTCCGGCCGCGCGTCTTTTTTTCGATGATGGGGATGCCGAAGGCCGCGGTCTTGCCCGTACCTGTCTGGGCCACGCCTATTATGTCCTTGCCTTTCATCACGGGCGGGATGGCGATCTTCTGTATCTGCGTGGGCTCCTCAAAGCCCATGCTTGACAGCGAGTTCAGCACCTCGTCTGAGAGGCCGAACTCATAGAATCTCTCGTACATTATTCTCCTTTATTGATGCCGTGCGGCTGCTGTTCGTGTTTGTGGTCTGGAAGGTACGGCTCTGGAAGGTACGGCTCTGGAATGAAAGGTATGCTTTAGTCCTCGGCGGATACTGCTTCCTCGTCCGTGCTTTCAACTCCGGCATCATCCCCTGGGGGATTTTCCTCCCCGGGCTCGCCCGGAGTGTCCATTGATTCCGTTGCGTCTGTTGCTTCCATTATTCCTGGTGCTTCTTCGTCAAGGAGCTCGCCCTCGACCTTTTTCTGTCGCTTGAGCAGTTTTTCATCCTGCTTCTTCTTGCGCTTGAGCTCTTTCCTGCGCTTTTCGCTCTTGTACATTCCACCACGTCTTGCCACTCACGGTCTCCTGTCAGCTTTTCATGCTGTTTATATGATGATCCCGGAAGAAACCGGCCTCAAAAACCCGGCCTCCGGGCATTGCTTTCGGTCTCACTGTGCAGGGAAGGCTGCCCCGGTAATGTAAAAGCGGACCCCGCCTGCACGACGGGGTCCGCTCCGGTTAGTTAAGCTTTTAATACGTTAACTGCTTTTGGGCCTTTGTCGCCGTCCTCGACATCAAAGGTCACAGCATCGCCCTCTGCCAGGGTCTTAAACCCCTCTCCCGAAATTGCGGAGTAGTGTACAAAGACATCGGTGCCATCGTCCTGCGTGATGAAACCGAACCCCTTGGACTCGTTGAACCACTTAACGGTCCCGTTTGCCATGCTTCTTGTCCTCCTTGTTCAGTAGATGTTCTTAAATGGAGCTGCCGTAATAAAAAACCGCAAAGCAGAATACTTTGCGGTTCAACACGACAAAATACCCCGTCAGCTATGCCAATAGCCTACCATGGATGAGGCGGGAGAAACAAGCCAAAATCAGGCCCAGCGGGGGCGGCCTGCCCTGGTGGAGAGATGTAAAAGTTAATTTTCCAAGCTGCTGTCCATGCTGTCCATGAAGGAAGTCCTGAATTCCGTCCCCTGGTCCCTTTTTAGCTCAAGGGTGCCCAGGATCTGTCCCGGCAGCGAGGTCACTATCTCTATACCCGGCTCTATAGATGAGCGCGGCGCCCGGAAGGACGGCGAGCGCGGGCTTCAGAGGGGCCTACTCCCGCCTGCCCTTATCCCTTGAGGTTAACGTGTACGAAGAAGGCCATTGCAAGGCCTGTGAGGGCCGAAAGCACGTAGGCCATTATAGTAAGGGGCTGGATGGACACGGGCATGGCCTCCATCCTCAGAATGGATGTTATTGGTGCTGTCAGGTACATGAGCGATATCTTGAAGATGTTCAGGCAGGCCATGAAGACGATGAGCCCAACGCTCACCTCCATGAGCACCTTGTAGGTCCGGCCCGGTGACTGGTGCCCGCCGGGCACGTCCCCGTCTTCCGTATCGTCCAGACCGCTTATGCTCCGGTTGGCCCTGTCTATCACGAACCCGAGCGGCTTCAACGCAAGGAACAAAACCGCCAGTATTACTATCTGGATGACCAGAAGCAGCAGTATGGGCAGCAATTGCGCCATATACTGTTTATGACCGGCTCCGGGCAGGCCCTTTTGATATGCTCGCGCTTGAACTCATCCTTAATATTATAGCCTGTCCGGGGGGCAAGGCCCCCTTTACTTGGGTCTGCAATAATACCAGCCCGGAAAAGCAATAAGATAAAACCCTTCTGTGAGGGGCCTCCGTGAGGGGTGAAGTGTCGGATGCCCGCTCTTAGTTCGATTAAAACGAGAGTGGTACGGTTCTCCCGTGCTTCGCGTCTACTCTCTATCTTAAGAGAAGTCTTTGTTGTATTCTTCTGGCGCGCAAAACAGAAGAGGAAAAGGTGCCTGTGGCAACAACGGCACCGATATCCTTTTCAACCATAAGGGCGGAGCGGAGGAGGCTCAGGGAATGAGACCATTTATAATTGGAGTCTTCTGTTTTGTCCTGCCTGCTCGAAATTTTACTGGTGCGGGAATATTGAAAGATACAAAGGAATATAATTTAAATGTCCTTAACTGCTAGCCGTGATAGCTGAACCCGATGGTGAAGGCCGTGCCTTCCTTGCTTTCGAACTCAAGGGTCCCCTCAAGCTGGGCTACGAGAATGTTCACGAGCTTGAGGCCGAGGGTATCGCTTTTTTCCACGTCCAAGTTTTCGGGCATGCCCTTTCCGTCGTCTGAAACGGTGATAACGTAGTCGTTAGCGCCGGGGTTTGTGAATGAGACCTTTATCAGGCCTTTCTGCCCTGGCCCGAAGGCGTGTTTCAGCGAGTTGGTTACGAGTTCGTTCACTATGAGTCCCAGCGGGATAAGCACGTCGATGGATATGGAGATGTCGGCTATGTCCCTTTCTATGACGACCATCCCTTTCCCAGGCCCGTATGAGGAGACTATGTTCATGAGGAGGCTTTCAAGGTAGTTCAGTATCCTGATGTTAGAGAAGTCCTTTGTCTGGTAGAGCTGCTCGTGCACCAGGGCCATGGACATAATCCGGTTCCGGCTCTCCTGGAGTATCTCCTCAGCGCTCTTGCTGCCCATGTGGCTCGACTGGAGGGAGAGCAAGGATGTTATCACCGCAAGGTTGTTCTTCACCCTGTGGTGAAGCTCCCTCAGTAGAACTTCCTTTTCCTCAAGCGAGTGCGCTGTCTCCTCCTCGGCCTCCTTTAGCTCTGTGACGTCAAGCAGAATTCCCCTGTGCCTCACAGGTTTGCCGCTCTCGTCGGACTCCACGTTCACTATGTCGCGTATCCAGACAACCCGGCCGTCCATGGCGATCATCCTGTAGGTGAACGTGTGGTACTTGCCGCGCGTGATGAGATCTTTGTAGAATGACGGAGCCCATTCCTTGTCGTCGGGATGCAGGTGGTCTGCCCAGAAATCGAAGTCTATCCAGCTTGAGGCCGGGTAGCCCAGCAGTTTCTCCACCTGGGGGCTTATGTAATTGAACCTGAGTGTCTTGAAGTCCAGTTCCCAGTGGACAGCGTCAGTGAACTCAACGAGCTCCTTGTACCTCTCCCGGCTCTCTTCTATGATCGCTTCGCTCTTCCGGGTATATCTGGACAGCCATGTAAATACTATTACGGCGAAAAAGAACCCCAGAGTGTGGAGCGTAATGAGATGGTTTTTCTGATGAGCAAGCGAGGTAAGCATGGGTGTGGCGTCAAAGGTCAAGCTTATGCCGCCGCGTATGTCGCCTTCCTTGTACTCCTGCTCTCCGTGGCATTTGAGGCATGCCTTTTTCGTCAGGAGCGGGGCCATGTACTTGTAAAGTGGGCCTTTTTTGGTCTGGATCAGTTCAAACTTCTCCTTTAAGCCACCCTCGAAACCCTCAAGCGCTTTTTTCTCCCAGTTGTCCGGGGCGTTGGCGGGCCTGAGAGGCCTGAGGCTCGTTAAATGAAAGTGCACGCCTTCTGATTCCATTGCTACCTCAGCTACCTGCCTTGTCATGTAGGCGGGGTTTATCTTCGTGAGCTTAAGGCCCTCAAGTGTCGTTACGTCCCTCAGGGGGTCATCGAGGAAGGGGTTTGGCTGGTTGTCTTCGGTCACGGGTGCGTATATGCCCCCGTGTCTGTCGTTCCAGATGCGGAGTGTTTGCACCATGCTGAAGTACGTCCTTGCGCGGTCTATTATTACGGTCCGCGAGTCCTGCCTGGTGTTGTTTATGTTCCACAGCACGGAGACGATAATTGCAACAGCCCAGACAATAAGGACCGAGAGAGTGCCTACAGTGTTTTCTTTCACTTTCCTCCATCTGAGAAATTCGGGACTTACTGAAGGTTTATTCTATCACCAATGCAAGTAGTTTTGGAAGAGAAATTATTGGATTATAAGCCTTCTTTTATTTTTCGCCGGATGGTTGTGGGAAAAAAACGTTGACCAGGATCGTTTGAGGGGGATAAAATGGGGCGGATACGGCGACTAACCTTTTTATAAGAAAGCGGGTGTGAGTACATGGAAGGCTTTAAGGGAAAGACAGCCATTATAACCGGCGGGGGCTCAGGCATCGGGCGCGCCCTCTGCCAAGAGCTTGGCAGGCTTGGGGCGAAGGTGGTGGTGGCTGACATCGACCCTGAGCGCGCGCAAGTCGTCGCCTCCCAAATCCCCGGCGCGCGCGCGGCAGCGCTCGACGTGTCTGTGCGCGAGGAGGTGCAACGCCTGGTTGACCAGACCGTCACTGAGCACGGGCGGCTGGATTACATGTTCAATAACGCCGGCATCCCCGGCATCGGGGGCAGGACCCTGGAGCTTGGGGTGGAACCCTGGCAGAGGATGATGGAGGTGAACCTGATGGGCGTGATCTACGGCACGCTTGCCGCCTTGAAGGTGATGGCGGCGCAGGGCTCGGGGCATATTGTGAACACCTCGTCAATGGCAGGACTGGTCGGCAGCTCTGCTGCGCCTCCTTCTTATACAACGGCCAAGCACGCTGTGGTGGGCCTGACCACATCCTTAAGGGCAGAGGCCGAGAGCCTTGGCGTGAAAATGAGCGTGGTCTGCCCCGGGTTTGTGCGTACCCCAATATTTGATGCGTTGGAGTTCGTGGGAGCGGACAAGGAAAAGGTGCTCAAATTGTTGCCATTAAAGAGGGAGCAGATGATGAGCCCGGAGCGTGCGGCGGAAAAAATCCTTGACGGGGTGGACAAGAACAGGGCCATAATAATCTTCCCCTTCCTGGCCAGGTTAATTTGGTGGCTTTGCCGTTTTTGTCCTTCGATCCTTGCGCCTCTGAACAGGAAGATGGTCAGGGATGCTGATAAACTTATGGCAGAATATCAGGAACAGGGATATCCGGAACAAGATGGGTGATATGTCAAAGACCATATTCATGATACACGGCATGTGGGGCGGGCCGTGGTGCTGGGAGAACTATCAGGGGTTCTTTGAGGCAAAGGGATACAACTGCGTGGTCCCTGCACTGAGGCACCACGACGCAGGGCATGAGGACAAGCCCCACCCCGATCTCGGCACAACAAGCATCCTGGACTACGCGGCTGACCTGGAAGAAGAGATAAGGAAGCTGGACGCAAAGCCTATACTTATGGGGCACTCCATGGGCGGGCTCCTGGCCCAGATGCTTGCCAGCCGGGGGCTTGCAGAGGCGGCGGTCTTTATCACACCGGCCTCGCCCCGCGGCATCATGAGCATTACGCCATCGGTGCTGTGGAGTTTTAAGAGCGCCTTTGCCAGGTGGGGTTTTTGGAGAAAACCATACAGGCAGAGCTTTAATGAGGCCGTGTATTCCATGATGCACCTGATCGGGCCTGATGAGCAGAAGGAGTGCTTTGGGAAGTTCTGCCACGAGTCGGGGCGGGCGGCATGCGAGATAGGTTTCTGGCTGTTTGACCCCAGGAAGGCAACTCAGGTGGATGAGTCCCGCGTGGCCTGCCCGGTGCTCGTGGTGGCGGGTGCGGAGGACAGGGTAACCCCGGCCAGCACTGTGCGCAAGGTGGCGGACAAGTACAGGGCTGTATCCACCTGCAGGGAGTACGAGGGGCATGCCCACTGGATAATGGGCGAGCCGGGATGGGAAGAGGTCGCAGAGGATATATATAAATATTTGACGGAATAAGGGGCTGGCTGCAAGGCATCTGCTACAGAATAAGACGCTCGGGGTCATGGGCCCTTTTAACATCGGGCTCTTGTATTCATAGTTTTAAATACAGCCCGTGGCTGCGCGTCTTGTCGCGACGACTCGTGCCGACTTCTTTGTATCTACCTCACCCCGGACCCGGTCGGATTAGAATTCCTTGGTTCGACTGGTCTCATGGATATTAATATTCGACCAAATTCCTCGGTTAGGCGAGCTGACATTCCTTTGCATACGGTGTCTCATTAATGAGACGGGTGTTTCACATTATTGCGAAAAGTGAAAGCCGGATGCCTTGTGCTGAAAGGGCTGGGGGTTCCGATGAAAACGATTTTGCTTGAAAAACAGCGTCTTGTGCGTGGAGGGATTTTATTTTATTTAAAATGGCCAAGATGGCACGAAGGTTGCTTTGATAAAGATTGTAGGAAGATCAGAGACACAGCCAATGGCGGCATTGGTTTTTTCATAAGGCCGGAAGCGCGGCAGGGCAGACGAAGGAAGGTTGTCGCGCCTCTGGCAGAGAATATAAGAATATAAGAGGTTTGGCTTCATACAATTTATATTTAATTTCCCATGCGGCTATGATTTTCCTCTTAGCCGCATGGGCCCCTCAGGGGGGATTACGGACCCCTTTTTACTGGGTGCTTTCGCACAGGGGGGTTATTAAGCAAACCAATGTCTAAGAGGCAAGGCCTCCGCCGGAGGCGGTTCCCCCACCGGAGGTGGTCCCTTGATTTTCAATCCGGTATCCCACATACTGAGTCCATGCTGGAATTCATAGCCACAAACGAGGCGACGATAAGGCTCAGTGTCTTTCTTGGCATATTCGCATTCATGGCCCTGTGGGAGGTGGGGCTCCCAAAGCGCAGGCTCAGCCAGCCAAAGGGCAGGCGCTGGGGCATCAATATCGGCATCGTTTTTATAGACGCGATTATAGTGCGGTTCGTGTTCCCGGCAGGGGTGGTGGGCGTGGCGCTTTGGGCTGAGGCCCAGGGGTTTGGGGCCTTTAATGCGCTTCAAGTATCGCGGGCGTTTGCCGGTGTGGTCGCCATCGTGCTTTTTGACCTGGCCATATACACCCAGCATGTGATATTCCACCATGTGGGGCCTCTATGGAGGCTCCACATGATGCACCACACGGACCTGGACCTGGACGTGACAAGCGGGGTCAGGTTCCACCCCCTGGAGATAGTGCTTTCCATGCTGATAAAGATAACGCTCGTGGCCCTGATCGGCCCTCCGGCGTGGGCTGTGGTCGTGTTCGAGGTGGTATTGAACGCCACGAGCATGTTCAACCACTCAAACGTCAGGATACCAAGGGCAGTTGACCGTGTCTTGCGGTGGCTGGTGGTGACCCCTGACATGCACCGTGTGCACCATTCGGTGATAGTGGGGGAGCTTAACTCCAATTTCGGGTTCAACCTGCCGTGGTGGGACAGGCTTTTCCGTACTTACACAGACCAGCCGCGTGATGGCCACGAGGGCATGACCATAGGGCTGGCCAATTTCCGCGAGTTCAGGCGCCTGAGCCTGCCGCTTATTATCGCACTGCCCTTTACCGCGCGGCGGGAGAAGTTGTAGCTGATAATTATCTCCTGATCTTTTTCTGAGAAAACTCTTGACAACCCTTGCCTTAGATGTAATACTAGCAATGACTGCAACTGAAAAAGGTATTTGGAGGTGTTTATGCCTGTTGATCCTGGTAAGACGAGAAAGGTCCTGGTGGTTCATGGTGTGCAAACCGGAACGGATGAAGACCTCAACCAGCATGAACTGATTGAGGAGTTGATAAGGGACAGATTAAACAACATAAATATTGATTTCAAAACAGAACTTTACGCGTATGAGAACATTAATGACAAAGCCCAGAAAAAATACAAAAGGCTGCTGGGAGTTATCCTTAGTGGTTTGATTGCAAAAGTGGCTGCAAAAAAAGCGCTCGATCTCATTGGGGACGTGGTAATTGCATTGAACGACGATAGTACTGCCGCAAAAATTAGAAAGGGGCTTACTGAGAAAATATTAGATATATACGAGGAGGGCAACCCTCTTTTCATTGTTGCACACAGCTTGGGCTCTATTTATGCCTTTGACGTGGTTAATGCGTTAATGAAGAGAAACGATCTTTTCGACAGAAACTCAAGGGAGACCTGGCCGGTACAAGCTCTTGTTACCATGGGCTCGCCAATAGGGCTGAAGATGTTCAAGAGGAATAAGATCTATGAGATGGGAGATGGCAGGCACTTCTTTCGGTGGATTAATTATTGGGATAGAACCGATCCGGTTGTCTCAGGGTCTTTTTATGGGAAGCCTCTTGAGGGCTATCATATTGTCGAGAGGTTTACAAAAGACATGGATGCCTCGGGCTGGTTTATAAAAGACCGTGTAGTGGATGTGGGCCATGCTTGGCTTCGTGCTCATACGGGATATTGGCGCAGCGCTCCCATAGGGGACGACCTGGCGGCGCTGATAACCACATAACTAAGGATGAATTTTATATGATAAGACGAGTTATCCTCATGATTTTCATGTTACTTGCCGTTGCAGGCTGTGCGGAACGATATGTATATCAAGGCAGCCTGGAGGCTTTGAATTCCACAGGCAACGAAAAGGAGTTTGTTGTCTATTGGGAGAAAACGGAGATGTGGTTTTATGATAAGAAACCGGAAAGGATAACACTTCTTACCGAATGCAGCGCGAACGCTGTTATCTATGAGGACACGGAGAATGATGGTATTTTATTTCTAAAGAGACCGAACGACGAGGGAATCACACGCGAGGTTGCAGATGGTGAAGCTTGCGGGAGAGTCCTTGGTGTTGAAAATACAAAGGGTCTTGACGTCGGAGAGTTGTCTGTAGAGATATATTGCGGTCCTGTAGTGGACAATTTTGTTATAGGTGATATCAATTACCTCAAGGCGAGAGCGGAGCCTTATGTAATTAATATTATTAAAGGCCCCCCTCCTGCACCTAAAAGACCTCTTTGCAGGGGGAGGGAATAGGCAAAGCCCTAAAACAGCATGTCGTCTTTTTTGGGTTTGGGCTTTTTAATTTTCCGGGGCTTCTTTTTCTTATCGAGCGAGACCACGCCGAACTCGCCGTCATAGCCGGGCTCTATATAAAGGTCGCCGCTTCTCATCCTGCTGACCGCATCCGCGATATCCTCTCCAGCTGCTTCCTTGATATCCCCTAGCGGGGTATCCAGCAGAATTTTGAACTCGTTTCCAAGTGCGCTTAGTGTTTCCATATACCTGCCCTGCACGCCCTTGGTGTTCACACCGCGCCCCATTACCTCTGCGATAAGCTCCGCAAGCGGCACGATATACCGGAACTCGGAGGGTGCGGGCTCGTCGCGGTCAGCCAGGTCGTCCACCCTATGCATCACCCCAACCGTCAGCTTCCTGTTGCAGACAGGACAGAGGTATCCGTGCGCTTTTGTTTCACCGGGCTCCATGGACACGTTGCATTTCCTGTGTCCGTC
>SDBT01008111.1_pt1 | contig 17204 bp, 13 predicted proteins | sample 2277101 | NCBI WGS metagenome assembly SDBT01 (sample SAMN10404973, study PRJNA504765) | marine sediment metagenome | isolation source: marine sediment core GS10_PC15, 103 cmbsf | place: Arctic Ocean: Southern Knipovich Ridge | collected 2010
ACCTTCTATCATCTGCCTTACAACCTCAAAATACCCTTCAAGTGTCTCCTCCTTACAAAGGTAAAGTCCAACTACAGCACTACTTGCATCATCTATGGCTCCATGAAGATTTAGTTCTTCACCTCCCAGCCACTCGTATGGGGAAGCATCAAGCTGGACCATCATACCCGGGCAGTCCTTTCTTTTCCTGTAGCGGTACGTCTTTGTCTTCTTCTTTTTTTTAGGACTTACAATTCCAGCACTACGAAGTATGCGGTGCACTGTGGGACGGCTTATGGAAATACCATCTTTTTCAGCTATTAGTTCTGCAAAGTGACTGAAATTTGTACCCTCGTATTTTTCTCTCTTAAGCTCTACTACCAGATCTTTTACATTACCGGCTACTGCATTTGCCGGCTTTCTTTTTCTATTACCATGAATTGTTGCTACAGGACCATCTACTCTCACTTTCTTTTTGATCCTTTTTACCTGTCTGGTGGATAACCCTAATATCTCTGCTGCACCCTTAACCGAGATCTCTCCCTCTATCAGTCTCTCTGCTACTATAAGCCTTGCCATCTCCTTATCTGTCATATGATATGTTTCCTCTCTTGTATTCATAGGTGACATTTTCCCTGAACAACTAAGAGGTGACAATATCGCAGAACAATAACATTTTTTTAAATTTTTATTGACAAATAAATATTTGATAATATAATGAAATCGTATACAAATGTAAACGTTTTCTAATCGTATACAAATATAAACATTATATTCTTAAAGTTATTTTATGCAATTTAGTAATAACATCTCAAAATCTCCCTTTGATGAATTTCCAAAAGTTGGAATAAGACCAGTACTTGATGGTAGAAGAGGGGGGATTAGGGAGTCTCTTGAAGATCAAACAATGAAGCTTGCAAAAGAAGCCTCAAATCTTATTACACAAAAATTAAAATATCCAAATGGAATGCCCGTTGAATGTATTATAGCTGATAATACAATAGGTGGTTATGCAGAGGCATCAAAAGTGGATGAGAAATTTCGGAAAAATGGTGTTGAAGTTACTTTAACAGTTACTCCTAGCTGGTGCTACGGTTTTGAAACAATGGATGTTAACCCCCATACTCAAAAAGCTATCTGGGGTTTTAATGGAACAGAAAGACCAGGAGCAGTTTATCTAGCATCAGTTCTAGCATCTCATAATCAAAAAGGCTTTCCAGCATTTAGTATATACGGCAAACATGTACAGGATAAAGATGACACAAACATACCATCAGATATTAGTGAAAAAATAATACAGTTTATTAAATCTGGTATATCAATTGCAATGATGAGGCACAATTCTTATTTATCAATTGGCGGAGTTTCTATGGGTATAGCAGCTTCCATAGTAAATCCTGATTTTTTCAGTGATTACCTTGGAATGCAAATAGAATATATTGATATGACAGAAATAATAAGACGAATAGAGCAAAAGATATATGATGAAAAAGAAAAATTAGAAGCAATTAAATGGGTAAAAAAATATTGCAAGGAAGGTCCTGATACCAATGATGTAAAAATTCAGAGATCAAGGCAGCAAAAGGATAATGACTGGGAATTTGCGATTAAAATGACCCTGATTATAAGGGATTTAATGGTAGGAAATTCTAAACTTGCAGCCTTAGGTTTTATTGAGGAATCATTAGGACATAATGCAATTGCAGCAGGATTTCAGGGTCAGCGCCAGTGGACGGATTATTATCCAAATGGAGATTTTGCTGAAACTATATTAAACAGCTCTTTTGATTGGAATGGGATAAGAGCGCCATATATTGTTGCAACAGAAAATGACTCTCTAAATGCAGTTACTATGCTTTTTGGGTATCTTTTAACTAATACTGCACAGATTTTTGCCGATGTGAGAACTTACTGGAGCAGTGAAGCCATAAAAGAAACAACAGATTATGTTTTACGGAATAATTGTAAAACTGGTATTATTCACCTTATAAATTCGGGTTCTGCCGCAATAGATGGAAGTGGTCAACAAGAACTTGAAGGCAATCCAGCAATCAAACCTTATTGGGATATAACTGAAGAAGAAGTAAAAAAGTCTTTTAAAAATACATTATTTTATCCTGCAAATGTTCAATATTTTTATGGGGGAGGATATTCAGTTAATTATTTAACAGCTGGTAATATGCCTGTTACGATATCAAGAGTTAACCTAATAAAAGGTTTAGGACCGGTACTTCAGATTGCAGAGGGGTATACTTTAAAAATACCCCGAAATATACATGATATTCTAGATAGGAGGACAGATCCTACATGGCCATCAACTTGGTTTGTTCCAAAAATCACAGGAAAGGGTGCATTTAAGGATACATATTCAGTAATGTATAACTGGGGATCAAATCACGCTTCTATTAGCTATGGTCATATAGGTAAAGATTTAATAACTTTGGCCTCTATGCTAAGAATCCCAGTATCTATGCATAATATTTCTGAGGAAAATATATTCAGACCAAGTGCCTGGGGTGCATTTGGTACGAATAATTTAGAATCTGCAGATTTTAGAGCATGTGCCAATTTTGGGCCATTATATAAATAAATAAAAAACATTATGAAAGGAGGAAAAATAAAAAATCGGCTGTTTAAAAACACTGGTAAATATTTAATCTAAGGAGGTGTGATAAAAGGTTGATTTTAAGTGATTTATTAAAAGCTAGAGAATTACTAACAAAGGAGGAAAAATGAAAAAGAAGTTAACAATACTTTTACTAGTTATAGCTTTAGTTGTAGTATTTACCGGTTTTTCTATAAGCGGTTGCAAGACATCCACGGATAAAGATGCATCCGAAACTGGAGCTGAAACTACAGAGACAGAGGAAGTAGCAGAGGACAAGGAATCAGCAGAAACTGAAACAGCGGAAGAAACCGCTGAAGCAGCAGGAAAGCCATTTGAAGGAGCAAGAGTGACAATCGCGAGCCCGAGTGGAAGAATGGCAGAGTTTATGCATGTTGATGGTCAAGCCTGGGCTGAAGCAAATGGTGTTGACCTTGAGATTGTTGAAATACCAGGCGGACAAATATTTGAGGCAATCATGACTGAGATGATAGCAGGATCAGGTGCTTATGACATTGTAATCTTTCCACATTATATGAATGGAGATATTATGGGTGGAGGATTTTTATTACCAATAGAAGATTATATACTCAGTTCTAATTATAACGGAACATATGAAGAAGGTGGAGTAGAGTGGGATTCGTACATAAGACCTTTTAATGAACTTGAGAACTGGTATATAGATTCTGAAGGTAATAGCCATGTTTATTCATTACCAACAGATGGTGATGTCCATTTTCTTTCATACAGAAAAGATCTTTGGATTGAATATAATGATGAATTTATGGCGGAATATGGTTACGAACTAAGACCTGATGACATAGACTTTCCAGAGATTTGGGATCAATATTATGACATTGCTGAATTCTTTAATAACAAAGATGTAGGTGAGCTAGGCGGTGAGGATGGGACAATTTATGGTCAAATTGATATTAATATCCGAGACAGATCAAGCGTATGGCACTTCTTATGGAGGTATGCTACATATCTGCAAAAAGATAATATGCTAAATGGTGATATTTACTTTGACGCAGAAACAATGGAACCTCTTATAAATAATCCGGCAGGAGTAAAAGCAATGGAAGATGTTGTTATGCAAGCTTCCGAAAAATATTCTCCTCCTGCTGCTGGTAGTTATGGCTGGGCTGAAATGCAGGAATTGTGGCAATCTTCTAAATTACAAATGGAAATTACTTGGCCTGCGATGCAGAAGATAGCAATGGACCCAAGCAGAAGTGTTATTCCTGGTATGGGCGCAAGCACTGCTGCTTCTAAGATACCCGGTACTCTTGAGGCTTGGGATATAGAAAAGGGTGAATGGGTTACTTTTGATGAGCCTAAGAGATCACCAGTTTTAGCATGGGGTTGGCAATTCGCTATTGTAAAAGACGCCAAGTTCCCTGAGGCAGCATACGATCTTGCTAGATGGATGACTACCGGGCATAGGTTAACAAATCAATTGACAAACTATATCTGGGAGTATGAGCCACTTAAAGAGTGGCAGTTTGATGACCCTGAATCTATTGAATTTACATCAGTTACCCCATCGTATCTACCTACTCTAAAGTGGAGTTTGGAAAATGGGATTCCAGATTTACGAATACCTGGAACTGCTGAGATGTACGATTCTATAGGTGTGCATAAGTCAGATGCGATAGAAGGTGTTATAACTCCTCAAGAAGCAGTAGATAATATCGCAGCTGATTGGAAAAGAATAATTGAAACTCGTGGTTTGGAAATGATGAAGATGCATTATATTGAAAGCATAACACCTAAATTCTTGGAAGATCTGAAGTAATAGATTAATTATTTAATTGGGGAGCTCTCCTTTTTTAAGGGAGAGTTCCCCAAAAATATTTAAAATTAAAGCTGACGAGGGTAATAAATATGGAGTATATAAAAAGAAAACCGAATGCCTTTATAAGTGCATGTTCTAAAAGACCATATATTTTTTTTATGTTACCGGCTGTAGTATTCTTGCTAACATTGGTTATATTTCCATTGATTTATTCTTTATGGATTAGTTTTCATGAATGGACAATTCTAACAAGAGAAGCGCCACCACTTATAGGATTTGCTAATTATGGGCAAGTTTTTAAAGATACAAGATTTTGGGGCGGATTATATCGCACAGGTTTGATAGCATTTTTTGCTTTGTCAATTGAACTTATATTAGGTTATATAATAGGTTCAATTCTTTCAAGAGATGATTTACGAGGAATTAAATTTTTTAGAGTTCTAATCTTTTTACCGGTATTAGTAAATCCGGTAGTAACTGGTTTTACATTTAGATTAATGTTTACTCCAGCAGGTAGTCCAATAAACCATATAATAAGTGTAATTAGTGGTCAAAATATTCAAATTAATTGGTTAGGTAAAGGCATACCCGCTCTTGCTGCAGTAATAGCAGCAGACGTATGGCAATGGACTCCATTTGTAGCAATAATTGTAATGGCATCATTAATGGGTTTACCAAAGGAGCCTTTTGAAGCAGCAAGATTAGATAGAGCAACACCTATGCAAATTTTTAGTAAAATTACATTACCAGGCGTAAAAACTTCGCTCGCTATAATTGTTTTACTCCGGATAATTGAATTGTTTAAACTTTTTGATTACATATTAGTAATGACAGGAGGGGGACCAGGAGTAAGCACAGAAACTATAAGTATTTATGCATATTTGACTGGCTATAGTTTTTTTAGTATGGGTTATGCAGCAGCTATATCTTATATTCTTTTAATTCTATTAATTATTTTGGCTACAGTCTTTATAAGGAGTGTTGGAAAGGAGGTTATTAGTTAAATGGAATCAATTAAGGGTAAAAAAACTAATATCATAAATAGGGTAATATTATATATACTAATTGTTATAATATTAGCAGGATTTATGTTTCCGCTATACTGGCTTTTTGGTACTGGTTTTAAAGCTAGATCCGAAATTATGTTATTTCCTCCCCATTATATAGCAGAAGAACCTACTGTTGCAGCTTTTAAAGAGTCTTTTGAAAAAGATCTATTCCCCGGGATATACAATAGCACGATAGTTGCAGTTGTTAGTACATTTATTGCAATTTTTTTAGGAACCCTGGCTGCATATGCTTTCGAAAGATTTAAATTTAGGGGTAGGGATAATTTAGCTTTCTGGATTCTTAGTATGAGGATGCTACCACCTATTGCAATTGCAATTCCTTTCTTTTTGTTAATGCAAAAGTTGCAACTATTAGATACAGTTATCGCACTGATTTTAATGCATACGATGTTTAACTTACCAATTGCAGTCTGGTTAATGAGGAGTTTTATAAGGGATGTCCCGACAGATGTAGAACAGGCATCCTTAGTAGATGGATATTCACGGATGAGGTCATTTTTAAAAATAACATTACCGCTAATTAGACCTGGAATAGTAGTAACAAGTATTTTTTGTTTTATATTTTCATGGAATGAGTTTTTATTTGCATTAATCTTAACCAGACAAAAAGCAGTTACAATGCCAGTAGCCTTATGGGGGCTACAAGGTGTGTGGGGCACAGAGTGGCATAGAATTGGAGCTATTTCGCTAATAATATTCATACCAGTATTAATAGGATATATATTTATTCAAAAATACTTAGTTAGAGGATTAACTTTTGGAGCAATAAAAGGTTAATATAAGAAACCTTAATAAATAAGTTTTGATATAAGAAGGAAGTGTTTTATGGCAAATGTAACTTTAAAAAACATAATAAAAAATTATGGCAAGGTAACTGCATTAAATGATGTAAGTTTTAATTGTAAAGATAGGGAATTTTTTACAATATTAGGCCCTTCAGGTGCGGGGAAAACCACAACATTAAAAGTTATAGCAGGAGTAGAACCCATTAGTAGTGGGGAAGTATTAATAGATAATGATGTTGTCAATGATTTACAACCTGCTCTTAGAAATGTAGCAATGACTTTTGAATCATATGCACTTTATTCGCATCTAACCGTAATGGATAATCTTAAATTTCCATTAATGATATCAAAGAATAAGGAAAACATTGATAAAAAAGTGCAATATATATCTGAATTATTAAATATAAAAGATTTACTTCATAGGAGGCCTTCGGAATTAAGTGGTGGTCAAAAACAAAGAGTAGCACTTGGAAGATCCCTTATCAAAGATGCAGTTGTATATTTACTTGATGAACCTATTTCACACCTGGATGCTAAACTAAAGTTCAAAATGAGAAGTGAATTAAAAAAATTATCAACTAAAATAGATAACACCATAATCTATGTGACACATGATTATAGAGAGGCATTTTCACTTTCTGATAGAATATTAATTTTAAACAAAGGTATGGTTGAACAGATAGATGAACCTACGAAGATATTTAATTTCCCAAAGAATATTTTTGTTGCTGATTTTATTGGTGATCCTGTTTTCAATTTTTTGGACGGTAAAATCATTGTAAATGAAAAAAATAAATACAGCATAAAAATTCTTTCATACTCAATACCAATACCCGAAAGGTTTGAGAAAATTTATCGAAAGGAAATAAAGATAGATAGATGTATTTTAGGGATTCACCCCCACGAGTTAAAGATCTCTTTAAAAGAAAATAAAGATTGTTTTATCAAGGGGGAAGTTGTTGCAAGAATTCCTCAAACAAATGAAAAAGCAATTATAGCTATTGAGGTTAAAAAAGGAAAGACTTTACAGGTAAAGGTACCACTTGATTATAAAGTAAAAGAAAATACTACTGCATATCTTGGTTTTCCAGACAAACATATTCACTTGTTTGATCCTAATAGTAATTTAAATCTATTACATATATAACTTACTGAAGAAAGGGATATAAAGATGGTTGATGTTGTTTTAAAAGACATAAATAAAATATATAAATCAGATAAGGGTCCGGTTCATGCAGTAAAGGATGTAAATCTTAAAGTTAAAGATGGGGAGTTTTTTTCGATTTTAGGACCCTCAGGATGTGGAAAAACCTCTTTGTTAAGGATGATTTCTGGTCTTCTACCAATTACAAGTGGTGAATTATATATGTCCGATAAAATAGTTAATGATGTTCCTGCGGAGCAGCGGAATATTGCAATGGCATTTGAGTCATATGCGCTTTATCCGAATATTAATATATTTGGAAACTTAGCATTTCCACTAAGAGCAATGCGATTAAAGAAAACGGAAGTGTTAAAAGAAGTGAGCAATATTTCTTCAATGTTAAAATTGGATGAATATTTAGATAAAAGGCCAAGGGAATTAAGTGGTGGTGCACAGCAAAGAGTTTCTCTGGGTCGTGCATTGATTCGTAGTGCAAGTGTATATTTGATGGACGAACCTATTTCTCATCTAGATTATAGGCAAAGAATAATGATGGTAACTGAGTTTAAGAGATTACATTTGCAAAAGAATTGGACAGTAATATATATCACACACGACCAGGCAGAGGCTATGCAAATGGCTGATAGGATTGCTGTACTCAATGAAGGAGTTGTGCAGCAGGTGGGTACTCCTGATGATATCTATAATACACCGGAAAATATTTTTGTTGCAGATTTTATAGGAGAACCTCCAATGAACTTAATAGAAGGTGAGTTAAAAATTGAGAATAAGGAAAATTATTTCTTTGCTCCTCCTTCAGTAAAAATTAAAATTCCCGAAAAAATTGTAAAAATGATTAATGAGCAAAATGACCAAAAGATGTATTTGGGGTTTAGGCCAACACAAGTTAAAATCTCTGAGGAATTTTCAGAAAATAAAATCGAGGGTATTTTAGAAATAGCAGAAAATTTAGGAACTGAAATATTATACACGATTAAAATTTACAAAGATTCACTAACTATACAGATATTAGATGATCCAGGTAATAATATTTTAAAAGTTAATGAGAAGGTATATTTAGATTTATCAAAAGCAAACTTAATTTTGTTTTCAAAAAAAACTGGTAAAAATTTGGTTAAATTTCATTTATAGTAAATCTATAGTAAAATAATTATTATGAAAATTAAAAGCTAAGTTTTGAAAAATGAAGATTTACTTAAGCGGAAATTATATAGATTTTAATGAAAAAAAAGTATCTAGCGCCTTTTTATCCATAAAAGAAATTTGCAATTCTTGTTTTTATGGTGATATAAAAAATTGTGGAGATCAGATAATGCAGGATTGTCCAGTTAATATAGCAAAAGAAGCAGTCCAAGATTTGCTCCTACTATTAAAAGATAGAGGCGCAAATATTAAATGACATTTTCTTAAATAGAGAAATAATAAGGGAGATAATAATGACAATTACTAGAGAAAAAGTAAATCAAAATATCAATAAAAAAATTGGATCAAGTATTAATAAAAATATAACCAGGAAAGAAAGAGTAAAATTTCTGAAAGATGGATTTAGAAATCACCCTCATACTATTGATAGTGAAAGAATGGGGTTGGTTACAGAGGCTTATAAGAAATTTGATGGTCAGGAAATCCAAATAAAAAGGGCTAATACATTGAAGCATATTTTAGATAATATGAGCATCTATATTCAACCAAATGAATTAATTGTTGGTAATGTTGGCCGGATTCCAAGAGCAGGTGTCTTAATGCCTGAAAACAGTATTTATTGGATTGAGAATGATTTGGAGACGTTTGAAATCAGAGAGCAAGATCGATATGTTTGCGATTCTAAAACTAAGGAAGAAATTAAAAAAGATATACCCTACTGGAAAGGAAAAACTAAAAAAGATGCACAAAGGATTTATTTGTCAGATGAAGCGAGAGAAGTTGATGAAAATAGCGAAGTAGTTTTTGCAAGAATGGGCATAGAATATGGATTAGGTCATGCAAATATAAGCTATAGGAAAGTATTGGAAGAGGGTTTTATTGGAATAAAAAAAGAAGCAGAAGAAAAATTAGCAAAGCTTTATTTAACAAAGCTTGAAGATTATTATCAAAAGGTTTGCTTTTATAAAGCAGTAATAATTTGCATGGAAGGTGCAATAAATTTCAGTAAAAGATATGCTAGGTTAGCTACAGAACTTGCTAAAAAGGAAAAAGATCCTATTCGGAAATGGGAACTGGAACAAATTTCTAAAAATTGTAGTTGGGCTCCAATTAATCCTGCCAGAAATTTTTGGGAAGCAATTCAAGCTTTCTATATTACGCAATGTGTCCTTTGGATAGAAATGGACGGATTTTCCTATTCTCCTGGAAGATTCGACCAATATATGTATCCATATTATGAGAAGGATAAAAAGAAAGGTATAATAAATTATCAACAAGCACTCGAACTTGTGGATTGCTTATTTATTAAATTAAGTGAAATAGTACAGCTATTAGATACAGGTTCAGCACCGTTTTGGGCTGGAGACCCTACTGGTCAAGATTTATGTGTTGGAGGGCTGGATAAAAATGGAAATGATGCAACAAATGAAATGAGTTTCATTTGCCTAGATGCATTGGCAGAGGTAAGAATGATACAGCCTAATTTTTCCGTAAGATATCATAAAGATACGCCCTGGGATTTAAGACTGAAAGCAGCAGAAGTTATTAAGATGGGTGGAGGTATGCCTCAAAATTTTAACGACGATGTAATGATCCCAGCTTTAGTTAGAAGAGGTTATAGACTTGAGGATGCGCGTAATTGGTGCATAATCGGATGTGTTGAAGTAGCAATATCTGAAGATAATTGGGGTAATGGCGGAGCATCGTGGAATTCAATTGCTAAAGTACTTGAATTAGCGTTGAATAATGGAGTCGGTCGATACGGTAATAATAAAGGTAAACAAGTTGGACCTAAAACGGGGGACCCAAGAAAATTTAAAAGCTATGAAGAAGTTTGGGATGCACTTGTAAAACAATTAAACTACTTCATTGATCAGGGAGCAATGATTATAAATACAAACGATTTTATACATGGAGAACTTACTCCGCAACCATTTTTTTCAGCTTGTTGCTTAAATCCAATAAAAGATGGTTTGGATGCGACTAGAGGAGGAACAAAATATAATGTAATATGCCCCCAGGCTGTTGGTACTCCCGATGTTGCTGATTCTTTAGCTGCAATTAAAAAAGTTATTTTTGATGAAAAATTGTTTACAATGTCAGAATTAATAGATGCTTTGGATGTCAATTTTGGGGATTGTGAAGAAATAAGAGAAATACTTATTAATCATGGTCCTAAATTCGGAAATGATGATGTTTATGTAGATAGCATAATGACAGAAGTTTCTGAGATTTGGTGCAGGGAAGTTGAAAAATACAAAATTCCCCATAGGTCTAAACCAAAACAATCAGTAAACGATATAAGTAATAGATCTTTAGAGGAAATTAATTTAAGAAATGAACTGGAAATAAAATACGGGAAATCGTGTGTAACGGATGGACATCATTCCCCTGGTATTTATACTGTAATTTCTAATGTTCCTTTTGGAAAGTTGTGTGGTGCACTACCATCTGGAAGATTTGCTGGTACACCTTTAGCAGATGGTGGTATATCTCCTGAAGTTGGTAAAGATTTAAAGGGACCAACGGCGATAATAAAATCTGCATCCAGAATAAAGCATATTTTAGTTTCAAATAGCACTTTATTAAATCAAAGATTTAATCCAAGTACACTGAGTGGAGATAATGGGACCAAAAATCTTGCTTCTCTAATAAAAACATATCATGACTTAGGCGGACATCATATTCAATTTAATGTTGTATCCAGTAAAACTTTAAGAGATGCACAGAAAAACCCGAAAAAATATGAGGGATTGATGGTGAGAGTAGCCGGTTATAGCGCACTATTTAATTCATTAATGCCAGAAGTGCAAGACAATATTGTTCACCGTTTAGAACAGGGAGAAAATAGGTGAAAACAGAATTATTGGATAGAGCGAATATAATTCAGAAAAAAAATATCGAAACAAAAAATAATATAAAAGGACTGGTATTTGATATTCAAAGATTTTGTGTGCATGATGGCCCCGGTATAAGGACTTTAGTCTTTTTAAAGGGCTGTACGATGAATTGCAAGTGGTGTAGTAATCCAGAAAGCACTAAAAATACCCAAGAACTTATGTACTACTACTTCAAATGTAATTCATGTGGAAAATGTATTGTAACTTGTCCACAAAAAGCTTTAAATTTAGACAGTATCAGAGATTATATTATTATTAATCGGCAAAAGTGCAATCTTTGTGAAAAGTGCATTGATGTTTGTAACACAAGTGCTCTTTTTATCTCAGGTAAATATATGACTATAGGTGAATGTATTGAAGAAATCGAGAAAGATACAATGTTTTATGAAAATAGTGGAGGTGGTATAACAATTTCTGGCGGCGAACCATTTCTTCAAGATATATTTACAATGAACTTACTTAAAGAATGTAAGGAAAAAGGATTCCATACTGCTATTGAGACATGTGGCAATATACCATTTGAAAATATTAAAAAATCATTACCTTTCCTAGATCTTATTTTCTTTGATATTAAACATTTGAATAACACTATTCATAATGAACTAACAGGAGTATCAAATAAATTAATAAAAAATAATTTTCTAACCTTAGCAAAAATGAAAAAAAATGTTTTGCCACGATTACCATTAATTCCCACTCTAAATGATTCCAAGGAATCATTAAAGGAGATAGTGAATTTTATAAAAGAATCTGGAATAAAACGAATTGAAATAATTCCTTATCATGATTATGGCTTAGGGAAGTATAAAGCATTACAGCTAGAATATTCTTTGACAAATATAAAAAAATATGAAGACGAAAAGATTGAAGAGAAATTAGAATATATAAAATCTTTAGGAATAGAAATTATATATCAGTATTAAAATTAGAATATTCAAATGATATTCGATTTCTTATAATATGAAATTATGAATTATAATCAAGAAAAAGTAAAAAAAGCGTTAAATAAACTAAATGATATATGTATAGCAGCAGGCTGTTCAATGGATGAATGTTTTGACACATGTTACGTTAAATTTGCAGAAAACTCTCTTAAAATAATTAATAATAAAACTAGTGAAAAAAAAATTAAAAAAAATTAGTTTTTAAGACGCTACTATCACATATTATTTACCCTATGTAGTCCTAAAATAAGCATCTAGACCCACTTCTGGGTGTGTTTTACTTTACAAAAGGGAGGAACGAGGCTTGGGCTCCTAAGAAATTGTAAAACTTCTATATATAATTCTTTAATTGAGTAAGTTGCGAAACTTATATACTCACTAATTTCCTGAATAATACACATTTTATCCAATAGAATATTTTTAGTGCTATATAATTCACCTTTTACACATAATAAGAACTATATAACAAGTAACTAAGCAGTCTATACTATTATCTTTGAAAATATTCTTTTAACCCCAATTATTGTATAGTATTTTTATGTTTAGATTTTATTAATTTCTTCAATCAAAAATATGAAAATGAATAAAAACTCATTATATGAACAATTTTTAAATATAAATTTAAAATATAGGTACCTTATATTTGATTTTATTGATAATAATTGCCCTATTGCCCCCAAGAAGAAAAGCCAAGTTCTTTATGAAAAGATAAAAGATTCTAAACCCAAAGATCAAGATGATATTAAAAAAAGAAGAGCAAAGATTCTTAAGAATATAAAACTATATGATTACGGAAAGATTATAATATTTCATGATTGTGAAAGATGCAGTCTATGTAACTATGAAACTATTTTGGAATTTAAGAAACAACTTAAAGATTTGTTAATTGATATTTTAGGTAAAAGTTTTAGAAAAGAAAAGAAGCTAAATGATTTTATTGAAAACTTTGAGGATATTAATTTTAAAATTGAAAGAGATGGAAGAGGTAATTTTTCTTTTCAAAAAGGAGATACATTAAAGCAAATGATATATTATAGTTTTATAGAAAATATATCAGAGCTACTTAACGCCAATTTCGGGAAACAAAACAAATACTTTATCCAAATTGCTAAACTTTTTCTTGTAAACAATGACTTCCTTAAAGACCTTAATAATATAAAGGAAAGGTATTTTTATCCTAGAACATATGAAACCTATACCCTATATCAACCCAGAAAGGAATATAAAGAAAATTTTTCCCAGTTTCAAAATGAATTTCTTAAACTAAGAGAAAAATATAAGCTTAGTCCAAGATGGGGGAGATATATTATACAGGGAATGTTAACTTGTGACATTGATAAAAATGGTGAGCTTGTAGTTCCTAAAGATAGGCCAATTCCAATGCCACCAACTGGAGATCCAGGATGGAAGGAAATTATTGAAGATGGAAAGAGGATACCTGACGAACTAATTGTAGAAGGAGATGAACCAGAAAACATTGTTAGGGATTTTACTAAAATACATAATATAAAATCTGAATATTATCATAGAACCAAAAACCACAAGCAGCCTCTTAGAGATTTTGATAGAAATTTTAGGTGGTATAAGAAGTACCAGAAGAGACTAAAAGATATTGGTACAGAAACAAAAGATTCAATATTTTCAGAAATATTCTTGGATGACATAAAAAAATATCCAAAGGATTGGCAGGAACCTGATTATACTGAGAACCAAAAGAAAAAAAATGAGCTAGTGCAAAGTACAAAAGAAGATATTGAAATAAAAGGTATAAAAAGAATTAGAGCAGTTTTGTATAGATTGGACAATATAGTATATAAAAAGGAAAAATAAAAAATATCCCTAATTTTTTTCAGCATAACAAATCCAAGCAAATACCTGTTATCTATTATAAAAATAGCAGGTATTTATATATTTTAACCTAGTTTTTACTACCTATTCTTTATAGATATCCTTCATTATTTCCAGCGTAATATTATCTATTGTACAAATAGTATAGTTTATAATTATTTTTCTATATTTATAAAGATGAATAGCACAAAAGAAAATTTATTAGATTCAATAAATTATGAACTTAGTGATTCAGATGAAATTGCTTTAAGTGATGCATTGAGATATATATTAGATGCAAAGAACTCATCAGCACATAAAAACTTAACCCAAATCAAAAAACAAGATCTATATGATGAGTTTGCCATAGAAAAGCTTGTAGATAAATCACTTTCTACAAAAAAAGATTATAAGTCGGTTGTCCTAAATGGATTTCTGGGAAGTTTATATCCTAATATTTCAAGGGAAAACATAGTCAAGTATAGAGCAGGTAAGGAACATATTTGGTCAAATGCTACAAAATGCAGAAACTATGGGCTGATAAATAATTTTTTAAAATTTTTATATGAGAAAAGATATATCAGAGAGGACCTTTCCAGGATTATTGAGATTCCAAAAAGGGTTGATAAAAAGCAATATTTTCCTACAGATGAGGACATGGCTAAGTTTTTTTCGACTATGAGGATGATTTATAAAAACGAAAATGACTATCTCCACTACGATATCTTATTTAGGTTGTATGCTAAGACAGCATTTCGGAAAACCGAACTTATTAGTATTGATGTTGAAGATATTGATTTTACAAAAGAAAGTATTTATCTAAAAAAAACTAAAAATAAGGACGAAGTTTATTTTCTTATGGATGAGGAGCTAAAGGATTTACTAAAGAGCTATATAGAAAAATTAAATATAACAGAAGGGCCACTATTAGTTGGTAAGGGTGGAAGGAGAATCCAGACAAGTGTGATACATAAAGTCTTTATAAGGATTAGAGAAGAGGCCCAGCTGCCAAAGGGTTTTAAAGTTCACGGATTTCGAAGATATTTTGCTGACAGAGCAAGAAGGGAGGGGGTGGATGTGTATATTCTAAAGGAGCTTTTGAGGCATAAAGATGTAAAAACTACTCTTAAGTACGTAGATGTCGTAGAGAAAGAAAAAAGAGAGGCTTTGGCTAAAATAAAAATTGATTTTTAAAGTAGATCTATTGAGTCAGCCAACTCTTTTCCAGTGGTGTGGAGGTATATTTCAGTAGATTTTATGGTTTTGTGACCTAATAGGTTTTTTATTTTTACCAGGCTCACATTCTTTCTCAAGAGTCTTGTAGCAAAGGTATGGCGAAGACTATGGATAGTGTAGCCTTTTGGAGAGAGCCCTGACATTTTAAAATACCTTTCAAATAACCGTACTAGAGTGCTAGGGGTTAACCTCCTGTTCCTTTCACCGGCAAACAAGGCATTGCAGGTAAGGGGAAGCCGAGTATCCAGGTAGGTTTGAAGAAGAAAGGCTATATTTTTATGAATGGGAATAGTTCTATCGGTTTTGTTCTTTGAATTACGAATAACTAGATGACTGGTACCTAGATTTATATCGTTCCAGTTAAGATTGAGGAGCTCTGTTTTCCGGATGCCGCTATAGGCAAACATGGTAAGGATTAGTTTATCCCTTATGATAAATTTTCTAAGCCTATTGCTTTTAAGTCTATCCGGAGCGGAAAGCAGTTTTTCAAGCTCTATATCATTTAAGAATTTAGGTATAGGCGTTGGGATTCTGGGGGTTCTAAGGAATATGGTGGGATTGTCAGTTATGATCTTTGAAGCACTAAGGTATCCGAAAAAGCTTTTAATAACAGCAATCTTACTAGCCACAGAGGCTACCTTTAGATTTTTCTTGGTTTTAATATGTTCCAGGTAGTCTCTAATGTGATTTATTTTAACTGAGTCCAGATCGGAGATACAGAAATGCTCCTCTAGATAGGAGCATAGGGAACCAAGATCTGACTTGTATTTGTCAATAGTTCGAGGGGAGGCGTTTTTTTCGATGATGAGATACTTTCGAAAACCATTCACTTGATGATGCATAATTATCACTCACTTTCATTGGGCATGAGTGATAAAGATTTTAGGGAAAAAGTGGAATATAATGGTGATTATAATTTCAATTCTGTACAAGTAAGTTCTAAAAAGAAAAATTTGATTTCATTGTCTATGGTATGCTCGATATTTTAATAATTTTATTTTAGATTTGTTTAAAAAAGGAATATTAAAAATTAGTAATAATAGCTTTTTTAAAAGTAATAGAAAATAAAGGAGCAAAGATTAACTATTCGCAATTTTAGTAAACGGTGGATCAATATTGAATAGATTAAGTAAAACCTGCTTGTAAAGCATTCAAAGCAAGGACTGCTGCTCCCGGAGTTGGTTTTGGATTGTAAGTTAGACTGTTAGATAGTACAATTTATATTATAGGAAAATAATAGTAATATCCTGATTAAAACAGGAATAGGTTTAATTATAATGGCTAGATCAAAAGAAGGCTGGTATGAAATATTCTAACTATAAGACCAGAATTAAAAAAGTACGTGAAGATTTAATAGAGGTCATTCCAAGTGTTTGTTCAGAAAGAGCTGAATTATTAACTGAATCATATAAAGAGACTGAAGACTTGCCTATAATCATTAGAAGAGCAAAAGCGCTTGGTAATATCCTTTCTAATATGTCAATATTCATCGAAGATGATCAGATGATTGTCGGCAATCAGGCATCAAGACAGAAAGCTGCACCAATTTTTCCGGAATACTCCATCCAATGGGTAATTGATGAATTGGATGAATTCGATAAGAGACCTGGAGACATGTTTTTGATAGATGAATTGACTAAGGAAAAATTAAGGAGTATTTATTCTTATTGGAAGGGAAAGACCCACCAGGATGATGTTGAAAAAACCATCAGTAAAACGAGCAAATTAGCAGAGAAACAAAATGTTTTACAT
>SDBT01008112.1_pt1 | contig 17201 bp, 17 predicted proteins | sample 2277101 | NCBI WGS metagenome assembly SDBT01 (sample SAMN10404973, study PRJNA504765) | marine sediment metagenome | isolation source: marine sediment core GS10_PC15, 103 cmbsf | place: Arctic Ocean: Southern Knipovich Ridge | collected 2010
CTCAAAGAGTTGTGACCAGACCGCTCCCAATACCTCGAGACTTGAGAAATAAGGATAGGCCCCGCGCTGCTGAAGAGGTTACTACTTTACTTAATCAACCTGGTGGTGGTGTTTTACCAGCCTTCGAAGAAGGTGTAGACGTTTCTGAGAAAATAAGAGCTAGAGGACAGATTACAAGGTTAGAGAACAAAGAAGATGCTGCTGAACAACTATATGTGTCTGGAGGTGTATTCACAGGTTTGAATGTTACTTCGAGTCTTTGGGCGTGGGGTCAACCTGATAGAGAACCGACCTCACGAGAATATTTTGCAGCGATCGTGGGCAAGGTCCGCCAACCTGGAAAATCAGTTACGTCTATCCAGATTCGGTTTACGTCAGCTGATGGCGCAATTCGCCAGTCGTCTTTACCTGGAGAGTTTACTACACCTAAGGATTTACGTAATCTTTTTGCATCTCAGGGATTTAAACCGCAGAGAGGACGAATCTATGCTGTTGACGCGGGAATACAGGTTGGGAGCGACTATTGGTTTAACGCTGCAAACACCCCAGGCTCCGTCGACATCGACATGACATTCTTCAAAGTCAACAGATTACGTATTGAAGGGGGTGCAATGGTTCCAAGAGTATTACATGGATGTCATATGGCAAAGAATAAGATCATTAACGGATTCGTTTGCCAAAACTTCCCAAGCACTCACAACAACTGTCTTATAGAAACTTTTAGATATACGACTGGACAGAAAACAATGACCTCTTACAAAATCAAGCGAGATGTGTTACAACATGCGTACAAAGACAAAATGCTTAGTTTGGATGACATACCAATCCTTGAGAAACATTTTGGATGTAATGTAAAGGTCATATCTGGATCGAAGAGGATCATTGTGCCGATAGCTGAGGGTGAATCAAACACGTTTACAAATCCTAACCTTATCAGTTTCAGGACGACGGTGATTTATGAAGAGAATTCTCTCTACGAGAGCCTTGAAAATGACGAGTATGATTTTTGGATAATGTACGACGCACAGAAGAAACATTTCTCACTTGTTGTGAAAAGGACCGACACGAAATATTGTCCCCACTCAGGACTGAATTTAGCCCTCGGCAAGAAACGAGCTACATATACAAATATTAAGAATGAACTATTTCATCAGGGTAGATTAACGAAACCACCTACGTTGAGACAAAAACAGAAGGAAGCTCGTAGGAGGAAGAAAGAAGAGAAGAATGACAAGAATAGTATCTACAATAAACCGAAGAAATATTGGTTCTTTGACTACGAAACAGTGTACAACGACCGAGGAAACCTATTGCCCTACTCAGCGGCGGCTGTTAAGGTGCAGCTTGTACCAAAACATGACAAAGACCCAAAATGGGACAGAGATGTAAAGGAGGCCTATGATCTTATACGTAATGGAGAAGGTGAAAGGATTCACAATTTATTTATAAGCGGTTCAAAGGAAATTAATAAAGCTATCAACGATCTAGAACCTCCACCTCGAGAGATGAAATGGGAGATAGAGAAGAAGTTTTTCGACCTTTCTATCGCCTGTAGTGTAAATCTTCTAAAGTTTCTGTTAAATAACTACAGTGCAGACGACGACAACATTCTTATAGGGTACAACAGCTCTAGGTTTGACGACTACATACTTTTTGAAGAGCTAATGACGAAAGAGCTTATCAATCCTAAAAGTGTATTTTTAGCAAGTAACTCTATACTTGGACTAAAGTTCTCGAGTTTTAGAGCCATAGATCTTTGTAGATTTTTAATGATGCCTTTGAAAGTTGCTTGCAGAGAGTTTGCGTGTGATCAACAGAAATCGTCTCTTACTCACGGAGAGATACAACAGCTCTATTTCAAAGACCCAGATAACTTCTTCGCCAATATGAAGAAGAACTACGATAAAATCAAGGATTACAACGTACAAGATTGTGTAAGTCTATGCGACCTGTATTTCAAGACAAGAGATGCTTTCTTGAAGATAGGCAAACAGGATATCAACTACTTCTTAACTATTAGTCAGATGGCGTTTACCAAATGGGATGACACAAGACATCAGGTACGGATTCCTGAGACAATTGATGTGTGGAAATTTTTTCGTAAAGCTGTCATTGGAGGGCGTTCTCAAGTTTTTCAGAAGGGACATTACAAGGGAAAATTTAATGTCAAAGACGTGAAGAGTCTCTACCCTTACGTGATGTTGTACTGTCAATTTCCAATAGGACAGGAGAAGAAGGCCCATATATATATGGGTAAAAAGTATTTGGGTGTCTACAAAGTCAAAATCAACTCCCAGCCAAAAGACAAGATAGTCCCTCACAAGAAGAAGAATGGGGCGTGGGATTGGGCGTTTGAGGGTATATTTGATTGTGTTTTAACAAGCGTTGATATTGAATGTTTACTGAGACACGGGGCCGACATTGAGATAGGTGAAGGATATTATTGGGACAAATCGAGCTACGACGTATTCAAAGAGTATCTAATCCCATTCAAGGATGAGAAAACCAGACAGGACAAACTCAAGAACAACCCAAAAACCAAACATCTATACAATGCTGCTATTAGAGGTATCTGTAAGCTCGCAATGAATGCGCTGAGCGGTAAAGTTATTCAGAGAATATTTGAGACCGAATGCAAACTACTCGCGAGATCTGAGGCTATGATTCAGTTTACCGAGACTCACACTAATGTTACAATGGATCCGCTCCAAAAGATTGGTGCTGTATTCATGAGAGGGAAGAAGATCGAGATCAATTACAACTACAGGTCAATCAAGCCTTGTCATCTGGGGGTGTTCATCTACGCATATGCTAGAACACATATGTACGAGTCAGTCATATCGAAGATAGAGGACAAGAAAGCGATGGATACAGATTCGCTCCACGCTCACGAAGATATTAAATTTCCCATAGCTGATCCTAGAACTTATGAAGTGAGTGACCCTGGCTCGTTCTTCGGTAAATACGTTGAGGGTAGCGAGTTTGGAATGTTTGAAGAGGAGTTGAGTGATCTCTTCACAACGAGAGATAGCTATTACATCTGCCCAAAGTTCTACGGGTATTTTAGCGACGACAAACACAAACACAATAAGAGATGTTGGGATGATTGCGACATGGAATTTGAATGTAAGATGAAATGCAAAGGGGTCAAAGCGTCCGACAAACTTGCAGTCATGACCAAGGTTGATTTTAATAATATGAATATCGAAGAAAAGTTTGAACATTTTAACACCCTTGAACCTGTCATCTCAGAGAAGATGTATCAAGATCTCACTAGAGGGAAACAGGTTTCATATATAAGTAGCCAAATCAAAAAGGTTGTGAGTGACAAGACAGGAAAGGTGTTTAGGCTGGAGCAGAGATACATATTTAAGGTGCTTAATCGAGATGGGAGAGCTGCATATGCAAAGTAAATCAAAGATTTTGTTTGGCAATAACCAAACAAAATGAAACAGATTACAAAAGTGCTTTAATTACAGGGCCAAGCACAGGGCCTACAACGGGAATCTTTCCTAGTAGATCCCCAAGTATACCTGAACCTTGTTTCCCAGCTTCCACGTCTCTACGAGATACAAAACGATTAACTCTAGTGTTACCAGGACAGATAGGACAATTCCCCACGAGTCTAAAACGCGATCCATTCTGCACAATATCTTGATTAAGAATCTGTTCCACAGGAACTTTGCGTCTGCATTTCACACAAAAAACAGTCATAGACATATCAAAGAATTACTTCGTAATTTTTGATGGTTATGTGATAAATCCTGTTTAGTTTTGCTCCGCAAAATAAACGGAAATCCTCCTAATCTGTTTACAGATTCGAAGTTCGATTTATCATGTTGACAACATGTATACCTTCTAGTATACATGTATTATACTTTTTAAACGGTTTATGTATTCATTTCAATCTTCGAATCATCTTTTTTATTCTATTCTTTTCTCTTGGAAGTAAAAGATCAGTGGTAGACAACGTCGTTAACATATACAGTGTCTGCTTGAGAACAGGGTAACGCGCCTGCACCGGCTCCGCCGGCACGAAGGCCTCTTCTGACCCGCTAGATTGAGAATCTAAACGTTCGTAATCAGGAAATTCATCTTCTTCAGACGAAGATTCAGGCTTGATAACTTGTGAAGACGCGAGCCTAACGGCTCCGTCTGATCCAAACTTGATTTTGTGTACCGCATCAACAACATTTAGACGAGACATGGTTATCTCTTATATATGTAAGAGATAACTTTTAAGTTCATTAAACGTCCACGTTGCCGAAGTCAAAGACTTGCGGCTTCGTCTAGATCCGAGTCTTCGACTCGATCTGAGTTATCCCAAAGGGATAACTTTATGCAATTTCTTCGATTGTTTTCGAAGTAACTTTTCACGTTTAGGTTGATCACGTACAATCATTGATGAGAAGCTATCTAAATCAGACTGCAATTTCTTGACACTTTTGTCTAAAGACATTTCTTGTTTTTCAAGATCTGCAATATCTGTTTTGTAACCCTGAGATTCTTTTGTAAGTTCCCTCAGTTCCGAATCAACTTTCCCTTTGGCAACTTCTATACGGTGTTTTTTGTCTACGCAGACCGAAAGATCTGATCTATTGCTGATTAGAATTTCCTCTGACCGATCGAGGGTTTCTATGAGTGCGTGTAGGTGGTCTCGAACGCCAGAGTACTTCGATTCTTCTTTCGTGGGGAAATATCCATATGTTGGATTCTCAGAAGGTGTTGTATCAACGATGATAGAATCAACAATAGGAAGTTTTTTTGCCCGTTTACTGGCCATATCAAAGAATTACTTCGTAATTTTTCGATTTATCATGTCGAGTAACCTATAGCGCTTATTTACTGTAGGTTATATTTTTAAGGGAGTTTTATTCCGTCACTCATGAGGGAAACAGCTCCACACCAAATACCTCCACGGCCTCACTAGCTGGGGTTATGTTTGTTAAAGTCACGCAGAACATGGCCGATCTTTCGACGCTAAGGGTGTTGATGGTGTTTAGGAATGTCACGCCAGTATTGGTTGCAAAAGTAAGTGTGTTGGTACCTGAATTAAGAACGTAGAAGTGAAAGGTCTGATTTACAATAGGATTCTTCATAAATGCGACAAGACTTGCAGCGGTAGGCATTGTGTACGTGCTTACCGCGGTGTTATTTGAGAGGATTGTGCCGCTAAGAATCTGGCTAGGAGTTATAGTGACCGTATTTACAAGAGTTATACGTGTAGTAAACGTATAGGTCTGGGCCCTCGTAATACCCAGATTTGAAATTATTACGCCGTTAAGAAAGACGTCTGCATCGGTAGTCTTCTCTTGGATCACGTCTGACTTCAACGAAAATGAAGAGACATTTCCATCGTTAAGAGACATTCGAAAGGCCTCTGTAAAACCACTGACTGCTGGTAAATCTGCTGTCGAGACGTATGTTCCGTCCACTAAGAAAACTACGTCTACCGGATTGGAACCTCCTTCACTCGCTCCTCGAATGAGAAAATCTCCAGTGGGTATATCTAATGTTGTGTCCGCGTATCGTGTATTCCCTTCGATAGAGTTTGCGATAAGAGCTCCTCCAGAACCGTTGTCGTCTGTGTCAGACTGCAAAAAGATGCTTACGTCATCTATGGACTCAAAATTCAACTGGGCGTCCGTCGTGGTAGCTTTCTTACCAATCTGTAGGACGGTTGTTGTAGCAGTACCGCTGGCTAAGATAGTCCCTACAATCTCTAACGTAGGCGGCGAGGGAACGGCGGGTCCTGTTATTTTTGGTGTAATGATCTCGTTTACGACGATCTGGTTGAGAACAACATCATTCGACGTTTTCAAACCGGAAGAGGTAGCGCTGTCGTATATGAGAAGCTCGTTATTAGCGCCTGCTGGGAAACGCGTTACCTCATCTCCAAATCCTCCCCCAAGGTCAAATGTGAGAAGGTCGCCTTTGGTAGTAAACTCTGATCTAACAGCTGTTAGATCTACATATCCTTTATTTGCACTGTCATTTGCGATTATCGGAGCCGTAAGATTTTTGATCTGAAATGATTCTGCGGACCAGGCACCTTGTACAAAAGGCAATCCTGCATCACCTTGAATGATGTCCCTCTGTTGAAACCCGAATATACTATAATTGCCTGTGGTACCCATGATTGGTTCCTATTATAATAATAGGAATACAAATGTTTAAACCCATTTCTATTTAACTTCGATGTCATCTGGGTCAATGGAAAGTAGTTGGTCAAAACCACATCGAAGATGTTCACATAGATTGAGGGCATTTTTATCTACAAGTAGGAAATTGAAAGGGTTACGCGTGGCCTCCTTGAAGATCTTTGTAAAACGTTTTGTGCCCACGCGCATTCCAAGAGTTTTTGCAATTTGCGTCTGTTTGTTATTCTCGGACGGTCGGAACAACGCTACATAATCACAGTTGTGTCTTACAAACTTTGGCGTGTCAAAGAAACTCTGTGAAAGATAGATACAGCTGCAGTCTTTGTGTCTAGAGATTCGAAACATCTCTGATATTTTACTCTGGTTCTTATCGGTTACGAAATCGTCGAAGATGAATAGTTTATGTACTCCGCGTTTTAGATCTTTAATGTTTGGTATATCGTCCATTTTGTCGCTAAACGTAGCCAATTGAAACGGATTGTCCGTCTCGTCTATGATCTCCTGCATATCCTTGAATTCCTTACGTAGTGCTATCCACATCTCGTCATCTAGGTCTTTCGCGAAGATAAAGATTCGCTCCCAGGTAATTGTTTTGAGAATCATGTTTGCAACCATATTTGTTTTTCCAGAGTTACTTGGGGCAGACACCAACATCCTAAAGAAGTTCTTAGGCGCAAGGAAGTGTCTGTTCTGAGGTTTGTCACGTTTTTCAAAAAGATGGTCCAGGTTTTCGATTTCAATAACTCTAGGGTCGTCAAGTGTTTTGGCGTTTCGCTCACGCATTTTAGTGGAGTTACACATCTATTATTAACATAAACATATCTTTATTATAATATAAGATAATCTACCTGCGATATTTGTCATGGCTAGCTTCTTTAGGAGAGTTTCGGACCAAAAACAGCTTCAAGAACTTGTAAATAAATTTACCGCAAGTAGACGTCAGTTCGCCGCGCAAGTATTGGGGACTAGTACTGCGCGAAAACTTACACGTAAAGATATTCGAGAAAAGACCGACCCTATCACGCAAAGACTTGACGTTCAACGTAGAATATCTCTGTTGACCCCTGAAGAACTTGTAAAAGTTGCGAAACAGATTCAGAAAGATTCTGTTGATCTTGCGAAAGTAACTACTCTTCCTAGATTGGAAGCTATCATCAAGAGATCAAAAACTGTCGAGGAAGACATTGACGTCGATCCAGTTATTCTTGACCAGATTATCGCCGATCTACAACAGGCTTCGGCAGATGATGGTGTAAGAGATCAGTTGGAAGATGTTAGACAGGACGTCGAAGGTGTTGGACAGGAAGGACGGCTGTTAGATCAAAGAGAGGTTGAAGAAATTGCCGAAGCTATTGCACAGTTTCGTCGAGAGGCAACCTTGAAGGAGAGTTTAATAGAAGAACAGCGATCGGTTCTACAGACTATTCTCCTTACATTTCCAGAAGTTAGAGCAGCCGTAAGTGATACGTTCGAAAGAGCAAAGACTAAAGAGACAGAAGAGATCCTTTCTGGCACAGACCAACTGTTAGATATTTTAGATTTTGCAGAGGAGAATGCGGAGTTGAAAGGTGAAGAGAGAATTGTGGTACAAGGAAATATTGTCGAATTCCTTGACGCGGTTAATGAAATTTCTGTAGCAAAAATAACGGAGAGACTTCCACCACCTGGAACAGAGCTACCGCTTGTCCCAGAGGAAGAAGAGGAAGAAGAGGAAGAAGAGGAAGAAGAGGAAGAAGAGGAAGAAGAGGAAGAGGAAGCGGTAGGTCCTTTGGAAACAATCGCTGCTTTGCGCATTCCCAGAACACAACCTGTTTCGATCCTTACGCCTGAGTTTGTAAGGTTTAGTGAAGAAAGTACGGAACAGGCTCCTATAGCTGTTTTTGATTGGAGAAGTACTGGCTCTATCGTCATCGACACGGATTCTGGGTTAACCACTGTCGTTACAGAGGCCGGGGAAGGGTCTATTTCTTTCACTTCTGCCCAAAATCCAGGTATTTTCCGATTGCTTATGTGGCCGTATGAAGCACCTCTTAGTGACCCTCTCAACCCTATAGTGATTAAAGATCGTTCCCCTGTAGAGCTTGGGGTAACCGCTGGACAGATGACAGCGTTTGTGGAGCTTGTCGGGGACGAAGAAGATGACGGATCTTTGAAATATGAAAAAGTGTTTCTGCCTTTCAAAGATGACCCAAGAGGACAGTTAGCAGCAAAGAGAACAGTAGGATTAGGCGTTAAGAGAGGGCAAGGAATTTTTGGACCAGGAAAAGCCCCTCTAGCATTGCGAATAATAAAACAAGGATTTAGAAGAAGACGGACACCGTCAAAACAAAAACCTACTCAAGCAGAGATTAGAAGATTGACCCAAAATATTCCTCCCGTATTTAGGCGGGGTCGAGGCATTAAGAGAGAGCTATTGAAGAAAGGCATACAGAAAATTACGGGTAGAGATGCAGACCCATTTGCCACAACGAAACCATTCTCTGCACCCAGAATTAGAAAGCCTAGAACGTTTGGTCAAGGCGTGAAAACTCTTACGGCTGCACAGATTAGAAAGCTAACGGAAGAGCTTACCGATGAACAGATCGAAAGATTGAGGAATGAGGGCGGATTGACAGATGGTAGAACAGATGGAAGAGGTGCCGACGCGGCGGTACTTTTGCCTGAACCAGGGTTTGGCACCGGCGCAAGGTCGTTGCAAGAAAAGATTGTGTTTCCAAAGATAACGAGGCCTGGTGAGTTAATACCACGTCCTGCTCCTGTAAAGCAGAAGAAAGTACGTTTCGCTCGAAGAACAGGTACTGCAGGCCTTGCTCAATTTTCAACACCACCAAGACTCGGATCTGTGCTTGACCCTCCTGGTAGCATTAGGCCAGGGTTAATAGGATCGAGGGCAACTACCGGAAGGTTCAAGAGAGGACGTGGAATACAGAAGAAATTTAAACCTTTCATTGTTCAACGAGACCCTCAAGATCCCAGCGTCGGCATATTCGGCAAGATAATCATAAATCTGGCAAAGCTAATGAATTTTAGAGAATTGGAAGTTTTTGATTTAGAAGGAAATCCTATATTTAGTAAGAGGGTCGAACCATCGCTGGTAAAATTATTGCTGAAACGTTTCTCTTCGAAAGACAAACATAGTCAGGACACTATCCGTACCTTTAGAAGGCTTGTAAAGTTATCCGACCTATCTTTCAGACCTAGCAGCAAGAAATTGGCCTTGATTACAGAAGCACCAGATGGAAGAAGGAAACCTTCTCGCTCGAAGAGCGTAGCGAGTGGTTCTCACTTAGGACGTGGAATTGAGGTTGTCTCAAGCATAGAAGAGCTTATGCCTCGACTAAATGTCCTGATTAGTCAGATGGAGATGGCCCAATTTCCAGCAGATGTTAAGAGAAAGGCAAGTGATATTGCAGATATTCTACTTCAGGAAGGAGGGCTAACGAAACCCCAACATAAACAGCTATCTACTTTCATCATAAACGCCTAAACTCATGAAAATTCACGGAGTGAATCTTTCATAACGCAAACCATATAAAAACTATCTCTACTTAATATAAGTAGACATAAGGCACCGCCTTTAAACGCTATTCAAGATTGCGAATTTAGTACTATCAAACTCCTTCCTTTCAGGTAGTACGCAGCCGAGTGAGAATTTCACAACCTTCTTCGGCAGAAACCTCAGATTCGACGATGCACTTTATGAAATTGGACTGGTTCAGTTCGATGTCATCTTCGCTTGGTTCAATATAAGCGCTTCGTTAGGTAATAACACCTATACGTACACTCTAGGAGGACCTACTGTACGAGCTGTAACCATGCCCGATGGGCAATATACTATACAGGCAATCAACCAGTTCCTTACCGATGAGATGATTGCAAATGGGGATTTCCCTGGACCACCCGCGACTCCGCCGATCCAAATCCTCCCTAATTTTTCTACAGGAAAAGTGGACATTCTTATCAACGACGTTACTTTCTCGCTACAATTAGATACAGGAAGTACATTCCATCTACTACTCGGGTTTGCGGCCATAGATGTTACCGTGACGCAGACAGGAACCCTACCCGCCAATATAAATAACGGTATAACGAATCTCCTTATACATTGCTCCCTAGCATCATCGAGTTACCTAAACGATGGCTCAGACGACTCTATGCATTCTATAGCGATCAACGCGGCTCCGTTCGAGAGCATCACTTTTTCAGCTCCTACGATCGTCTGGCTACCAATGGAACAGCGGAATGTAGATTCTGTCACAATGCGGCTTTCAGATCAAGACAACAATACCGCTAAAGTCGCCCTCAGTGGGGAACCTATCAGCTACCAACTTCATATAAGAAGGCGTAGAGACCAAACTGTTACCATAAACAAGTAATCAGAAACATTGTACGTCGCCATTCACATATGTGAATGGCGATAAGCTCCTTTCTAGGCGTCAGGATTGGATAAAACAGTAAACGTTGGATTAGGTGAACCTTTAGGTTGACATAACCGCACAACAACTACGAATTGTATTAAAATCATCTTTGCTATAATTCAAGTACTAACTACGATGGCAAGAGTATTAAGAAGAAGAGATCTAACTACGCGCATTCCCATATTTGGGGCTGGCATTCGATCTGCATTGAAATCTTTTGTACCGGGTCTTGTAGGCATATTTACTAGTAAAGCAGCTCGTAAATTCCTTAGAGCTGCTTTAACAAAATCAAAACGATTTGCTCGAGACGCTATCATTGAAAACAGAGCATTCTTAGAGGGAATCGTGGAGAAAAGTTTACCCCTTATCGCAAATGTTAGTTTAGAAGCATTAGGATCATTTGGTACACAAAAACAACAGGCAGGATTGAGGAAAGGACTTGTTTTCGGGAGTCAACTGTTAGGTAAAACTTTAAAAGGTCGTCTAAAGTCTGCAATCGACAAACTTGATGCAGACAGAAAACAGATGAGAGCCATGTTGAAAGCAGAAGAGAAGAAAGGCGGCAGATTACATGGCTCAAGGATGGGTCTAAACTTTACACAGGGAAGGGGAACAGGGACTAAAAGAATAAAAGGCAGACAGGTTCCAAACACTTCAGGGTTAAAACCGCAGACTCGAACACTACTTGAAAATATTTTAGCTCGTACTCGCCAAGGTAGAGGTAGAAATAGAATCGGTTCAGGTCTGATGGAGATTTAGAAATATGTACATAAAGACATGCAACTTATAATGTAAGTTGCATTCCAAAAGTCTTTTTAAGACTTAAAAACTTTATTAAATACTTGTAAGAGCATACTGAAGCTCTAAACTCAATCAAAATTACCTCTACCGGTGCACCTTCTCCAAAGGAGGACCAAGTTGATTTCATTACATCGCAAATCTGGAACATTTTTGCGAAACCTAAGGTAGATGACAGTATTACACAGCTAGAAAACTTTGAGTTTCGAGAAAGAACATCTGGAGATTTAGACAATGCGAGCATTTTTCAATTAAATAATGTGGATCTTGACGTCTGGATTTTGCCCAGTGAGTCTGTGATCCAAGTGAATGTCCGTGTGGTGCAAGACGCGGATGGTGCAGCTTTTCCTGGAGGCAACGCAGGACGTATAGCGATCGCTAGCGCGTGGTCCCTATACCAACAGGTCGAGCTATTTATCGATGGGGTACTTATCGAATCGAAGCGAGACCCTCAGCATATATATAATGTTCAAACGTTGGTAGAGAGCAGTTTCGAGTGGGCTCAGAAAAGTGCCACCTCAGCATTTTGGTACCCAGATCAAGGAAATACAACTGCGGTAACCGACGGGACAAACCCTTCTTTCGCTGCTAGACAGCTACGCACGGATCAAGGCAGACAAGCCAGCATCTTTTTGCCGTTGAGAGATATGTTTGGGTTCTTCAGAGATCGACCGGTCTCTAACAGGCAGCTGCCTACCGTACTTTGTGCGGTGGGATAAACAGTGTTACTGCCTAGTCTCTTGTTTCAAGAGGCGAAACACCTTGTTGCGGGAATCTCCGTGCATACACAACTCCTATCCTTTTGAGGAAACTCAAAAAGGAAACTCAGGGTAACGACCTCGAGAGGAATAACGTTGTGTTGCGGACAATCCGCAGGCTTACTACCTAAGTCCGTTATGATAGGATATGGTAGGGTCTCAACGACTGAACGGGTGTTGGTGAACTACGATGAGTTTATCAGCTCTAGTTTGCTTAAGATACAGTCTATTCCCACCTGCGAAGGTGTTACAGTGTAGAACCTGTAAGTTCGAGGACCGAAGGAGGAAATTCCTTCGGGAGAACGGTGTAAAAGAACAATTTCGCGATTCGCGGGCACAAATTTGAGGTAAAATTGACTCCCGCGTTGCCTAGCCAGGCATTACACAAGAATGCAGGTGTAGCTGCCGGCAGATTGAATTTCAAGTCCATGAGTGTTTGGTACAAAACCATAAGACCGTCGGTGGCCATTGAAGGCGCTTTGAACAGCCAGCTGGTCACGGGAAAAGAGGTGACCCTTTTGTGGAGAGATTCACAGCTTAAGAGAAGCCGTAAGTTCGACGCAGACATCACCAGACCAGAATTCAGAGTGGATGTAACAGGTGGTATGCCCTCTAGGGTGTTCTTATTCGCTCTAAGCGAAGCACAGGTCTCAGGAGATTCTGACATAAATAAGCTCATCTACGGCGATTTGGGAGATGGGCCGTCGCTAGACGTCAGCCAGGTGCAAATAAGGCTCAACCAGGTGAATTTTCCTCAGACAGCATTAAATATAAATTTCGGCTTCGGTGGACAGGCCTCTGAAGAAGATTATGTGAGAAGTTATTACGCACATTTTCTTGTGCCAGGCATGCACGCTATGGGAGACCAAGAGACCGGCTCTATCGTAAGCTTTGAAGAATACAAATCAACCTACCCTATCTACGTCTTTGACCTGATTAGCGCACGTAGTTTGTTCGAATCACGTCAAGATTTCGTCGTCACATTTTCGGTTATTCTGAGGAATGCAGCGAACCAAGATTACTTCTTGTATGCTCTCGTGGAGAAACAACGGAGAAGCACATTAAAAGGCAGCAACGAAAAAATGTTAATCCAGATATAAATGTTAATAAAAGTGAGATAGTAATTTTACCACTCATGTTTTTGAGTGGTAATCATGGACAATAGAATTTGTAATTCGTGTCACAATCTAAAGAAAATAGGTCAATATAGTTTGAATAAGTCTGGCAACTACTTCAAATCATGTAACCCTTGTAGAATAAGAAGAAAGCAGTATTACTTGAATCGAAGAACTAAGGCTTTAGTAGAGATGAAACAATATCGAGGTAATCACAAAGAAGAAACAAAACAATATAACAAAGATCACAAAGAAGAAAAATTATTGTACAACAAACAATATAGAAAAGATAATGTAGAGGAAATAAAACAATATAACAAAGATCGCAGAGAAGAAAACAAAAAATGGAGAAGCAGAAATTGGAACAAATGTCTAGTTAATTCATGTAGAACAAAAGATAGAATATGCAACCGTTATTTCGCTCTGGACGTATTCTTTATACGTCAAATCCTTGAACACCAAGACAACGGAATGTGTTATCACTGTAACAAATTGATGGACTTAACTAAGGGAGATGCAAGCAACAATCAGATTTCAATTGATAGAGTAAACAACAATTTAGGACATTCTCGCGGAAATGTGGTTCTTGCACATTGGGGTTGTAACAACCATCGACATTCTACTCCAATTGAAAAATTTACTCCCAATCCTAAATACACTATTTTACCAGACCCTGAAATTTAAATTATGCTAGTAAAAGTTAATAAAAAATGAGAAAGTATAAAGATTCTCGTTATATATAATATAACGAGAACAGAACAAGATGGACAAACTACAAAAGCAGCAACAATTTTACGATTTGTTAGTAAACCAAGTAATAAAATATATTCACGCAGACGATCTTGACAGAATAAAGGCGCTATTTATACAATACAACGTAAATAAAGAGAATCTAGACAAAAAATATGTTAGACTATTTATAATCTGTCTATTGAAGCTTCAATCCATTACGAGTAATATTTGGCGTTTCTTTTTTGATAAGTTTGGGCTAACTTCGGAAGATTTGCTTGAAGCGGCTGCCTTAAGGGATTCTGTTGATAATAAAGCAAAAGGATTGACGGAAGCGCAGATAGACGAGATGTTTAAGAATGGACTTATAGGGTTATACTGTTAATCACTAAACCTAAATAGTTTAAACATCATCGTGTTATATATATAACACGATGTCTGAGGTTCAATCAATTACATTTAAGAAGAGGTTCTGGTCCGTTCCGCGCGCGAAAAAGTGGCTTCGAGAGCATGATTACACCTCAAAAAAGGTAGATGTAACGCCAACTCTGTTGAGATTCAGACAGCAACCTGCCAGTAGGTTCAAACGAATACGAACGAAACCAATCACTCCTTCTATCTCTTTAGTACTGGGTTTCAAAGAATGAGGTCTACGCAAAAGCTCTTGTGCAAAGAACAGTTAGGAAGCCCGTTAGGATTGGACAACCACAACCAGAGCATATTTGAGTTGTTAGAAGCGACGCGGGCTGGTTATTTAAGGATTGTGAAGTTCTTGTTGATAAAGAATACATACGACGTTAACTACATACAGAGAGTAATGGACATCGCCGTGGAGAACGATCATCGCCACATCATAAACCTTGTAAACGCGATCGGTATTGTATATCTAACTCGCGGAAAAGAAAGAATAACTGCTGAGTTTGCTAAGAAATTCCTAAAGAACTGTTCAGGTGCTACACACGTGAGAAAACTAGCTGAACATCTATCTATCTGCCCAAAATGTTACTACGTGTACCATAACCTAACTGTATCTGTCTGTCTGTACTGTCAGATCAACCTTGAAAGGTTTGTAAAAACAATATTTGTGGATGATTATTTAGTCTAAAGGGATAAGGTCTATAATATATCTCGCAAGAGGTCACTTACCAACATCCCATTTTCAGACGGTTTGTAATAGAACTACGCCTACGGCGAGAAGAGGGGTTGCCATCCTCTCCACAAAAACAATAAAATTCATTCGACCATCTTCCAGACGAGTTATTTACAACAGACTAGTCTGCTGCAGCACGAGTTTTACTTGGAGCTGCATTAAATACTCGTTTGGAAAATAGTCGCAATGTTTTGTAATTAGGTCTCTAGAGACCACTCTCATGTGAGAGTTGTCTTATTAAGTTCTAAATGAAGGTATGTTTCTTCCTTCTCCTTTTCTTCCTTCTCCTTCTTTCGACATATTCTCCATTTATCCACATCTGTTTATCTGTCATGTATTTTCCGTTTATCCACCATTCTTTTACAAATGGCATTGTCACCATCTGATAATCTTTTATGAGTTTCCCTTGAAATTTATCACCTCTATGTAACCATCTACGTTCTCCTCCAATTATGTGTGCTGGCCCATCTCTTCTATGTAATTTTCCAAGCTTGTAATAAGAACTGATAAGAGCAGGTCCAAATGGATTATGTAGTTTACCGTTCCACATAATCTTAATATTACCTTTCTCAGTTGTTTTCAAAACTAAATGTTTGTTCCACATCTTCCTTCTATCGGATTTGTATGACAGTGTTTTGTTTATGGCTTTGCATGTTCTGGAAAGAGAGCCCCATAGCTCTGGCGCGTAAAAGGCTATCTTCTTCCATAGGTTACCTTCACGAATGACAACTAACTGTCCTTCTGTATTTGTGAAAGATCCATACATCTTTGCTGTTATTATTAGGTTCGTGAAGTGCTTAACTCATTTATGTTAATGAGTTAAATTTATGTAATTTATCCTATCCAATTTCCTTCGTCTTTCTTAACAAAAAGATTCTTGTCGTTATCCCACGAAAGCCCTTCCTTTAGTTTTATCGAAGGTTTACATTCTAAATTATGTAATGTATATAATATTTCAATCTTCTTTTGAAGAACTAATAACGTTTTGAGGTTAATGGCTATATTTTTGCGTACGTCGTCAAATGATTCTTGAATATTCATGTTTAGTAAGTTCTCTCTTATATTACACCTACGAAATGTTTAAGACATTTATGTTAATTTGTTGTTTATCGAACAAACTTTGTTATGAATTCTTCATTATTGTCTGATGGCTTCTGAGTGAGGCTATATACAATGTCGTGAAAATCAACTCCTTTGTCTAGCTGCTTTAATACAAATATTGTGAACGCTCCACAAGTATTTGTGCCTAGTTTCTGCAACATATTGGTTTGAAACAATATCTTCTTACCAGAGGTACGAAGAAACTTTTCTATAAGCGTCGGTGGTCGATTTCCGTAGGAGTCAAAGTAGATTACACGTAACAGATTAGGGCTGTTAAACGCGCAAACCCAGTGGCTCCCACTTTTCGAGTTCTTGTCAAAATTGATAACCAGCCCTTCCAAAGGTTTTATTGCTGTAATTTGATCCAACATTTTACAACCTGTAAAGGACTTGACATTGGACATTTCATCTTCAATTTCGAAATTAGATAGAGGATGTAAAGACCCAGAACCACCTACGCCTGTGCCCTTTAGAACCGGAAGCCTGTTCCTCGTCGGGTTCCGGCCACGAACAGTCCCCGACCCACTGTTCCGTTGTCTAGAAAACGCCCACCGCTACCTGTAGTTCTGAACAATGTCTCCCGTTTCAAAGGTCTAGCAGCTTCTCCGCCAGGTCGTCTTTCTGATCTAGTTGCCATTGTCCCTGGATTAAACAACGTAGCGGTAAACCCTTTACTTGGAGTAGTCGTGCTAGGATTGGTAAAGCTCAATGGAATGCCGGGCGTGGGTACTGCATCACCAACCCCTGGATCTCTAGCAGAGAAACCGGCAATAGGTTCTCCTACAAATCGAGTCTTTCGTCTAACAGGTTTTCTAGCTCTACGAGGGATTATTTTCTTTCTTATCACGGGGACCTGTCCTCCGTCTCTCAGAAGATCCGTCACAACCGTTCCTCTTCCTGTTCTTTGTCCAGCGACAGCCAATCCTCTTGCGGCACGTTTACGACCGCCTATTTTTGGTGCGGTTATAGCT
>SDBT01008113.1_pt1 | contig 17201 bp, 14 predicted proteins | sample 2277101 | NCBI WGS metagenome assembly SDBT01 (sample SAMN10404973, study PRJNA504765) | marine sediment metagenome | isolation source: marine sediment core GS10_PC15, 103 cmbsf | place: Arctic Ocean: Southern Knipovich Ridge | collected 2010
ATAATAATCTTTGTAATCCTCAAGCATCTGGTCGCTTGTAATATCGCTTGCCGGGAAGCATGATTTAAATATTAATATATCCCGCTCCTCTCCAGGAGGCAGACTTTCCCCGGTAATAATATTCCATTTGTCGGAATCCGAGAATTCATTATAGAAATCCTCCGGATCAGTCTCACCATCCCACCACGGCGCGTAGCTCTGATAGCCGGCGGCTGCCAATACTTCCTGCATTCCGCCTTCCCAGTAGATCTCGCCGGTGGAATGATGAACAAAGAAAACATCCTTATACTCCTCTGGATCACGGCCTGTGATTTTTTCCACCGCGCTGTTAAATTCACGCTCTGCGCTGTCGATCACGCCTTCATCAGATATTTCGTCGCTTACTGAAGTATTGCTGTTATCCTTATCACCCGTAAAACCTCTGCTAAAAACAAAATAAAGAACTATTCCCCCCGCTACTAAAACTACGATAATCCAAATAATGATTAGCCCTGGGCTCTTCCTGGTTTTTTCTTCCTTCGATGGTGTTTGATTCATAGTTATCCTATTAATTTAAGTAAATACATTAATACTAACGCCAAAACAAAGACGGAAAATGAAAGCATTGATTTGCCAAATTTTGGTTCCTTGTGAATCTCAGGGATCAGGTCAGACGCTGCAATATAGATAAATCCTCCAGCTGCGAATGGAAGAAGAAAGAGGTTTACTCCTTCTGCGCTTTCTAATAAAAAGAATCCAATAATGACTCCCAGGATTGTTGTTAGAGCAACTAGAAAATTATATAACAGGGCTTTTGACTTTTTAAATCCTGAATAAAGAAGCACTCCAAAGTCGCCAATCTCTTGAGGAATTTCATGAACAATAATGGAAAGAGCGACAGGAATTCCAAGCTCCGGACTCACTGAAAAAGTCGAATAAATAACGATTCCATCAATAATATTATGAACTGTGTCGCCAATAAGATTTAAGGAGCCGACATGCGCGTGGGTCTTACACTCCTTGTCATGGCAATGATGCCAGCGGAGGAGCCGCTCCATTATGAAAAACAGTGAAAAGCCAACAATAACATAGACAAAGGTTGTAAGTATGTTCCCGTCCTCTTCTAAAGACTCGGGTAGCAGGTGAAACAACGCGCCTCCCATTAATCCTCCGGCAGATAAACTTACAAAGAAGATCAGCAATTTCTTGAGCAGTTGATCCTTTATCGCCATTGTAAAAACGCCAATCAGCGCGAGGAGGCTGATAATGCCTGCAGTTATTAATGATAATGCTAGTGGAGACATATGTTTACTTATTTCATTTTAACATAAGTTATCCAAACAAAAAATCCCCAGTAATTTGGAGATTTATTGCTCTTTTCTATATGCTTCTTAGAACCAAACAGGAAAGATGGAAGGTTGGTCGCCTTCCTAATAAAAGGGCGTGGAAAATTTCCAGTCTTGGGCTATTCGAAATTGATATTCTCAATCGCCGATGGAAGGCCTTTACCTTCTCCCAAATACCAACCGCTTCGAGAAATCACGACCTCGGTACAAATACTCCCTCGAAAAGTAATGCGTTTAATGATGTAAACCCCTGTATCGAAGTAGCCAAATTTTTCGTGCAGCAACTTGGCGAGTATTCCAAGGTGGGGTTTTAAAACGGGGAACTCCTCTTCTCTAATAAGGAGTGTGGCAAATCTATTGCCGAATTCGATTTCTCTATACAAGACCGGCTCAGGAGCCACCTTGTAAGTGGGAGAGGGTGGTGCTGACGAATAAGCCGCGGATTTAGCGTATGATTGAGAAATATCTCCTTCAACCACCACGAAACAGAGCACCAGCAGAATCGCAAATAAAAAGAGCTTTCTCATCTTCCTATCCTCCAGGGTTGTTGAACGCTTCAGGTTAGAATAGCTTTTCTCCCACGCTTTGTCAATAATTATTAAAATATTCCTGGAGTATAACGTAAAATTATACTAATTTTATCTAATAAAAAAATCCCCCGGCATATAGCGACGCATTTTACAAATCCTAGATTTGTACGCAACTATATGTCAGGGGGATCTTCAGGCACGCGGCCTTGCTACATTCGTTTGAACGAGATCTTCACATCATGTAACGGCGATAAATGCCATTCAATGCTATTGACGGCCTCGCCCAGCGTATATCCGAGTCCTGCGGCGTGCTCTCCGTTTGCGCTTCCTCGAACAGAAACCCAATATTCATCCCTCCCTCTTTCTGGATACTTTCGTTTGCATTTTACGATAGAAACGGTGTAGATTCCAGACTTGTCAGCGAACTGCTCTTCGATCTGGATGTAGTAGTCCTGAAGTACATCGATCAATTTTTCCTCGATGAAGATCAAGGCATCTTCTGTCTGAAGCACCTTGAAGCACCTCGTGTCCTTCTCCACCGTGGCCTCTGTAGTCGGCTCGGTGTCTTTGGAACATCCAATGAATGATCCGATCACCATCACCACAATTGCGCAAATAACGAGCTTTCTCATAACCAAACCTCCTCTGTTGCTTCTAGTAATACGATGCTTATCTTGTGATATCGCGGTAACTGTATTCGCCGCTATAAATTGGCTCCATATACCACTCGATATTTCTTATCGCCTGTCCGGGTGTTTTACCAGACCCTCTTGCAGAAACGGCATTGACATTTGTAAAGACGACGCAGATATATTCCACAACGCCTCTTTTCATTCTCTTATCGAGATAGATGATAAAGATCCCGGTTAGTCCTTCAAACTCCCGTCTTATATCGCTTAAATATGGCCGCAATATAAGTACCTGTTTTTCATGGATCAAGATTACAGAGCCCCACTCATCAAACACTTTAAATGTTTCGAGCTCTGGGTGGAGTGCCTCGCGTTTTTTCGCACAGCCCAAGCACAATCCGAACACCATCACTAAAATTACAATGATAAAGAGCTTTCTCATAACGCATCCTCCGATGTTGTTGAACGTTTCAGGTTAGAATAGCTTTTCTTTCATACTTTGTCAATAAATTTACCCTATCAATATCTTTGATGTTATAATAGCTGTATGAAAACGCTAATCATCTATTTCTCCTTCCACCACAAAAACACACTCAAGATCCTAAAGCCGATCGCCCGAGAGCTCGGGGCTGATTTGAGGCAACCCTGGGAAGTACAGGAAGAAGACCTTGAGAACGCCGACCTAGTAGGTTTCGCCTCTGGTATTTATTTTTATAAACATCATCGGGCTCTATTCAGTTTTATTAATAAATTACCAGCACAGCATAAAAAGAAGGCTATTATCATCTCCACGCGCGGGCTAAGACTTCCATATCAAATCTTTCATTGGCGGCTTAAAAGGGCGATGAAACAAAAAGGATTTAAAATCATAGGTGGGTTCTCTTGCCCTGGCTGGGACACATGGGGACCCCTCAAACATATAGGGGGATTAAATAAAGACCGCCCAAACGAGAAGGACATAAGAAAAGCGAAATCCTTTGCCCAAGGCCTTAGCGAGCGGCTATAGAGCCTCTTCAAATGTCTAAGATTTAAATCTTTTAAATAAGAGACTATATTAAAAAGAGCGGCGATGAAGCCGCTCTTTGATATCCATTCGTTTATACTTTTTTCAAAACCTTCAGCACTCCCCACGCGATAAGCCCTCCCGCGAGAGCCGTTGCCAGCTGGGGCCAGGAAAGCATCAAAGATGCCTTTTCTGCCATTTCACTTTTGAGAAGCAATCCAACAACCAAGCTCGTGGAACCGAAAAGGAATAGATATTTTAAAACTGATCCGCCAATCATACCCAGCCAGAAATTCTTCTTTCTGGCATAATGAAAAGTGAGAATCATGATCACGTTTCCGATCATGATAAATGGCACGGCTGGCGCTAAGACTGCAGGAAGCAGTCCGCCAGACAAAGCTACCACGCTCGGAACAAGGGCTAGGAGAACCGCGCCGGGAATTCCAACGACCGCTGTCGCGATAAACAGTACAGCATTAACCATCGGCCCGGTAATCAGCTGGTTGTGCACAAAGAACGGCACGACAGTAACCAGCGCTAGTAGTCCAATAAATATCCCTACCTGGACTGCCACTTTCTTGTCCAGGGAAACTGCTTTAGTTTCCATTTTTGTGTTATCCATTTTTCTTTATTAATTAGTTAGATTCTTTTATATATAAGGGGCACGCTTTTGGCTCATCTTCACAGACAATCGTTTTAACGGCTGCTTTTTTTCTTGGTTTATAATGAGTGTGAAGAATTTTATGGGCAAGGCCTGGTTTCTTATCAAAGAAGTCTTTATAAATTTCCACCAAGGAAGGATTGTGATGAGCAAGTCGGATTCCTTTTCGTTTATCAATTTTATACAGCGCAGCTGCGCGCTTCTTTCTAATATCGTCACTTACTGGTAGAGGCTGGCCGCCGCCGCCAATGCATCCACCCCAGCAGGTCATAACCTCTATATAGTGATAAGCGTTTGGGTCCTTTTTCAGCTCCTCGCAGATCTGGCCGGCATAGCCTAGGCCGTTGGCCACGGCAATCTTGTAAGTTTTCCCTCCAATTTTTACCGATGTCTTTTTAATACCCCTAATTGATCCTCTGACCTTTTTAATATTCACATCCTTCATGTCTTTTCCGTTCACAAAATAATATGCAGATCGGAGGGCCGATTCCATCACCCCGCCGCTCGCACCGTAGATCGCTGCCGCACCTGTCGATTCTCCGACAGGATTGTCAAAATCTTCTTCCGGCATCTTTCTAAGGTCTATTGCTTTTTCCCTAAGCATGCACGCAAGCTCTCTTGTTGTTAGAACATTATCATTTGGCGGGATGCCGCCAATATTTAATTCCTTCCGTCTGATTTCAAACTTCTTTGCCGTACACGGCATGATCGCTACAACATTTATCTTGTCACGTGGAATTTTATTCTTACTCGCATAATATTCCTTAATTATTGCACCACTCATCATCATCGGGGACCTGGCAGTCGTACAATTCGGGATATATTCCGGATACTTCTGCTCCACGTATTTAAACCAGGCTGGGCAGCAGGTCGTAAACATTGGGAAGGGTCCGCCCTTTTTGATTCTCCCTACAAATTCCTGCGCCTCTTCATAGGTTGTAAAATCCGCGCCGGTATTTACGTCAAAAACCTTATCAAAACCAAGTTTTCTAAGGGCTGCCACGAGCTGGCCGGTCATGATCTCGCCATGCGGCACGCCGAATTCTTCTCCAATGCTCACCCGAACAGACGGAGCTATATGGCAAACTGTAAAGTCGCCTTTTCTTGAAATATGTTTTTTTACCTCGTCAATCTCGCTTCGCTCGAATATCGCGCCAACAGGACAGTGTGTAATGCACTGGCCGCAGTAGATACAGTCATTTTTAGGGTTATCGTGGGGTTTAACAGTCGTACGATACCCCTTTCGCTCGATTGTCGGGAAACCGATCCCCTGTTTTTCACAGACCTGGATGCAGTTCCGGCACTCAATGCATTTCTTTGTGTCGAAAAAGACCGTATCTGCCAGGTTATACATCGGGCGGCGCTGTTTTCGTTCACCGTATCTCTTTGGATTAGCTTTATATTCCTTGGCATATTTCCAAAGATTGCATGTCCCCCGGTAATAGCAGGTGCTGCACTGTTCATAGTGTTCCCCGAAAATGAATTCAATGATATTACGACGAACCATCTTCACTTTTGGAGAATGGGTTCTGATCTTCATACCATCTAAAACCTTAGTAGCGCAAGACGGGGCCAATTTATCCTGACCCTCAATCTCAACCGAGCAAACCCGGCAGGTTGCATTCGGAAGTAAATCTTTATGAAAACAAAGAGTCGGGACCTCGATCCCAAACTTTTCACAAGCCTGAAGAATCGTCATTCCTTCAGCTACGCGATGCTTCCTGCTATTTATTGTAATGGTAATTTTTTTCCTGCTCATGGTTTTATTATCTCGTCAATCAAAGTGAGATAGGAAAGCGGAGCGTACTGCCCCAATCCGCAGAAACTTGCCGCTGCCATTGTTTCAAGAATCTCACGGAGCAGCTTATAATCTATCGGGGGATTATCCAAAATTTCATCAATTCTATAAAAACCTTCCCGGCAAGGAACGCATTTCCCGCAGCTTCGCTTGAGGAAAAAATCAGTCCACCTTCTAATAATTCTTTCTGGGTCATGCTTCACGCTGTATATAATCACGGCCGCGGCTCCCTTAACTACATAATCCTTCGCTTTTTTGCTTGCCACTATATGTCCGCAGGCTCCTCCCCCTGTCATCGCAAAATAGTCAACCTTCGGAAGATTTCCGGATTGGGTTAAGATTTCCTCAAGAGAAAGATCAACGTCCAGCCGATATACTCCCGTTTTTTTAACAATTCCGGAAAGGGAGTAAAACCGTTTTCCGTCGTATTTACCTTCAGAAATAAGACTCACTGTATAAAGTGTCTCGATATTATTGATTAATGTTGGAAATCCCCACAGCCCTTTCTGAGTCGGGTACGGAGGTTTGAAACTTGGCTCATTGCGCTTTTCCTGAATGGAATTAATGAGAACCGTTTCCTCGCCGCATAAATATTTTCCGTCTTCTCTGAAAACCTTGATAGAGGCCTTACCGATTAGTTTTTCAAGTTTCTTTTTATACTTCGTATAAAGATCACTTCGAAGATAAACATATCCCTCCTTTGCCCCTACCGCGCGCATCGCAATCTCCAGCCCTTTGATAAGCTTATCTGGCCAGTTCTCTAGAATATAACTATCTTTCATCACCCCAGGCTCTCCCTCTGATCCATTTGCAACAACATATTTCTTATCTGCTTTTTCGCCTTTTACCATCTTCCATTTCAAGGCAGTTGGAAAACCAGCCCCACCCCGTCCGGTGAGACCTGCCTTCTCTATCTTCTTTATAATATCTGTTTTAGATGTTGACATATTCTATATAAATATTTTACCATTTTATCGGTCTCTATTCAATGCTCTCCCCCTAGACAAAAAACAAAAAATAGATCATTATAAATAATAACTACCAAATAAAACTTTTTAATGATATCTTTTAATAATTTCAAGGCCTCGCTTTTTGGATTTTTTATTGTAGTAATAATTGCTACTTTTTTTATTTTCACTCCAACCTCAACATTTGCAGAACCAGCCACAAAAGAAGCAGAACTCACCGTCCATCTTTTTTACAGCAAAGACTGCCCACACTGCCATGATGAGATAGAATTTCTAGAACTTCAAAAACTCCAATATCCTGAAGTCGCTTTCAAAAAATACGAAACCTCCACGAGCACGGAAAACGCGATGCTCTTTATCGAGGTAGCCAGACTCGCTGAACTAAGTAACTTCGCTGTCCCTACAACTTTTATCGGTGACCAGATAATTATTGGTTTTGACAATGCTTCCAATTACGGAGTAATGATCGAGGATGCAATCAAAGATGCTTTAGAGAATGATGCAAGAAGCCCGGCAGAAGAAAACGGCTTACTGGAACCCGGGATAATAATAATAGTTGAAGATGCACCCGAAAACGCGAACGAAGCTTATGAAGAAAACACTAACATCGAAGAAATAGCATATGAAGACGCAACAGAAATCCCCGAAACGATAAAATATCCGATTATTGGCGATATTAGTTTGGATAACTTATCTCTCCCGGTTCTCACCATCGTGATGGGATCACTTGACGGCTTCAATCCCTGCGCGATGTGGGTGCTAATTACGCTTCTAACTTTATTAGTAAATACAAAATCCAAGAAGAGAATCTGGCTCGTGGGCGGACTCTTCATTCTTATTTCTGGAATTGTTTATTACTTCTTCATCGCTGCATGGTTAAATGTTTTTCTCTTTGTTGGATATTTAACAATCACACGGATTATCATCGGGATACTGGCCATCGCCGCTGGAGTTTATTTCCTCCATGAATACTTCACCTTCAAGGAAGGAGTTTGCGAGGTCGCGCCGGATAAAACTAAGCAAGGAATTGTTGAAAGAATAAAGAAGATCGCCAAGCCCGCCGCTCTCCCCACGACTATCATTGGAGTAATCATTATTGCTTTCACGGTTAATTTGATCGAACTTCTCTGCACCCTCGGCCTTCCGGCAATCTACACGAAGATCCTAACAATGAGTGATCTTTCTACGGCTGCCTACTATGGATACATTGGAATGTATGTCCTCTTCTACATGATCGACGACTTAATTATCTTCGCGATCGCTATAACAACGATGAGCATGCTCGGCTTCACTGGCAAATATTCAAAATACATGCGCCTCGTGGGCGGCCTTCTGATGCTCGCGCTAGGGACGATCCTGATTCTGAAACCGGATTTATTGACGTTTGGATAAACGATTTATTCCAACCCGTAGGGGTCGCAGCAATGCGATCCCTACATTTTTTTAATAAAAAATCCGCCCTCTGGTCATGTTGATGGGCGTATTCGAATTAAGTCAAATATATTGAGGGTTAGCGATTAATACCAGGCGAAACCGAGGTATTCACCCGGGATCCTGTCGACTTTCATCTCATTTTGCCTCAAGAAAGCGTTTATCTTGTCATTGCGTTTTCCACCGACCGGAACGATGCCGCCGACACAGCCCATGTCTTTGAGAATCTGGGGACCATCGTCAAACGGGAAGAATGCGTCCGAAGCAAACACGAACCAGGGATACTGTCCCTCGTGACCTGCGTCCTTCATCCGAAGCGCGGCAACTTTGCAGCAGGTATGGCGGGCCTGTTGGCCACATCCCATTCCCACCAGCATGCCACGGGAGCAGATGACGATCGTATTGCTCGAAGACCACCGCGCCAGACTGTCGGCAAAGACCATGGCCTGGATCTGATCGAGATCCATCTCGCCGCTGACCCAGGTAAGATCCTTGGGTTTCACTGCATATGTCGGGGCATCCTGCCTCAGAAAATCGTTCCCTGGAAGCATCCGCATGAACGGCGGAAGTCCGGCGAGTGTCGGATTTTTCAGGGCTTCGAGAGTGATCAGGACACGCTTCTCTCGCTTTCCGAGAAGGTCGATCGCCTTTTGGCTGAATCTCGGAGCCATAAGCGCATCCATGCTCCATTTGATCGGTTCTTCACCCCCGAGACGTAACCCGTCCGCGTTGCTTTCGAAGATAAGCTGGGCCAGCTCTGAGGTGATTTCGAAGTTTGTGATCATTTCCCCACCCATACCAGCAGCTTCGTCACCGATGAGTGCCCGCGCGATAGCCTCTGCCGGATCGGTAAAAGAGAAACCGGCGCCGCATGGATTTCCATGCTTAGCGATGATCGCGATGTACGGAACACCCCAGCTGAAGTTTATGCAGGCATCAACGAAGCACGCCATGGCGCATGAAACTTTGGTGAGATCTGCCGCTCCGACGTAGCCGGGGCGGCCTTTCGCAAGGTTCTCGTCGTCGAGCTCGCTCACAATCACGCCATTGCTGAACGAGAGCGGATGCCTCGCGAGCTGTAGGTTCTGGAAAAACGCGGCCTCGAGATATCCTGCCTCACCGTATTTCAGCGGGAACATCCGCTGGCCGATGACGCCATCGAAGGCTCCGTTGCTCAGAAAACGCGCACTCGTAAGCGAATAGTGAGCAGCTTTTGCCTCAGCCTTGGCAGCCAGTTCCAGCCGAACTTCTGGAGGCACATCTCCTGTTTCCTGGAGAAGACCGATGACCCGCTGACGATCAGCCACATCGTAAACCACGATCCGGCCACCTTTTGCAGCGGCGCGAAGCAATGTAATCCCGCCGATGTCAGTCGCTTCGATCACCTTCTGAAGGCTTCCTCCGCTAAGAATCGTGCTTTCGAGAGGATACAGATCGTTAACGACCATGTCAATCCAGGGAATATTGTGCTCTTCACGCTCCGCATCCATATCGGGCGTTGCCAGGAGGCCGCCGTGGATCTTCGGATGCAGGGTCACAACACGATGGCCGAGAATGGCCGGATATCCTGTGATATCTTCGACAGGCGTTACTGGAACTCCATGTTTTGCGAGATATTTTGCGGTTCCTCCGGACGAGATAATGGTCCAGCCCATGGCCACCAGAGCTTGGGCCATGACTTCCACTCCATCTTTGGTTGCCACTGAGAACAGCGCAACTTTCTCCCGTACTGGATAGTGCATCTAACACTCCTTCCCCCATTTCGGGATTATAGATTAACGGTTTCTAGCACCTATTTTAATCGTTTTAGCTTTTTCTCCTCCTTTCATCAATAATCACAATTTCTGTTTCCATCTATTATATTTAAAAAGTTCTGTCCTTCATTAGAACACTTAATCGTATCAGATAAGCCAAAAACTGTCTACATGAAATATTATTGCTAAAATCAGCCAAAAACTCTAAAATAGAAATAAGAATCAATAAATAAATAAAACTATGAAACACCTAAAAGTAGGGTTGTTCCTGGTTGCCGGGTTGCTTTTCCTCCTCGGTGCGAGCTGCACCACCAGCGACGACGAGACAGTCGAGGTTACAGACACCACTGTCGAAGACAGCATGTGGAGTGACAGTACCGACCGCGGCGACATTCCCGACACTCTAATGTCCGGCACCCTAAACAGTGAGGACTGGACTATGGAGAGCGCAATGGTCACCAAATGGGACAATGAGTATGATTTTGACTTCTCGAACCTTGCCCCGGACGACACCTGCGGAGTAGTCATCAGCGACGATGCTGTTAATTTCTCCACCAACAAACTTAACACTGGAACATTCTCCAAGACCTTCGAAGAAGAAGTAGAATTCGAGAGTTATCACTCCTACTATCATTACAACCAGGAAGACGACACGCCAATGAGTGTCAATGTCGACTGGGAGGCAACCCTAGTTGTAAGCGAAGTAGACGAGGACAATAATAAAGTTTCTGGCTGGGCAGAGTTCAAATTCAATGACGAACTAACAAATGTCTCTGGATCATTCGAAGCTGATCTGTGTGAATAGGTAAATTTAATACAGAAAATCACTGTAGGAGCAATTCATGAATTGCTCCTACGTTTTATTTTAATAAAAGTAGTGACCGCATATATGCGGTCACTACTGTGATTTTCATTTCCATTAACAATAAGAATATTAATGAAAAAGATAAATACTAAGAAGAACAATTACTGCCACCTGCAGGCTCTCTACCAAGATAATCCCTGGGTTATGGACAAAGTATTCGATAAGACCGATCTCCTTACCACGTTTGAATACTTTATTATAAAAAGGTTTCAGTGCCTGAAAAGCTCCATAAAGATTTTTTGAAAACGGCCAAAGCCAGGGAATCCCCTCGCCAATAAAAAAAGTATCCAAAAGAAGATGTGAAAAGACGCAAACAAAATATAGTAACCCATAGTTAAAATTAATGAGGATAATCACCACTGAGACGACGAGATGAAAGATGGGTGCGTGGAGGAAGGTCTGGCGGTGCTTATGAAAGCTCGGGTCAAGTTTTAATTTCTTCCGCTTGAAAAACAGATAGTATAGCGAATCCAAATCAGGAAGGGCGCCAAGTAGCGTCCCAATAATAAAATACCAGGTATTATCAACTTGAAGATACCATCCAAGAAGCCTAGATAGAAAATATCCTGTTGCGAGATGAGTTGGAATTAGCATAGATTTATCTTATCATATCTAAGCAATGAATTTCTACTTTTTGAAAAGAGAGGGTATAATACATATTAATCCTAATAATAACTATTTAATGTCAAATTGGCTAAAAATTACATCTATTGTCCTTTCCGTCGCGATCTCGATATCCCTATTTCCTATGGAAAGCAGAGCTGCTCTTGAGTCTCTTTATGAAGAAATTTCCCGTTATCACAATATGATCGTAGATCTAAAGGAAGAGGAAAAAACGCTTGAAAATGAGATCTCCATCCTCGAAAATGAGATCAAAGAAATTGAACTGCGGATCGAGGCAACCCAGCAAAACATCGATAAGATTATGGAAGAGATCAAGGTCCTAGCTTTCGATATCAGCATTAAAGAAAAAAAGATTGAAGAACTTAGAGGAGCGCTCATGGATTATTACAGAATTCTAAACGAGCTTGATCGGATCTCTCCTATTGAGATTATCTTTTCATCAAATTCATTCTCTGAATTCTTTGATGAGTTCAAATCAATCGCCACCCTCCAAAACAGAGTCCAAGACACTCAAGAAGAATATTTTAATTTAAAAACCGAGCTCGAATCGAAGCGCGAGGAACAGGTAAGCATGAAGTCGGAAGAAGAAGCTCTTCGAAGAATGCAGGAAGATCAGCGAAAATCTGTAGACGACAAAAGGCTCGCCAAGGAAACGATCCTCGATGAGACTAAGGGAAGTGAAGATGAGTATCAGAAACTAATCACCGAATCATCTGACTACTGGATGGATATCATGAAAGACGAATTTCAGCTGATAGATACCGACGAACTGATCTATATTAAAGACGCTTATGATCATGCCGCATTCGCCGCAGAAAAAACTGGCGTAAGAAAAGCGCTGATCCTCGCCGTAATAACCCAGGAAACATATTTTGGACTAAACACTGGAACAGGTTACTACAAAGATAATATGCATCCGGATCTCTGGAGTGATTTTGAGCAGATATGCTATTCCTTAGATATCAATCCCAACGACCGAAATGTTTCCGCCAAACCAGAAAACTATCCCGGCTGGGGAGGAGCAATGGGGCCCGCCCAGATCATGCCTAGTATGTGGCTTAGATGGAAAGATGATATCTCTGAACTTATAGAGAAAGACAATCCTTCACCCTGGGATCCCAAAGACGCCTTCATGGGCTCAGCGGTGATCCTTCGAGAGCTCGGCGCCACTAATCATTCCCTCGAATCAGAACGCCAAGCCGCCGGGCGCTACTTCGCCGGTGGTAACTGGAAAGACTTCCCTTGGTACGCCGACCAGGTTATGGAAAAAGTTGCGTGGTTTGATTAACATTGATAAAAAACAGACTTAGTAATTTGTCATTCTGAACCCCGCCGCAGGTGGGGTGAAGAATCTAGCGATCCTGCCAAAGGCGGGATCGCGTAGTAATCAAGAATGACATTTAAAAGACAGTCTGTTTTTATTATTTCAAGACGCCTAGCTTACTCTAAGATCAAACTTCTTCTTAAAATCAGGGCATTTTGGAATGGCAATGCCAACTGTCAATGTCCAGTCAATCCGGCGCATGGCCCGGCCTGTCCGCCACTGGCCAGTCCTGTCACCCTGGTTTGCCGGAACATCAACTGTCCCCTCAATCGTAACCGGCGTGCCACCCTGGAGCTGATAATTTGTCGACAGGTTTACCTCACCAAAATATAGATTCTCGCTTTCGCTTTCTGTATCCGTCCCTCCTTCAGGATCATAAACTTCTGTTTCAACTGTTTCATCGCATGAAAGCCTGGCATAGATCTTGTGGCTCACAAAACTCTGCTGGGGCGTGAAGGAAAGCTTTACATTTATTTTCTCTCCTCTACTTAGAGTCTGGGGATTTACTTCAACTACAGGATTGGTGACATATTTTTTAATCATCATCTTTCGGACAATGAAAAAACCAATAATCCCGACAACTATCAAAATTATCACAACAATCCCGATGATTAATCCTGCATTCATACTTTTGTAATTAATTATTTTTATTATCTCTAATCTCTTTCATTCCTAGATTATCTTTCACGACTCCCTTTTTCTCAGGAATAACCGAGATTTTCCTTTCCGGAAAAACATATCCTTCCTTTTCCGCGGTAAGAGTATATTTCTCGTCTCCTACGAGAAAACCGTATTTACCGTCTGACTTGGACATCGTTGTGAGAAGCAGCCTGCCGTATTTATTGTCAAAAAGGCGAATGATAGAGTTCGGTAGTGATTCCTTGTTGCTAACGTTATAGACCTTACCCCATGGCGGGGAAGATTTCTGTTTCACTAATCTGTAGAATAAGAAGAAGATCAGAGCGTGGAGAACCAATAGGGTTCCTGTGAAATATCCAGGCTGAAGAATGAAGGATATAATACCAAGAATTGGTCCAAGATATGCAATAACGTATGAGATCTTTCGGAATCTTTCTTTTTTAAATATTTCTAGGTTTTCCTTTTCTAGATCTTCTCGCTTCATCGAAAGATAAGCTCCAAGGGTGGCGCCTTTTAAAGCCAGCGGCTTGCCATAAATGGAAACCATTCCTGCTTCAGGATCAAGAGGAATATCTTTCGCGATATAGGTAGTAGTCTTTACCCCGTCCTTTTCCTGATCTTTCACGATAATGGTTTCCCCGTGATAGAGGCTGGAATATGGTTTGTCTAGTTTTATATCTTTCTTAATCTCTGTAGGGAAAATGAATGTGGGTTTTTGAACCTGAATAGTATATTCACCAGGCGGGACAAGGAAAGAGTATCTGCCGTTTGCTCCGGTTACCTGAGTTTCGGCAATTTTCCCTGTTTCTTTATTAACAAGACGCACCATTGCCAAATCTACAGGTTCCATCGTGAGACTATTGTAAACTGTACCCCACTGCTTTCTCTTTCCTCTGGTGAAATAGTAGAACGGGGCAAGGAGAAGCTGGAGAAGATAACGGAGAAAAATAAGAATGTTCGGTCCGAGGGCTATGGCTGCAAGAAGATTGATAATAGCGGCTATAATCGCGGCCGGGGCTATTCCATATTTCACTATAGCTTTAACGATAGAATTATTTATTATCCCAAGATAAATATCAGCTAATTTCTTAAGGAATTCCAATATTCGCATAATAAGCGTTTTCGGCTTAGGAATCTCAATTTCTTCGTTAATAACGATAATTTCTTCGTTTTCGATCTTTTCTCCATTCTCATTATTAGTGGGGAGAACATTGCCGTTGGTGTTAGTGTTTTTATTATCATCGTCATCGTCTCCTCCAGAAACCTTCACTGTATTAGTCGTGGTGTTTGAAGAAACTGGGAGATCTATTGAATCATCAGTGCCGATAGCTCGATTGTCTACCGATGCGTTATTGGCAGCGTCAGATTTTACAGCTACCTGGAAGGTGACGTATCCTGAAGAATTTTTCTCGATGGCTCCAGGATTAAAGAATGCTTGACCGCTGTCAGATTTATAGTAAGCATCGTCTCCGTCATCGTCATCTGTTTGGACTGTACCATTAATATTGAGAGTACCTGCCTTGTAGGTGGTATTTGCTGGTATAGTATCGATAATTGTAAGGTCAGGGATGTCAAGTTCAGTAGAGGTATTGTTATAGTCTATCCTATAGGTCAAGGTGTCTCCTCTCGATACATCCTGCCCGTCTCCATCATAGTCAGCAGCGGATGTGGGAAGGGGTGACTTGAGAAAGAGAGCAGGAACTAGAAAGACCAAAGCGAGTTTTAATAGGAAGAGGATGATGGCAGTAGTGAGCGTATAGAGAGTGATCTTTCTATCCTTTTTAAAGTCATGAAACGAGGAGTGGTAGATTTTTTTTGTGTTTGAAGAGTATACCTTCTCAAAGGAAGGAGCAGGTTTCTGGTAGACTCGAAGGAGGATCAGAGTATGGGTCTTGATCTTGTCTGTTAGTAATACTAAGGATTTTCTAAGGTTCTTCTCTTCTGCGGTAGATCTCAGGAAATAGATTAGGAATCCAATGATTACGGCAAGACCAAAGAGAAGAAGAAGAATGTTTAGATTGTGATCTAGAAGCTGAGAGAGAGAGGCAAGGTACTGTGGATTATTGATGTTTGAAATAGGAGAAAGGATTGTTCCGAGAAGGGAGTCTTTATCTACTCCTAGAACCGCTCCGCTTGCCTCAGACATGTTTATCCCTACGAACTTGGCAAGGGTAAGGGTTGGTTCGCCAAAGGTGATCTCTCCTTCGAGAGTATTAGTATCTCGGAAGTAGTTGTTGAGAGCTATTCTAACCTTAGCTGTCTGACCAACCAGGGCAGAAATATCAGCGTCTTCTCCTGATCCTGACCCAAGGTCAGTTCCCGCGTCCCAAACAAAGGTTAAGGGAGCTCCGTCTCGAAGTAATGAAACGTCTCCAGAGTCATTTCTGGTCATGCTGTTCCATGTGGCTCCATCATCTGTAGAGTATTCGGAGATAACATAATATGCATCAGCATCGTTTAGGTCATAACCAATATACCCTATATCTACCAAGGCATGGTTAACACTTTGCTGGGCGACGCTGATATTTTCTATCCATGGAGTGTTGCGCCAGGTAACACTCGAGCCGGACTCGGGAAGATCTTGGTAAGCTTTGCGAGTACAGTCGTTGCAGCCGAAATGTGAGTTACCCCTTGCAACAACATCATAGGTTGAAGAATCATTAAAGGTCAGGCGCCAAGCCGGGTCAAAAGATTTACTTATATGGAGAGGGGCTTGAATGCCATTATAATCATTAAAAGAACCATCTTCAAAACTTGTAATGCTCGCCGTAGAGTCAATCATCAAAGCGCCAGAATAGAAATCATGAAATTCAAATTGCTTAGCACTAAAACCGCCTGCGACATTAAAATTATAACCTTTATTATCAATTGAATCAGCTTCAAGGATAGTCGGGGTCGACGATGAACCACCATCTATTTCTAGCGCACCGGGGCTCGCAAAGGTTAAAATAGAATTGCCAGAATTATATCTAGAATCTCCTCCTCCGACCTGGACTCTCTTTTGGGCGTTAGTATCAGATGAGGCAGCGGTTGTCGTAAAGATAAATTGATTGTTGTTGGAAGGAGCGCCGGACTGGGTAATTGTAAATCGAACTTCCCCATTATCCGAAGTATAGGACGCGCCGCCGGTAGCCCTGTTAGTCTGTGTCCCCGAAGTTGAACCCCAGACAATCCAGTTTGAAGAAGCATTATTATAAGTGACTCTCCAAATCTCGGAGGCTGTTCTGCTATCCGAGGTAGTCACTGCTGACATAGTATGTCCTGTCCCTACCCGAAGAAAAGGAGTAGAAGCAGAAGAAGAATAAAGCTGGTCAGCGTAGTTAAACTTTTCATCTCCTGAACTCGAATAATCTCCCCAGACCTTAGTCAGACCAGCAGTCTGGTCATGTTTATCGGAATAGACATAGATAGAGGACGGATCTACGTTTTCAAGATAAACTTCCTGACTTGCACTAAGACTACTATTTATTAAATTAACATACGAGGGATACTCACTCATCCTGCTGGAAATATCATACGGACTATTGTTTAATACCGAATCAATAAAGGTAAGATTGGCTGAGTTACTATCCCCAACAAATTGAACACCGCCATAATGACCAATGTCGTTGTCATATATTCGTGATTTTATAAACTCCGTTCCTTCTGAA
>SDBT01008114.1_pt1 | contig 17201 bp, 14 predicted proteins | sample 2277101 | NCBI WGS metagenome assembly SDBT01 (sample SAMN10404973, study PRJNA504765) | marine sediment metagenome | isolation source: marine sediment core GS10_PC15, 103 cmbsf | place: Arctic Ocean: Southern Knipovich Ridge | collected 2010
GGTCTGGAGGGGATGGGTGAGGTTTCGGACCTGAGCTCAAGGCAGAAGGAAAGAATGGTTGTCGAATCCCTCGGATTTGACCCGGAAGGAGATTCTCTCTCCCTCTATACCGGAAAAAGACCTCCTTTGAGAATAAAGGATTTGGCCCGTCATGTGGGATGTGAAGTGGAGCTGATTGTCAGAGTGGTGGATGCCCGTCTGAAAAGAACGACTAATGGCCGGAAGTATTTTTTTCTCTTTGAGGACGAGACCGGTCTTTTGGAAGGCGTGGGCGAGACAAAAGGTCAAATATTTGGTTCTCCCCCCACATGCTACTTGAGAGGGGAGATCAGACGGTTCGGCAGCGGACTCCCCAAAGTTTTCAACTGCACCTTCCTCAAACCATAAAAAATGCTATAATAAAAAAAATATCTACATGAAATAATTTATGGCTGTATTTGGAACTGGCCGTCCGGCTAAGGAGATGCCATGACTGAAAAAGCCCGGATTAAAAGATTGGATGTTTCCATTGTCCTTTGTGGTCAAGCAGGTCAGGGGATTCAGACTGCTGAAAAAATTCTTGTATACGGCCTCAAACTTTCCGGATTTCATGTTTTTGCGACAAAAGAGTACATGTCCCGTGTGCGGGGGGGGATGAATTCGACAGAGATCAGAGTTTCCTCCCGGAGAGTGTCTGCCTATACACGGAGGATCGATCTCCTCGTTCCTTTCCATAAGGATGCTCTGTCTCACTTGAAAAAAAGGATTTCACCATCGACACACATTCTTGCAGATAAAGGGGATATCGACATCCCTTTTGCCGATCTTGCTTTGGAAATTGGGGGGAAGATTTACCAAAACATATTGGCCGCCGGGGTGATTTTGGGTTTGTTTTCTGCTGAAAAAATGGATGTGTTCGATGTCATCCGGAAGATGTTCTCTCATAAAGGAGATGTGATTGTTCAGAAGAATACGGCCGCGATAGCCAAGGGTTATGAGCTCGGAAAAGACTTGTTAAAGACAAAAAAAATAGTTTTAGATTTGGAAAGGGATCCAAAAACTAAGGAAGAAATCCTGGTTAATGGAGCCGAAGCCGTTGGTCTGGGAGCTTTGGGGGGAGGATGTGATTTTTTGGCCTCCTACCCAATGTCGCCGGCCACAGGAGTTATGGTTTTTCTTGCCCATCAAACAGAAGATTTTGACATTGTTGTAGAACAGGCGGAAGATGAGATCTGTGCAATCAACATGGCACTGGGAGCGTCTTATGCCGGCGCACGAGCCATGGTAACAACATCAGGAGGAGGGTTTGCCCTCATGACGGAGGGTGTGAGTCTGGCGGGGATGATCGAGACGCCGGTTGTCATCCATGTGGCGCAGAGGCCGGGTCCTGCCACAGGACTGCCCACTCGAACGGAGCAGGCAGACCTGGAGCATGTCCTCTATTCGGGGCATGGCGAATTTCCAAGAATTATTTTTGCCCCCGGAAGTCTTGAGGACGCATTTTATCTGACGCTGAAGGCTTTTAATCTTGCCGATAAATACCAGGTCCCGGTTTTTATTCTTACCGATCAATATTTTGTCGATTCATACTACAATATTCCTGCTTTCGATGTAGGCCGGATCGGCATTGAAAGACATATCGTGAAGACAACCAAGGATTATAAAAGATTTTCTTTGACGGACAACGGAATTTCTCCGCGTGGAATTCCCGGATATGGGGACGGATTGGTCGGTGTGGACAGCGATGAGCATGATGAAGCCGCGCATATCACCGAAAACCTGGAACTCAGGACAAAAATGGTGGACAAAAGGCTGAGAAAGCTGGATGTCATCGAGGAAGATACGATTCCTCCCGTCCTGGTTGGTCAGGAGAATTATCGATTTTTAGTCCTCGGATGGGGATCCTCGTTCCAAGTGATCAAAGAGGCTCTCTCAATAATGGGGAGAAGCGAAGTTGCACTTCTTCATTTCAAGCAGGTCTTTCCTCTTTCTGATAGAACCTCAGCTTTCTTGGAGAAAGCAGAGAAGACAATTCTTTTTGAAGGGAATGCCACTGGACAGTTCTCCAAATTGATAAAACTCTCAACCGGAATAGATATTGACGAAAAAATCTTGAAATACAGCGGGATGATGTTTTCAGTCGAAGAGGTTATCGAGGAAATACAAAAATTTCTTGACTAGGAGAGAATAATCTATGGATACACATATTTTTGATAGAGACGGTATCGACATTGCCTGGTGTCCGGGCTGTGGGAATTTCAATATCCTAAAGATACTCAAAATGGCTGTTTCCGAACTTTCTCTCAAACCCGAAAACCTTGTACTTGTTTCAGGAATTGGTCAAGCTGCCAAAATTCCTCACTATTTAAAGGCGCATTTTTTTAACGGACTTCACGGTCGCGCCCTTCCTCCGGCCACAGCGATTAAAGCTGTAAATCCTGAACTCACCGTTATTGCAGAAAGTGGCGATGGGGATATGTATGGAGAGGGAGGGAATCATTTTATCCATGCGGTTCGCCGGAATCCGAATATCACCAATATTGTACATAACAACATGGTCTATGGATTGACCAAGGGACAGGCATCACCAACGAGTCAACTTGGTTTTCGAACTCCGATCCAGGTCAAAGGAGTCTTTCTTGAACCATTCAATCCACTGGCAATTGCCATCTCATTGGATGCCTCTTTTGTAGCTCGCGCTTTTGCCGGGGATACAGAACAGACAAAAGAGATTTTCAAACAAGCCATCTCACATAAAGGTTATGCGTTGGTGGACATTTTTCAGCCCTGTGTTTCCTTTAATAAGGTCAACACTTTTCAGTGGTTTAAAGACCGTGTTTATGAACTCGAAAAGACCTATGATCCCTATGATAGAAATGCTGCAATGGCCAAGGCCTTCGAGGAGGATAATTATCCTACCGGCATTATCTACTTGAGTCCCAAAAAAGCCTCTTTTGAAGAAAATGTGCGTCTCTACAGAAATGACAAAACACCGCTTCCTCTACGTCTCCCGGACAGATCAAGCAAATTGTCGGAATTAATATTTTCCAGAAAATAGGAGATCCAAATTTTCAATTCTCTAGAATTCTTAATTATTTCACTCGATCCCTTGAATCCCCTGTACGCCTTGAACCCTTTATTCTTGCTGAAATAGATCGAACTGGCCTCTCTTGATCTTTTCAGCAATATCTTTGAGAAGAGGATATGTCTTAAGCAGGGAAAGTGGAATGTCGAGCTTTTCTCCTGTGATTTTGTTTTTAATCTGAAGAGCATTGGCCAAGGCCTGTCCTCTATAATGATTGTTGGTGATGACCAGGACTTTATCACTCTTGTTCCCCAGTTCCTTTATTCTTTTGACCCAATCATCCAGTTCATTGGTTGTATACATATAATCATAGCGGTCGTCTCTTCCGGCATCCTTTTTGAACCAGTTTTTTTGATTTCGACCGTGGAGTCTTACATAAGACAACTCAGGTGTTGTGACGATTGTGCTGGGTTTTAAGGAATTTCCGATTAGGGGCTGATCTATATTGCAAAAACTGACACGAAAATCTTCGAGAAGCTTAAAAAAATAAGCGTGATTCCAGGTGCCGTGCCTGACTTCGATTACAAGGGAGTAACCGGAGAAAAGCTTGAAAAGTTTTATGAGGTAGTCAAGATGCGCTGTGGTGTTGTCAAATGACCAGGGAAATTGAATCAGAATTGCTGCGAGCTTGTTCTTGGCCTTGAGTGGTTCGATCCCGAATTTGAAATTATCGACATCTTTTTGAGTGAAATCTTTTCTCTGGTGAGTGAAAATTTGGTGGAGTTTCACTGTAAAAAGGAAACTTGGATTATTGGTGATTCTTTTGGTCCAAGAGAGAGCGATGTGCATTGCGGGGGGTCTGTAAAAAGTGCTGTTGATTTCGATAACATTGGTGTATTGGGCCAAAAATGTTAGAGCGTGGAAATGTGGTTCTTTTTTCTTAGGATAGACAATTCCTTCCCAATCTTTATAGCTCCAACCCGCTGTGCCGATAAAATAACGCGCCATTTTAAGACTATTGTAAACAATCCATCCAAAATGCTCAATCTTAGAAAATGAGGAAAAAGAAGTTGCTCATCTCTATCTTTTTTTATATGATGAAAAAAATGTTGTCATTCTGAAATGAGGAAAATCAGCACACTAATTTTACTTTTTGTCTTGCTTTTCTGCAGCTGCCAAAAGGAAAAACCCGATCTCTATACACTGGGGATATTCTGGTTTACGGATGCGCCGACACTCAATGATGTCCGAAGAGGAGTTCAAGCCGCACTCGAAGATAATGGATTGTTCGACAAAGCAAATATTCGCCTGGACTTAAGAAATGCAAAGGGAAGCATTCCTGAAGCCCAGAAGATTGCGAAGGAGTTGGTAGAGGATGAAGTGGATATGATTATTGTCTTTTCGACTCCTTGTTTGCAGGCTGTTCTTCACGCAACTCGAACGATCCCCATTGTGTTCTCTTCTGTGGCCAATCCTTTTCTGGCGGGTGCGGGGAAGTCAGAGAATGACCATTTGAGCAATGTGACAGGGATCTCCTCACGGGGGCCAATCAAAGAAAGCTTGCTTTTTATTAAAGAGGTGCTTCCCGATGTTAAGATAATTGGAACCCTATGGACGCCGTCTGAGCTCAATTCCGGTTATTATCTGGAACTGGCTAGAGAAGGAGCAGAAGAACTGAATCTGGAGATAAAGGCCGTCTCGATTGCCAGTGCCAGCGAGATTCTCTTATCCGCACAAGTTTTGATCAACGAAAAAATTGATGCCATCTATCAGATTTCGGATAATACGATTAATGCATCATTTGAAATTATTGGAAGAGTGGCGGAAGAAAATGCCATCCCTCTTTTTGGAGGCTTCCCTCCTCATACCCTGAATGGGGCCTGTGCCGCTATGGGATGGGATTTTTATGCCATGGGTTATAAGGCGGGCCAGATTGCACTTCAGGTTAAAAACGGATCAAATCCCAAGGATATTCCTATTCAATACATGAAGGAGATCAAGCTTCATCTCAACTTAGAGGCAGCGAGGAAACAGGGGATTGTGTTTGAAGATGATATCATCGAAAGAGCTGACGAGATCGTAAATCAAGATAAAAACAAGGTCTTTGACATTGAGTGATAATGAAAAAAATCTTAGGGTATACTCTCCTATCCATCTTTATTTTTGTGGCAGGACTTGTTTTTTTTCTTTTTATTCATTTTCATCTTAGTAAACCAAAAATCGAAGGTGAAGCCTTTATGCAGGGGCTCCATGAAGAAGTGCGGATTGTCACTGATGAATGGGGTGTCCCTCATATTTTTGCAGCCAACGAAGAGGATTTATTTTTTGCCGCAGGATTTATTCATGCCAAGGAACGAATGTGGCAGATGGATCTGACACGACGAGCCGGTTTCGGTCGTCTTTCGGAGATTTTGGGGAAAGCGGCGTTGAATCAAGATAAAATATTCCGGAATTATGGCCTGAAGGAGGCGATCTTTAAAGACTACAGCCTGCTTTCATCCGGGATGAAGAACTTTCTTCTGGCGTACAGCCAAGGAGTTAACGCTTGGATGAAAACAAGGAAATTCCGCTGGCCTCCCGAGTATATCCTTTTACGCTGTCGTCCGGAACCATGGACTCCACTGGATTCTTTGGCGATTAAACAAGTCATGGCCTTTCTGCTTTGTGTGGACCTTGCAAGTGAGGCAGTGAGGGGAAATCTGGTCCGGCGTGTTGGAGCAGAAAAAGCATTAGAGATATTGGAAGAGGACATTATTTCACTCCCCCCGGAACTTAAAGATTTGTCCCCGATAGAAATGAAATTAAATCCCGAGTTTCAAGGCAGCAACAATTGGGTGATTTCCGGAGAGAGGACAAATTCAGGAAAGCCTCTTCTAGCCAATGATCCTCACCTTGAAATCAGTGTCCCTCCCATTTGGTTTGAGATTCATCTGAAAAGTCCAACAATCGATGTGATTGGAGTGTCTCTGCCTGGTGTTCCTTTTGTTCTCATCGGACATAATGACTCCATAGCGTGGGGAATTACCAATTCCGCTGCTGATGTGCAAGATCTCTTCATCGAAAAATTAAACGACTCGGAAGACATGTACCTGGATGAGGATGGATGGAAGCCATTATTAAAAAAGGAAGAACAAATCAGAATAAAAGGCAAAAAGGATCCGATCAAATATGATATATTGTGGACGTCTCGCGGTCCGATTTTATCTCCTCTTATTTTAAAGAGCGATGTGCCTTTATCCTTGCAATGGGTCATCCATGAAGGAGGACAGGTCGCGGATGCATTTTATTTGATAAATAAAGCAAAATCCTGGGAGGATTTTTCAGAGGCGCTCAAATTGATGGATGCTCCATCTCAAAATTTTGTATATGCCGACAGAGAAGGAAATATCGGATATTACTTGAGTGGTAAGATTCCTGTCCGTTTGAAAGAGTCCGCTCTTTTCCCCTATCCTGGTTGGAAGGAGGAAGGGCAATGGCACGGCTTCCTTGCGGAGGAGGATAAGCCCATAGTCTATAATCCTCAAGAGCAAGTTATTGTGACGGCCAATCAAAATATTGTACCTCAAGATTATCCTTTCTTTATTAGTGTCGGCTGGGATGCTCCTTTTAGGGCAAATAGGATTAATGAACTTCTCGAACAGAGAGAATTTCATAGCGTTGAATCGTTTATGAATATACAGAACGACATTTATAATAAAAAAGCAGAGCTATTTCTGCCATTTCTTCTGGAAGTCGAGAGTACGGAGGAGAGTTCACAACGGGGATTAAATCTGTTGAAAAACTGGGATCTGCAGATGGGAGAAGGTGCAGCGCCCGCATTATTCAGTGTTTTTCTTGAGATTTTATCAAAAGAGGTATTTTCGGATGAGCTTGGAGAAGATTATGAAGGTTTTAATCTAAGAAATAGGCGTAAACGGGCAGGCCTGCTCCGCCTTATGTCTTCTCCTGAAGCTCTATGGTGGGATGATAAGAACACCAAAGAAATTGAAACCTGGGAAGACATTATCAATCGAAGTATGAAGAAAGCCTATGACTCATTGACAGGAGAGAAGGGAACTCAAGAGAATTTGGATTGGGAACACATGCATTCACTGCAATATAAGCATGTCCTCGGTCAGGTTCCTCTTTTTAAGTTTTTTAATTCAGGGACATTCCCGATTTCTGGCGATCGATTTACAGTTAAGGCCTCTTTTTCTGAAAATTATAAGACAACACACGGGGCCTCTTACCGGATGATAGTGGATTTGTCGGATTGGGCAAATTCTGTCTGTGTTTTAACTTCCGGCCAAAGTGGACATTTTCTCAGCAGGAATTACGATGACCAGATCTCTTTGTGGCTTAAGGGTCTCTATCATCCAATGTTGTTTAAGCCTCAGGATATCGAATCGAATTCTCAGGGAATTTGGATTCTGAAACCGGTTGAGATTAAATGATTTAGAATTTTCTGCATAGACTAATCGGGAGAAGAACCGGTTAGAAATATTATTTACAGAAAGAAAAAAGGTTCTGTCCATGACCGACCCGGACTGAACTCTCTATGTGTGCATGAGTTTTATTTATGGCCAAATGGCAGGCTGTTTTTAACACTTCTCCTCTGCTTAAATATGCGAGAAGAGCAGATGAAAAGAAACATCCTGTGCCATGGACCATGGCATCAATTTTAGTTTTCTTAAAGACATGATGGTTTTTCCCATCATACAAAACATCGATTGTTTCTTTCTCAAGATGGCCCCCAGTGATCAAACATGGGGCCAAACAAAGTTTGAATATTTTCATAGCGGCTTTTTTCATTTCTCTAAGAGTTTTAACTTGCAATCCTGTGATAAGGGCGGCCTCCTGAGCATTAGGTGTGAGGATGGTTATTTGTCCGGCGATAGCTTTAATGTATCCTGAGATGGCTTCCGGTTCGAGTAGCCAGGTTCCTGAGCTGGATTGAAAAACCGGATCAACGACCCTGGGAATGAGGGCATTCCGGGATAAAATATTTGAGATAGCAGGAATGTTTTTTTTACAGCCCAGCATGCCTACTTTTATACCGTAAAGTTTGACATCATCCCCCAGGCTTTTATATTGGTGCATAATCATGTTTGGAGGAGGACAATAAACCTTGAGGACCTGCTGAGTGTTTTGAGCTGTCAGTGAAGTGATGACTCCCATCCCTGTGAAACCGAGGTCCTGAAAAACGTTTATATCGAGAACGACACCCGCTCCTGAAGTCGGATCATATCCGGCTATGGTCAAGAGGGTTTTATTCATAATCGTGTCAACGTTACTCAGCTATGAAAATTATTACCAAACTCCCCAAACCATGTCAACTTTTACCGGCATCTTTACGATAATCCCAACCATATGATAGTATAAAGTGTGATTGAGAAATGAATGTCAGAGCAAGCATTCTGGTCCATGGAAGGGTGCAGGGTGTTTTTTTTCGTGACCATACTCAAAGATGGGCCGCCTCACTTGGTATCTTCGGCTGGGTGAAAAATCTGGCCGGTGGAGAAGTTGAAATTCTGGCTGAGGGGGAAAAAGAGAGAATTGAAGAACTGCTCGGATTTGTCAGAAAGGGGCCACCCCTTTCTCGAGTCGAGAGTCTGGAGATCAAATGGACATCCTATATAGGAAATTATAAAATTTTTCAGATCACCAGTTGAATTCACGGAAAATCCTCTAATATTGATAGATATCCTTGGAATGAACAGATCAATCTCGAAAACAATGTTATTATTGATGCTTGGAGTTTAGCTCCCTGATTTTATGCAAAGGATTCGAGGATTCTAAGCGTCAAGTGTTTTTTTTCTTTAGGAATTTTTCTTGGCATTTCCTGGAGCAGAAATAATATTCTTTTCCATCTTTTAACTCTTTTATGGCATCTTCTTTCGGAAGATAAGTTTGACAGATCTCGTCTTTGACCATCACTCCAGAAAGATTTTTTGAGGGACGTTCTGCTTTAGGGATGGTTTTATTGCCTAAGGTTTGGATAAAACGGAATATTCTCAGGCCTGAATAGATTACGAAAGCGAAGAAAATAATTCGAGCAAGTCCTGGCCACATAATTTTAATGTAGACGATTTCATGTTCGCTGTCAATCGAGAAGCCTTCGTAACCAATTCACTTGATTCTTCACTGTCTAAAAAGTAATATGAAAAGGATTTTATAAATATTTATTTCTTATTTTATTTTTGTTTAAGAGGATAGATAATGGATTTTTTATTCTCCCAGGAACAAAATATCCTTAGAGAAGCCATACGGAATTTTGCACAAAAAGAGATCAAACCTCTTGTAAAGGACAGCGATGAAAAAGGTGTTTGGCCGGAAATCTTTACAAAGAAGCTGTCTGAGATGGGATTGCTGGGTATTATTATCCCTCCTGAATACAATGGATCAGGTTATTCAAATGTGGATTATGTCATCATTCTTGAAGAACTGTCGAAGGTTGATCCTTCAGTGGGGCTTACTGTCGCCGCACACAATTCTCTTTGTTCCAACCATTTGAATCTTTTTGCCAGTGAGGAACAGAAACAAAAACATCTTACTCGTACAGCATCCGGCCAAACTCTTGGAGCATGGGGCCTGACTGAACCTGAAGCCGGCTCAGACGCCGCGGCCATGAAAACAAAAGCTGTGAAAAATGGGGATCATTGGATCCTCAATGGGACTAAATGTTTTATCACCAATGCATCTCTGGCTGATATTGCTGTGGTTCTGGCAAAGACAGATCCTGAAAAAGGGAGGCATGGCATTTCCGCTTTTATTTTAGAGAAGAGGATGGAAGGTTATAGCGCAGGAAAAAAAGAAAACAAATTGGGGATAAGGGCTTCCGACACAGCAGACCTCATTTTTGAGGATGTAAAAGTTCCGGCTGAAAATTTGATTGGAGAAGAAAATCAAGGATACTCTCAGGCCATGGCCATTTTAGATGGGGGACGGGTGAGTATTGCCGGGTTTTCCCTAGGAATAGCTGCCGGAGCCCTAGAAGCCAGTCTCAAATATGCTAAAGAAAGAGTTCAATTTAACCAACCGATTGCCAATTTTCAGGCTATACAGTGGATGCTTGCCGATGGTTTTACCGAACTGGAAGCCGCTCGACTCTTGACTTATAAGGCGGCCTTCCTGGAAGATCAAGGAAAAAAGATCGTAAAGGAATCAGCGATGGCCAAACTTTTTTCCAGCGAACTGGCTGTTAAGGTTTCATCGATGGCTGTTCAAATTCACGGCGGCTATGGTTTTATTAAGGATTATCCTGTAGAGAAATTCTACAGAGATTCCAAGCTGGCAACCATAGGAGAAGGAACATCTGAGATTCAGCGATGGATTATTGCCCAAAAGGTGCTGTCTGAGTATTGAATGATCAACATCGCTCAGGAGATACTCAAGGGAAATCCCCTTGCTATAGCTAAAGGGATTACTCTTATTGAAAATAAAAATCCGGAAGCCCAGGAAGTTTTGAAGGATATTTTTCCTCACACGGGGAGTTCAATCATTATTGGAATTACCGGTTCTCCCGGTTCTGGGAAAAGCACTCTTGTCGACCATCTCATAGAATCTTTTAAAAAGAAAGGGAAGAATATTGGTATTATTGCTGTCGATCCTTCCAGTCCATTCAGTGGAGGAGCTATCCTTGGAGACCGGATCCGCATGATGCGCCACAGCACTGATCCCAATGTTTTTATCCGGAGTATGGCGACAAGAGGGCATCTTGGAGGATTGGCCAGAGCCTCTGGAGAAGCCATTTCCATCCTTGAGGCTTCAGGGAAAGATGTCATTCTTGTTGAAACAGTAGGAGTGGGACAAGATGAAGTGGAGGTTATAAAACTTGCAGATATTGTTCTCGTTGTGTTGATTGCGGGTGTCGGGGATGAAATACAGGCATTTAAGGCTGGTATAATGGAAATTGCCGATATCTTTGTTCTGAATAAAGCCGATTCTTTAGAGTCGGATAGAACAGAAAGGCAGGTCAAAGCTATGCTTGATCTCGGGCTTAGGCGAGAAAAAGTTCCTCCTATTGTCAAGACGATTGCTACGATTGGGGAAGGGATAGATTCTCTCATTAAAGAAATTGAAGACCTCTCTCACATCCAAGATGCACATGCTCGTTCGATACGGAAGAAAAGGCTTCTGTCCTGGATTTTAAAAGACATCATTGCAGAAAAAATATATCAAGTCATAAGTGACGAATTTCAAACAGGAGAATTTGAAAATTTTGTCGATAGAATACATAAAAAAGAGATCGATCCCTATGCTCTTGCGGATGAACTTATCAATAAATTTAAAAAGGAATCCAATGATTAAGACGATTGACCATATCGGGATTGCAGTAAAAAATCTGGAAAAAAGCCTTAATCATTGGAAGGAACTGTTTGGTCTTCGAGATCATGGGATCGAAAAAATTGAGGAACACGGTGTGAAAATAGTTCGGTTGGATAGGGACGAAGGCCCTTCTGTAGAACTGGTTTCTCCGCTCGGCGGCTCGTCTCCTGTTGATAAATTCATAAAAAATCACGGTGAGGGGATCCATCATTTTTGTTTTACGGTTGGCGATATCCATTCGGCGATGGAGTCTCTTAAGCAAAAGGGAGTTGAATTTGTACAGGATGAACCTCGAGAAGGGGCAGATGGGAATTTGGTTGTTTTTATCTCTCCGGGGTGTTTCAATGGTGTTCTTATTGAATTAAAAGAAGAAAATAGAACTGAAACGGCATAGGATTTTATTTATGGCGGGGGAGAGAAGATAGCTATTGTTGTGTAAAAAGTGTCTGAATCCAATGGGCGAAAGAACGGGCGTCGGAGAGGTCGTTATCATCGGGGTGGCTGTGGGCGGAAGTGGCCATTTCAGCCCATGCACCGTGTTCAGGGGATCTGCTGAGTACATCCAGAGCATGCATGGATACTTTACCGCGGCAAGTAAAAGTCCCAAGTATTTGAGTGTGTGAGCCGACTACGGCTGCATATTCAATAGCTTCCCGGGAAAGATGACCGCCTGTTAAAGAACCATGAGTAGAAAAAAGTGCGATTTTCTTTTTCTTTGGGATTCTCTTGATCAAAGATTCCACTTTGAAGGAAATGCTGTGCGAATGAACGGGAAAACCGATGAAAACAAGGCTGAATTCTTTAAAATCTTCATCGAGCACATCCTCTGCGGATTTGATTGATTTTTCACCTTCGATGGCGGCATAGATGGCGTTTGCGATGGATTTTGTATTTCCTGTCTGACTGACGTAAGTCACTAGAGTTTTTGACATCTAACGATCCTCTTCTAAAATATGAATCTGATCCCTACCTTAAAGGAATATCCGCTGAAATTCAACTCGCCCTGCCGGATATTTCGAATATCTTCACTGTCCGGCCTGTCCTTATGTCCCATGAGAATCGAATAGTGGTTTCCCAAATCCCATTGATCGCTTTCATAAAAGTACAGGGATGCTTTATTGTTTTCGTCTATTCCGTCAAAATTATTATACGAGGAAGGGCCTTTAAAACCGTCTATTTTGGCCCATTTCTGTTCAGCTTCCAAAACGACAGCTATGAATTTAAAAAGCTCGTATTCAAGTGTGGCTGAGGCATAGAGGCCAAGAGCTTCTGACTTATAAGAATTTGACCTCTCGTACCAGTAATTGAATCCCTCTTCCGACTCTAAAAAATCGAGTTCGTATCTTTCAGAGGTCTCATACTTGCTGAAAATAATGAGCCTCCCACCACCGATTCCGATGGATAGATTGGAGAAAAAGGGCAGACGGAACATATAGCTGAAACCGATTTTAAATGGATAGACAAGGATATCGTTTTTTAAAAAATGTGTTTCCGTTTGGATTCCGCCGGTTTGTACGAAGTCAATCGTTCCCTCACCAGTACTTTTTAAGCGGCTGCCTCCCAGGTTTAGGGCAAAGCCGGAAAAAATAGGAATCCTCAACTCTAATTCGTAATTATATCCATATGATATGGGATCAAATCCGCCGTTCAAACTTCCTCCTTTGCTGTTTTTCCAGTCCTGCCAGAGTGTGTTGAAAGATTCTGTTGATGTGAAAAGATCTCCCCGCTGGATGTTATTTGTGTTGAAGCTGAGTTTGATGCTGACCTTTTCTGCAAAGACCGGTTGAAAAGTCCATGCCATCAATACAAAAAGGAAGGTTTTGAGATAAATATTTTTGCTCATTAGGAGAGTTATTTTTCCATATTTTTATTAAAAATTCCAGAATATTAATTTAGTCGGAAGTTTTTGAGTAAAATTTAAAAATGCTGATCTTTTCATCAGTCGGATTGAATCCCTGGCAGTTTGATTGTTATGGTTGATCCCTTGTTTTCTTTACTGGAAGCTTCGATAGATCCGCCATGATCTTCGATGATCTTTCTAGCGATGGGGAGCCCGAGCCCTGTACCCACGTCTTTTGTCGAAAAATAAGGCTCGAAAATTCTTTTCAGCATATCCTCATCGATGCCGGCCCCAGTGTCCCAGATGACTAGCTTCAAATATTTGTTTTGTCTCGATAATGAGAGGCTTATAACACCTTTTTTTTGAATGGCCTCGATCGCGTTTGTGAATATATTTCTTAACGCAATTTTTATTTTCACCTTATCCCCAAAAAAACGGAAGTTCTGTCCACTGACGTGTTCTTTTATCTGGATTCTTTCAGTGAGGATTTTTTTGTAAGGGGCGATTGTTTCATTGATGATATCTTGGAGATTAAGGATGTCCTTTTGCTGCTCTACGTCCTTTGATGTCTCTAAAAAATCATGAGCAATTTTTCTTAAATTTTCCACTTCATGGATGATGTATGAAGTCGATTCTTTGAGTACCTCGTCGAAATTTTCGCTTTTGTCATTGTAAACACTTAAAAGGTGTTCGGCCGATAGCTGGATAGGTGTGAGAGGATTCTTTATTTCATGAGCCACTTTCTTGGCCATTTCCGCCCAGGCCACCTTTTTGCTCATATCGGCTAGATCCTGTTGGTGTTGTTTGAGGTTTCGAATCATTGTGTTAAAACCATCGATCAGCGTTTTCATTTCATCTTTATGTTTGTGTGGGATGGAAATCTCAAGATTGCCCAGGCTGACCTCTTTGGTGCCGTCCAGGAGTTTTTTTATCGGCGTGATGATCATTCCACCAATCCCCCTGGCCAAAAGGAGGACGGCGGCCAGAAAAAAGAAAGAGATCAATATGAAAAATTCGATCAATTTTTCCGATATCTCTGATATTTCCTGCTGTTGTAGAGGAAAGGGAAGAGAAATTAGGAGCAGGCTTTCCTGGAATAGATAGGGGATAGTGAGTGTCTGAAACGAATAATTGCCGATTTTCTGGGTTTGAGTATGGAATGGATGATTCTCGTACAACATTTTGTAATAGATCTCTCCGTTAATGAGATCAGGGAGTATGCCATAATCAAAAAATTCTCTCCGGCTTGATGAAAGAAGAGAACCATCTTTATAGAGGTTGACGTCATTTGAAATTGTCGAGCTTATCCAGAAAACGAGGTCATCCGGAGGGAGGGCTGAAGAAACTTGTTCTTCCTGCTCGAAGTAGACAAAATCATCCATGACTCTCTGGGCGAGCTCAGCTTGATACTCTGCTTTTTCTGTTATCTGCTGTGTGAAAATCTGGTCAAAAAAGTTTCTTGTCAGGACTGTAAAAAGGATGAGTGGAATCAAAGCCACAACGACAAAGGAGATGTAAACCCTATTGGAAAATGACCAAAATGGATTTTTCGGCTTTTTTCTTGTGAGGGTGACCGAGATTATCAGAAAAAGAGTCATCGAGAAGAAAAGGTAAAGGAAAAAGAATTCTAAATATTCTACAGAAAAATCGAGGAAATTCTCCTTGGGGAGAAAAAGAGAATAGATTTTATTGTTATCCTTGAAATAAAAACTCAGATATTGATTCCGCTTTTCTTTAAATGAGGACCATTGGGGAACGGAGTCCATTACGATGTCATGAAGGAGATCGGGATTTATGCCGGATGAGATATTGTATGGATTAAAAAGCAAGTTTCCATTCAAGTCATAAACGGCGAATCCGAAGTCCAATTCATTGAGCGATGGAAGAGAACTGTCTCGAAGGAGTTCGAAGTATGGATTGGCCGAATAGAGAAATGGAAGCATGTCGTAATCGAGAGACAGGTAGATGATCAATCGTCCTAGATAGTCTTCTCCTTCAAAATAATCCTTATAAGCAATTAGGAAATCTTTCTCTCGTCCAATAAATGGAATTTTATTAGAGGAAATGGTCCATTCCGGACTAAGTGGGAGATCGAAAGTGATGAGTGAATATTCAGGAACATTCAGAGAGAACCGTGAGAGACTTGTCCCATCGGGATCGAGGAGCGCAAGACTGGAATACCAATTAAATTTTGAAATGAGGGTCATTCCCCAAAGAGAATGGGCCAAATTTGACGGCTCATAGCTCTTAAAAAAAGAGCGGATCGATTCTTCTCTGACATCGATTTTTGGCTGGGATTGTTTGATAAGAAGCATTCCCCAGTTTTTTTGGGATTCAATAGTGTTTTTTATCGTATTCTGCAAAAGATTGCGATGGCGTGATGTTGAAAAATCTTCTACAGACGCAAATATAAAAAGAGTGGAAAGACAGACTACTGCAAATAAAAATTCTTTTTTCTGTCCTATTTTTGGCCGGTAGGTCCAGAAAATACACGATAAAATAATGAAGGACTGAATGAAGACAAGCAGAATGTTTTTGCTTCTGAGGAAAAGGAAATACGAAATAAAATAGAGCAGAAAAAAGCCTAGAGGGAAATACAGACTTTTTGTAAAACGTGAAGCAAACCTTAAGCTTGCCAAACTGCTGAAGATGATGACAAGAAAAAAGAAGAGGATACTCAGGTGGATCAACAAAAAGGATGGATTAAAAGAAAAACGAAGTAAATTGAGATTGGAATTGAGGACAAGACGAAAGAGGGCTTCTTGAAAAATAGTGAAGAGCACAAAAGGAAGAAGAACGAATCCGGCGTTTGATACAAAAGCCAGGGGAAAACGGCTGTTTACCTTTTGCTGTTTGAATGGCCAATAGAGGCAAATCAAGAGGTATCCAAAAATGAGAAACAAAAAGGCTGATGTGAGGAATATATCCGCTGGAGATTTTGTCAAATTCCAGAAAGAAAAAAAACTGGCCGTCGAAGTAGAGAAGATAGGAAGAGTCTGAATCCTTTCGAGTTGGCTCAGAGGGAAAAAAATTAATCTGATTCCAATCAAAATAAGAATAACGATCAAACTGGAGAGAGGCCTCCATGATTGTGTCGGAGGAGATATCTTTAGAGTGAAAACAAGAGAGAATACAAGGAAAATTCCAAAAAGCACATAAAATAAGAGGAGGAAATTCTCCTGCCAATTGGTGACATTGGATGGCATTGGGGGAGAGCTTAGGGTGACTGTCGAAATGATCCTTTTTTCTTCATTTCTTAAAGGGAAAATAAGAGTGAGGATGTTGTCTGGTGAGATCGGTTCTCCTATATATTCATCATTGTTCCTGGAAAAAAGTTGATCAAATCCCGACACGTCATCTTGGAAATCTAAATATGATATGAAGCTGTTTTTTAGAAGTTTTGTCTTCAGGAAGTGATACTCGGTGAGGTAGGGAGATTTTAGTTCGGGCTGGAATGCTAAAAGGCGGTGGAAAATTATAAATTTATCCGGTCGAACTTGTTTTATACTGACCAGGAAGGAGGAGGCTTTGTTTTTGATGAGCAGGGACACAGGTGCTTCGGTTAGAGAGATCTTGTCTTTGTGGGCGGTAAAAATGTTTTTGACATCAACCACATTCCCCAACCAGAGGATTATCTTTCCTCTGTTGTCATAATATCCGACTCCTTCGATTTCTGGATTTGTGATGAGAATTTTCAACATAGAGAAAATTTCTTTTTTATTCTCAGGGAACTCGGATGTGGGAAGAAGCTTTTCTCTAGAATGGATTTCTTCCAATTCGGATTGGAATTCCTTTAGGATAGTCTGTTTTTTGATCTTTAGCTGCCGGAGACTCTTTTCCTGATTTTTCGCAGAGGCTTCCTTAGACAGGGAAAATGAGAGGGCCAGGAAAATCAAAGACAGGAGGAGACAGAGAAGAGCGCCTAGAGAAAGAATTTTATGTTTTTTTACGGACTCAGTTATTTTCACTTTCGGCCCTTATCTCCGAGATTTTCCAATGTTGTATTATGCCGTCTTTTGTCTCTGTCTGCTCATTTATAAAATAGAAAAA
>SDBT01008115.1_pt1 | contig 17200 bp, 18 predicted proteins | sample 2277101 | NCBI WGS metagenome assembly SDBT01 (sample SAMN10404973, study PRJNA504765) | marine sediment metagenome | isolation source: marine sediment core GS10_PC15, 103 cmbsf | place: Arctic Ocean: Southern Knipovich Ridge | collected 2010
GAATGGCCCGGCTTCTCAGCTATGAAGGCCTCGGCGGTCTCGCGGTCTCCCCCGCGCTTCGTGCGCTGGCCGAAGACCGCCGCCGCCTTCTTCTGACCAGCGATCATCACGGCGAAGGTGTCCGGCTGGGCCCACCGATCCTCGTCGTCGCAGTACCGTGGGTTGCCTGAGCGGGCGTCGACGTGAAGCGCGATCCGCTCAGCCAGCACTAGCCGGGCGACCTCATCCGTCCAGAGCTCGACGGGCCTGATGCCCTGAGGGATGAACGGGTAGCCCTCCTCGTTGCGGCGGCGCCGATCCCAGTCCTTGTAGATCTGCACCTCCTCGAGCCGGTCAACGGGGAACCCGTAGCCCCTGACGAGGATGGCGTAGAAGTTGAGTTGCATCACGTATGTGTCCCGCGTCGGGTAGAGGCGACTCGCCACCTTCGTTCGCTTGAAGTCGGAGATCGTGCCGTCGCGGTACCAGTCGGGGCGACCAGTAACCTCGTAGAAACGGCCAGCAGACATCTCGAACATCATCCTCAGCTGCTCCTCCTGGAGCGCGTCCTTGACATCGGCCATTTCGAGCGCCTGGTGGACGCCCTGGCCATCGAGGATGTCGAACCGGTCACCGACGTCGATCTCGATCTCGTGGTCGTGAACCATCTCCAGGTAGGTCATCAGGGGCGGGCGGGTAAGCGTCGTGACCCTGAAGTCCTCAGCGGGGCGCTCCGGCGGCTCGTACCGCATGGCCGCGTCCAGGGCGGGGTGAACGCCGTGCTTATTCGTGTATATCGGCATCGTCGTCCTCCTCAGGGGGTGAGCCGGTCGGCCACCAATCGACCGGCAGGAGCCACAAGACAAAAGCGTGGACGATGTACGTCCACGCTATGAGTCCCGCGACAAGGGCTACGCTCGTAAGGTCTGGCATTTGGGCCCTCCTTTCTCTCCTATAGGCCCGTGACGGGTTACACCGTCATTCTACCACAAGTGGAATCGCTACGGCAAGGACGCGCCGTCCTCGTCAATCACCCCAGCGTCGATGAGCTTCTGGGTCGCCTTCTCGCAGCGCGGGCAGGGGCTCGAAAGATAGGCGCTGCAATACGCGGGTGCCTTTACCCCGCAGAGGGCGTGCGCACCGGCGTAGTTGTGCGCCCATCTCGCCTCAGCGGTGTTGCCCCAGCCGTGCAGTACGCTCACCGGAACCTCTAAGCCTGCGGTTGCTCAGGCGGCGCATCGAACTTCACGCCCATGTTGCCCGCCTCGACCTCGGTCAGCCCGTTAAACGCGGCCACCGCGAACAGCATCTCCGTTGTGGTGTCAGGCATCCGCTCGCTGACCATTGGCTGAGCCCGCCCGTGGTCGTCAAGCACCTGGGCCGTGAACTCGAACCGCGTCCCGCGGAACGTCGGCCGGCCCGCGCTATCGAGCTCGAACCGGATCGCCGTCAGGGCCGTCGAGCTCACCGTGCCCGCTTTGCGTCGTGCCATCCCTGCATCCTCCCTCCCTGCATGTAAGGGGCCGGTCAGGTTCAGCGCGTGGGGGGGGAGCTCTATCCACGCACCTCGCCTGCCGACCCCGCCTAAATAGTACGGGGCGGGTGGGCACCAGGCTGTCCAGCATCGGCAGTGGCGGCTACCGCACCGGAATGAGGCCGCTGCCCGCCCCGTGGGTCTAATACTACTCTACTTGCGGTGGAAAAGTCAACCTAGCCGGATCGGGACTGTGGAAAGGCAGACCCCCCTGACGGGATCCAGACGTCAGAGGGGGCTGCGGTTAGGTAAGCAGGCGGGTTGGGAGCGCCTGCGGCACCCGCTAGATGAGGCCCAAGTCGGTCTGCAGCGCCCTGAATTGGCTGGCGCTGATCACCTTAATCGGGCTCTTGGAAACGATCCCATGCGCCCGCAGGCGGGCCATCGCGGGGGCGTTCTGGACGCGGGTGAGCGTCCCGCCCGAATGTACCCACACCCGTGTGCCCTGACCGGTAACCTTCAATAGTACAGCCATGAAAGCATCCTCCTGCAGCAGCTTGACGCCCGCGATAATTGGTACCCATACGATCCGCCCCGATGGGCAGGCCGTGCTCCTGATCTCGTTGTGCTCCCAAAGGCCCCGCTTGGGGCCCGTCCGGTTGAGGTTTCCAATGTGACCCTCGGCCAGCAGCCACGCGGTGAGCCGGATATCCGAGGCGACCTGAGCGGGCGTCAGGGGCTCGCGGGTATTGCCCAGCGGCCCGCCCTCATGCTCGATCCCGATTAGGTCGCGGTTGTTGCTAATCTCACCCGGCGGATCGTCGCGGTCGCCGGAATGCCAGCACCAGGCGTCGGCCCGATAGTGCTGCTCGATCCGCCCCGTCTTAAAAATGCTGAAGTGCCAGGAGACAGCGGTCTGGGCGGGCCTGACCCGACCGACCATCGAGTGGTAGACGGCGCCGTATTTGCGCTGAGGCGGGCCGGAGGTACGCCCTGCGGGCCCGTCAACCCTCGCCGCGCCTGGGTACCATGGGGCCCTCACGGGCGGTTGTTCCGCTTGGCGTCGTTGTAGCCGTACCCCGTCAGCGCCATGAACGGCGCGAGGCCAGCCAGGACGGTCGCGCTAATGAGGGCCTGCGTTCCCGTGTCCAGCGGCCATTGGGTGAAGAACACGACCGCCGCCGACAGCAGGCCGGTGATCGTTCCCCTCAGTAGTCCTGTCTTGTACTCTTCGCGCATCGCATCCTCCTTGCTAGGTGGTCACTACCGTACACCTTCGGAGCCCGCCAGTCAACCGTCACAACCTCGGCAGGCGCTGATCCAGGATGGTGGCGATCCGGTCGTTTGATCTGATCACCTCGTTCATCGTATCGATCACCTTTCCCTGGCCGTTGACGATCACCGTCCGGTTCTCGTGAACCGCGTGGTCGAGCTCCTGCACCTGACGGCCCAGGGCCCCGTTTCCGTTCTTGCGCCCGTAGCTCATAAAGGCCACGAACAGGGTCACCAGGGAGCCCACGAGGGCCCCCACGATACCGTAGGCGACTACGACTTCAGTCACTGCCGCTCCCGATCGCGCAGCTGCCGCAGCATGCGCCTGAGGGCCCGCGCCCCTTCGCCGTCAGGCCTCACCACCAAGAGTAGATCACGTGATAGCATCTGCCTGCTCCCTTCGTTCTATCTTAGCCTCGACGTCAAGTGTGCCGGCCTCAGGGTCTAGCTGTACTCCGAGCACCCGCACGACCCGCGTCAGCTTAGCGCCGGAGAGGATGTCAGAGAAGCGGGCATTTGCCAGGGCGCCGGGGGCCGGGGGATAGCTCCAGTCAATTGCATCCGCGATCAGACTGAACGACAGTTGCTCGCGGATGTGATCAGGGGTATCGTGCTCGCGCTCGGCTGAACGATAGAGGGCCTCCACGTTCGTGACGTTTGGGAGGAACAGGAGCCGTGACCCCAGGAGGGGGCCGATTCCGCGGCCCGCGCCGCCGTCGACGCCGGGGGCGATGCGCCGCACCGGATTCGTAGCCTCAGCCCCTGCAGTGTCGACCCGCGCCGCGGGCCGTCTCCCGAAGGCCCCGCCGCCGCCGATCGCTGTGGCTGAGGAGATGAACGCGGCGGCGTTCTGGGTGTACCCGGCCTGGCGGAAGTGGCGCCCCTCTTCCCACAGGGCGTGGGCCGTCATATCGCGCCCGACCCGCCCGCGCCATTGCAGGACGGTGGACGCTGCCCGGGGGCTCAACTCATGCCGCAGGGCCCACTCCCATCCGCTCGCCTCGGCCATGCGCCGGAGGAAGTCGTCCAGGTACTCACCCTGGCTTTGGTACTCAACCGTGGGCCCGCCGTCGTCCAGGTCGAGGCCCAGGAGCAGGGGCGGGTGCGCGCGAGCATCGGCCTGGGCAAAGACCCGCCGGATATGGTCAGCCACGCTGGAGGCCAGCGGCGGCGCGTCGATGGGGGCATGCGCCTTGCTGAGCAGTGCCCCCACGTGGTCGCGGGCGGTGAAGGTCACGACCCCGCCGCCGCTGACCATCTTGGACTTGGTCAGCCAGCCGAAGAAGGGCAGCAGGCCGTCCTCCCGCTCGACCGAGCAGGCCATCCCGATCTGGAAGTTATGGGCGTAGTCGTCAAGGTTCGGGTCGGTCGTCGGTACCGCTAGGGTCGCCTCGGAGGGCTCCATGAGCATGTGGGCGTAGCCCAGGCCCTCAACGTCGACCTGGTGCAGGACGGGGTGAGGGGGCAGCGGGTCACGGATGTAGAAGACCGTGCTGACGCGTTCAGCCGCCAGGAACGCCTCGTAGTGCTCGACCATCGTCTCGGCGCTCAGGATCACGTCGGGGTATACCGCCACCTCCTGAACCATGCCCTCGAAGTGGAGGGTGCCTGCTGCCGGTCGTCGTCCTACCTCGAAGTCGGTGTCAGCCACATCATTCACAGCGTGGGCGGAAACCGCAATGGTTGACGGTTTACCGTTGAAGAACAGCCTTACGTTCGCAGTCGTGGTCGAGCCGGAAGCTATCACGTGGTACACCCTGCCGACGGTCAATTCATCGCTGGGGATCCATAGTAGAGCTGACCCGCCAACCCCAAGCTCCACATCGTTCGACGTGTTGATTCTGAGGGAGTACGACAGGGCCCCGTTGGAGCAGATATACTGGATGGTGCCGTCAAGTTTATTTGGGCGGAAGACCGCTTCCACGGTGAAGTCGCCGCTGTCTACGGGGTCGAGGTCGTCGTGCTTGGGGACGCTGACATAGGTCGCGGCCCCGTCGAACTGAGCGCACGTCGCGGGGTCGCGGGGGTTCAGCCCCGGCCGACCGAGGGCGACGCCGCCCGTGTAGGTGCCGTGGTGCCCGTTGCCGGATAGGTCGACCGCCGTCACCGCCCCCGCCCGCTCAAAGAGCCGCAGGTAGAGCTTGGGGGAATCCTTCAGGACGCGGTCGCTGTAGATGCTCAAAGTTTGCGGCCCCGATGCTGGTGCCGGATGTCAATGTTGGCGACCGGCTCCAGGTACTGCATCGAGTTAGACCCTGACGCGAGGGGCATCCAGTCCTCGAGGTTCGAGGGGGCGATGGCCCCCGGGACGCTGATCACGTGGTTTCCGTCCGTGAACACGACCGTCCGCTTCTCAACATCGATCTGGAGGCTACCCGTGGTCGGGCACCAGAAGTCGACGTCGATGGTGTCGCCGGTCGTGTTGTTCTTCAGCTGCCCGATGATGTGATACAGGGCAATTGCGAAGTCGCCGTCGCGGTCGACGTAGGGCGTGCGGCCGCCTTGGAGGACGGCGCTCACCTTGTCGAAGTCCGCGATCACCGAGCCGTTGAGTTGGTCGGCCTCTATCTGGATCGGGAACTCGTGCGCGTGCATGACGCGGCACCAGCCGACCTTCGTTCCGGTCTCGGCACCGTCCTTCCCGACGATGTTGTGCTGGGTGCGAGGAGGGCCCACCTCCAAGGTGATCGCCCCTGACGACGCCACGGCGCTCATGTGAACCTCGATCCAATACGTCCCCGCCACGAGCCTGAGCGACCCCGATGCGAGGGCATACTGAATCCGCTTGAAGGCCGCTCCCAGCGTTGCCTCGTCAAAGTCGGGCCCGAAACCCGAAGCGCCCGCATCGTCCGCCCAAACGTCGAACGCGGCGAGCACATTGCCGTCGGCGGGCGAATTCCCGGTGTCGTCAAGGATATTGACTTGGTAGGTGTACGTCCCCGTGGCGTTGTCCTTTAGGCGCAGATGAACGCCCGCGAGATCGGTGTCCTGGTCGAGCACGATCTTTAGCTGGTAGTCCGCTGACGCAACGGTGAGCGAAGCTATCGAACCGCCCGTCTCGTCGTTGCCCAGCACACTCCCTCGGACGCCGTTTGCTATCAGCCGGTGGAGCGCCGCGTTGGGGGTTATGGCCTCGCCGGTGAGCGCGGTGTCGTCGATATCGTTGAAGTCGACTAGCTCGATCTCGTTGGACTCGGCGTCGACGCCGAGGAGCCGCAGCCGGATATCCGCCCGCCCCTGGGCGTCGTACTTGATGGCGCTCGCGCTCGGATCGACGCCCTGGGGGAGGCTCACCGTCATGCGCGTGGCAAGCGGCATGCCCTCCTGTGGAGCGTCGTCCTCCCACTGCATCGCGTCTTTCTGGTCGGGCATCCTGAGGGCGACGGCTACGTCCTGCTCGTGCTGCTCAACGGAGGGGATCCACATCGCCGTCCGGTCAGGGTTAGCCTTGTCGTAGAAGACCGTGTCGGCGTCGTCAGCGGCGTCGCCCCAGAACCATTTGGTGTTCGTGGAGCTGTTCTTTTGGATCGCCGGTTGCCTTCCCGCGGGCGCGGGCGCGGGCGTTGCGTCCGCGAACCCCGTGGTCACCGTGAAGAGAATGTCGCAGCGGTAGGCCGTCACCGACGAGGCCGTGTGCGCCGCCGCCGTCGAACCCCAGGCGCCGCGCTCGATGGTGGTGATCTTGCGCCCGGCGATGTCGCGGCCCCGGTAGGTGATCACCTCGTTCTCGATCACGACCTGGCCCCGCTCAGGAAGGCCGGCCACTCCCTCAAGGAACTCCAGGTCGCCCCCGTCAGCGGGATCGCCCGCGGTGATGTCAGCCAGGAGGGTGAGCTCCAGGACTTCCGGCATCGTCGCGTTGATCCAGCACCGGAGGGTAGTCGTATTCGTCCCGTCGAGCCAGCGGTCAACCTCGACCCCGTTGACGTAGACGCGGATATCGTCGCCGTTCAACATGCTGCGGCTCTGCGCGACCGCGTCCGGTGAGGCGTGAGCGGCCGCGGCGGTGCCGCCGATGGCCCGCTCTTCGAGCACCAGGTCGTTGCTGGAGATCGAGCTATAGCGGAACTGCTCGACGTCGCCGGTGCCGTGCTCGATCACGATCATCCCTGAGGGGTCGAACCCCGCCGCGGAGGCCACGGTGATCGTAAATGGCATCGCCTGGCCGATGCTGATCGTCGTTGACAGCGTGGTCGAGGCGACGCCGGTATCGTTCACCAGGGCTGCGTGGTCGACGGTGTCGTCAGCGCCCGCGTCGTCAAACAGATGCAGTGGCTCGTCGTTCCAGTACTGCTGGGCGCGGTTGACCACGAACCCGCGAAGGCTCATAAGGGTCGCTAGGTCAGCCTCCGTGCGGACGCCCTTCGGGGTCAGCGTGTAGATGCCCCTGACCTTACGGGAGCCGTTGTTGGTCTGCGTCCACGTCTTCGCCGTTGACGCGGTATCGACCTCGGTGGCATCCGTCTCCGTGTCCTCCTCCCACACGGGGTCAGGAACGCGGAGCACAACCTCGAAGTACCTGTCGCTGATGCCCCGCCGGATGGTCAGGACGCGAACTTTCACCCGCCACGTAACCGGCGACGCCGCGCCGTCCGTGACCTTCAGCAATTGGAGCCCGCGCTCCTCGTCAAATATCTCGAACAGGGCGTCCAGGTCGGTCTCGTCGGTGGTGCCCAGGGTGACGAACAGCGCCCACGTGGTGCCCGTAGGCTGGCCTCGGACGTCCTGCGGGCCCCTGAGGGGCGTCTGCACCTCAACGGGCCTGAACGGGCGCGTGGTGAGCGGGCCCCGCCCCTGCCTGAACCGACACGTCAGGTTCCCGCCGGTCAGCGACTGGCCGTCAAATTCTGTTGGTTCGTAGGTGTAGTGCGCCACTATCTCACCTCCAAGCCCAGGTCAGCAAGGGCCTCCCTGAGCGGGCCGTGCAAGTGGAGCTCGTGGATCACGATCCCGCCCCCGCTCGCGCCGCGATCGTCATCGAACTGGGCTTCGTCAGCGGTCTGGACGACCTCACCGGCCTGAGCCTGGATCAAGACTTCCTGTCCAAAGAGCCCGGGCACGACGCCGCCCTGGTGGCGCAAGAGCGGCAGAGGGTCATTCGGAAGGTCTATCGCGGGCCCGAACTTTCCAAGGGGATCGATCTGGTTAGGGATGGCGGCGTTGACCAGGTTCGCAGCCGCGTTCCACGCGCCCTTGAAGCCCGCGATAAGCGCGTCAGCGATCCCCGTTCCGATAATCGTAGCCGCCTCGATCATCCCATCGCCCCACCGTACGAAGAACCGCGCAAGGGGCCTCAGCACGTGGTCGCGGATGATCTCGAACTCCTCCTTCATCCCAGCCGCCCACCTACTAAAAAAGTTGCCCATCGCGGCGGTCGCAGTGTCAACCACATCCGCCGCGTCGAACATCTCCAGCTGGAACTCGTCAGTGCTCATCTCGTCAAGAATCGCCTGCAGATCTTCGAGCCCGCCCTCGCCACCGATCACGCCGCTCGTCGCCTCGCCGAGCTCGTCCTCAGCGTCAGCCGCCGCGTCCAGCGCCGGGATGAACGTCGCGTGTATGAGGGCCGCATCGTCAGCGAAGGTCGCCGTCTCCAGACCTATCGTCTCGATCAGGCCCTCAGCCGCGTCGCGCAGCTGCTCGTCGCTGAGGAGCGTGGCGTCTGCCGCCTTGCCCCTGAGGCTCAGTATCTCCGTCTCCAGGCGGCGCACATCGGTCGACTTCTCCAGGGTTTCTATCTGCTCCTTGAGTACCCGAATGCCACGCTCTATCGCGGTCTCTTCGTCGTTGATGGCTTTGATCTGGCGCTCCAGCATGTTGATCCGGCCCTGCGGGTGACCCTGGGCGCGGGCCTCGGCCAGTTGCTCTTCGAGGGGCTTCAGGCGCTCCAGCCGGTCGCGCTGGATGCGTTCGAGCTCAGCCTCAGCGTCGCCCTCCTTGCCCAGGAGCTCCAGCCTGAGCTCGGCCAGCCGCAGTTGCTCGTCAGTGCCCTCAACGGTACCGAGCCCCAAGAGCCGCGCCATCTCGCTTTGGAGGCTGCCGATGAAGTCGCGCACCGCTCGCAGGGGCTCCAGCAGCGGCCCTGCGATCCCACTCACGCGGGCGAAGGCCGCCCCAATGGCGTCGACCATTGCCGAGCCGGCTTCGTCGCCCTGACGCTTATATACCTCTGTCATGGTCGACCCGAAGACCCAGTTGAACGGGTTCAGGATAAAGATGATCCCCCGCACGATGGACTTGGCCACGGCCCAGATCTCGCCCGCCCCTGCGGCGAGGCCCCGCCCGAACTCAACGGCCATCGCCCGGCCCAGGTCAAGCAGCTGGCCAGGAACCTTCTGCAGGCCCGCGACGACCTCCTCGACCTTCGCAGTGAGCTGATCCCAATGCTCGACCAGGAGGACGATCCCCACGGCGAGGGCGGCGACCGCCGCCGCGAAGAGGATCAGCGGAGCCGCCGCGGCCAGCTGGGCCGCAATGAATGCCAGGGCCGCCAGGGTGGCAGTTATGATTACGGCGGTCAGGCCGACGAAGGCCGGCGCCAGCAGGGCAGCGAGCGCCGCCGCGAGGCCGATGGCGACGACCCGGTTCTCCTTCAGGAAGGTGATCGTTTGGCCTATCACCTCCGTGGTTAGCTGGAACGCTTTCGCGGCGAATATCACCGCGTCTGTCAGGGCAGGGAGTACCGCCAGCGCCATGTCCATCATCACAAACTTCAGGTTCTCCTTCAGGATGGCGAACTGCCGTTCGAACGTCTCGTTCATCGTCTCGAAGGCGGCATCGGTCGCGCCCGCGCGATCTTCCATGTCCGCCATATTTGCCGTCAGGTCGCCCAGGTTCTTACCCGCGAGCTTCCCGATCTCTTGGCCCGCCTCCATCGAGCCGAAGAGGTCGCCCACCGCGACGCCGTCCTCCTCGGCTTTCTGCTTGAGCAGCTCCATGACCTGGACGACGTCGCCGCCCTGGGCCATGAAGTCGCGGAAGCCGACGCCCGCGATCTCTTTGAAGTTATCATTTGCGATAGTGCCCGCTTTGCCGAGCTCTACAAAGGCGGCTCGCAGTGACGTCGCCGCGATCTTCGTCGGCGTTCCAGCAGCAGCCAGCGTTGCGAGCGCGACCGCTACCTGTTCCACGGGGACATTGGCGGCGGCGGCGGAACCCGCGACCTGGAACATGGACGCGGCTAGTTCGGCAATCGTCGTCTTGCCCTGGACGACCGCCGTGAACATGATGTCCGAGACGTCGGCCAGCTTCTGCTGGGAGAGCCCGAAGGCGTTCAGGATGGTGGTGGTCAGGTCAACGGCAGTCGCGAGATCGGTCACGCCGCCGATGGCCAGCTTGGCGTTGATAGCCAGGAACTCGATTGCACTCCCGGGCGCGACGCCTGCGGAGATCGCTTGGTAGAGGGCCTTCGTCGCCTCGGTCGCGTCGATCCCCATCGTGCGCGATAGCTCGCGCACCCCGTCCCTGAGGGCGTCGATCTGCTTCTTGGGCGCGTCAAATAGGGTCAAGACCTCAGCGAAGGCCGTCTCGAAGTTTGCCGCCATCGAGAGCGCCGCCGCGCCAGTGCCGATGATGGCGATCCCTGCGGCTATCGCCCCCGCCTTGAGGATGCCGCCCATCTTCGAGCCGAGGCCACCGACCGCCGCCTCAGCCTGAGCGGTGTCGGCGGTGACCTTGACCTTTACTTCATTCCGCGCCATTCGCCTTGTCGCCCTCCGCGCCCGCTGCCACGAGGTTCAGCAGGCGGAACGTCTCGATGGCGTCCATCGCCAGTATCGTCTCCGGCGTCTGCCCCCACCGGCGGGCGAGGGCATCTATTAACTGGGCCTCTTCGACCTCCGCTGGCTTCTCGATGACGGAGCCGTCTTGGCGGGCGGTACCTCCGACTGCTTGCCATTCGCTGATGGCTCTTCTAAAGGGCCGTCGTCATTCGGCGACGCCTCCTTCGCCCGCGCCTCCGTGTGCGCCCGCCATTCCATGAGGAGGGTCAGGCTGAAGCGCGTGTCTTGCAGGGCGATCAATTCCTCGCCTGTCGCGGGGATCGGGTCGTCGTCGTCGTCGCAGAGGTTCCACGAGTCGAGGAGCTCGTCCCCGAATTTGACGAGGGCCTCCTTCAGAAGCTCAGGGTTGCCGTCCATCTTCTTGACGTCGAGGGCCTGGTAGAAGAGGTAAGTGTCGAGGGAGATGGAGCGCCTGAGCTTCACCTCGGCCCCCTCCCAATCGGTGCCCTCGAAGTCCAGGGTGATGATCTGCTTTGGTAGCTGGTAGCCCTTCTTTGTCGTCATCGGTAGTGCATCCTTTCCTTAAAATGTGTTTCCGTGGAACAGGCGGCGCGGGGGCGTCTCCGCGTTGAATGACGCCCTGGTTCCCCCGCGCCTCGCGGCCCAACCAGGCAGGGCCTCGGGGTTAAGTCACCGTGCCCCAGGCGGGCTGCGTGCCGTCCTGAAGCTGCATCGTCGCCGTCCATTGGAGCTGCCCATCAGCGGGCCGCTGGACTTGGTAGTCGGAGATGATCATCTCCATCTCAAGTTCGGGGTCGCCTGACACGGGTGCCGCGCCCAGGTCGCCGTATTGGATTGTGACCGTGCGGGTCACATCGCTGTTGCTCATGCTCTTGAACACGTCGTGCTGACCGTCGGCCACCTTATCGAACGTGCCGTTGAGGGTGATCGTCCCGTCAGCCTTGAGCAGGATGCGCTCCACTGCGGTCTTGTCGAGCCCCCCGATGTCGGCGCTTCCTCGCGGGGTCGTGACGTTGACCACGTGGATGGCGGTGGAGATATCGCGGGGGGTTCCACCTGAGTCGTCGATGCTCACCTTGGTCTGGATACCTGACTGCTTTGCCATCTTTGTTCCTCCTTTCTACCGGCTAATCTACGATGTCAACGCCCACGGCGAGCCTGCGACGGAACCCCATCGCGAAGTCGGCGTCCGTGAACGTCCCGTTTGTGGCTGCCCTGACGTAGCGGTCGACGTTACCGGCAACGAAGACCCGCTCCGAGAAGGCGGCTGCTGCTATCTGGTCGGTGAAGGCGATCAGGTTGACGAACGCGGCGTCGTCTGTGCTGTCCTCGATGTCGTACTCGATGGTGCCGGAGCCCCAGTCGAAGTGCTGAAGGTGGCCGATGGCCCCATTCGCGGTCGGAGAGTCAGCGGCCCCGTTGTCGATTGACCCCTCATTGGTAGCGACCGAATGCGCGATCTTCGCCACGAGGAGTACGCCCCACTCCAGCGGCGTGGATGAGCCCATCGCGTTGACGGTGACGGCTAGGGAGCCGTCCGCGTTCCGCGCGACGTCGTAGTTCATCTGCTTGGCCTGGAGCATGCCCACGGGGTCGCCCCGCGTTGTGGTGATCAGATACATGAGTTCTCTATCCGTCACCGGCAGGCCCTTGAGCGCGTCGTGCTGCTGGTCGGTGGCCTTGTTGAAGAACCCAGCGAAGTCGATCACCCCATCCGTCTTTAGGTGGATTCGTTCGACGCCGCTCTTGTCAATTCCCGTGACCTCCTGCACGGTGCGTGATCCGCCAGCGTTGTTGATAGACCCCACGTCGCCGGAGATATCGAACCCTCCCAGGTAAAGCCGCTGGTTCAAACCCGATTGCTTAGCCATCGCCCGACACCTCCTCGATCACGCCCGTCTCTACGAGGTGGTCTACGTCAACGTCTTGCCCGCCTGGGGGCACGAAGGTGTCGCCCTCGCGGTACCTATCGCCACCGACGCTCAGGATCACATGATCCCCTGGAGTCCTGCGAGGGTTTCGGACGACGAACGTGGCCCCCCCTGGAGTGCGTCGGCGCGTGGACTTTCTTTCTGGCATTGGCGTTCCTCCTTTATGCTGGGCCGAAGGTGAACGAGTCGTCCACCAAGATTGGCAGCGTCAAGTCCGCGATCCGGTAGAGTATCTCGACCCCGCCGGTCTCGCGGCCCACGCTCTGGTACCCAGGCTGTATCTCAAAGTCGGTCGGGCTCCCCCACTGAACCTCGCTCGAATCGTCAAATTGAAAGTCCTTCCAGAGGCTCTGCGTGAGCTCAGCCAGCGTGCGGCCGAATTCGAGCTCCGCTTTCTCCTCGTCGTCAACGACGGCCCGCCGGTAGAGCCGGATGATCACGTCACGCCGCTCGCGGGGCGTCGTGAGGGTCGTCTCGTAGATCGTCCACGGGGCCCCGTAGAAGACCGCCCCGTGGAAGTCGCCGGGCGGCCGGAAGGGCTCACCGATCTGCGCCGTCTTGACGTAGCCGGACTTGCGGATGTGGTCGCGGATCTTCTCCAGGACGGGCCTCAGGTCGTAGGCCATTAGAAGAGCCCCCCGAACCCGCCGTTTAGCTTGTTGACGCCCTGGCCGACGCGCTTCTTCAGGATGCGGCCCTTGCGCCGGTCGACCTTCTGCTGCGCGTTGCGGAACATGTGGTAGCCCTTGAACCGCGTTGAGGCGTTCCGGCTGCTGACGCCTTCGAGCCAGGGCCCGTAGACGACGTTGTTATCGTGGACGAGCCCGTTGCCGTTGGCGAGGATTTCCCCGTTGATGTTGCGCCGGTAGTTGCCGGTGATGAGGCCGTGGCCTGGAACCAGCTGGAGTTTCACCTCGCGCTCAGCGAAGGCGACCAGGTCGGCCACGGTCTTGCGCCCCATCTTGCGGACGACGAGCGCGGCGCCGACGCGGAACACGGGCCCCGCGAGGCTGACGGCGATCCCTGGCCCCGCCATCAGAGGGCCTTCCCCGCTATAATACCGATGGGCCAAACGGCATCGCGGTGGCGGAATGAGTCGGGTGTGGGGCCCATCACACGCTCCCTATCACGCGCCGCTGGTACTTGCGGATCGCCCGCTTCCTGAGCTCCTGGTAAGCACTCATGCGGGTTTCGATCACGCGATCACCTGAGCCGATAGCGCCCGTCCAGCCGCCCTTCTCCGCGGTGTAGTGGGCGATCACGCCCGCCCGCACGACCTGGCGCACGAGCGCGGGGGCTTGGTACTTCGAGATGGCCGTAGTGTCCGCGTGGGTCGCCGCGGTCGAGCCGTTCTCCCCCCGCGTCACGGTACAGGAGCGGAACGCAAAGACGGAGTCCGTGTTGGAATGAGCGGCCAGCACCGTTCCGTCGATGGCGCGGTCAACGGTCAGGTCGTTGGTGGCGATGCTCAGAACGAGCATCCGCTCGCCGCTCAGCTCGATCACCTCGCCGGCCTTGATCTTGGCCCCATCGCCCACGGGGATGGTGACGACGTTGCTTTCCGCCGCGACCGCCGCCGTCAGGTCGGTGGTCGTATCCTTCAGGCCCTTCTCCGTGACGTGCAGCTTCTCTGTCTCGATCAGCAGGAGATCGCCCACGTCCACCAGGCTCCCGTCGCTGACCTCCAGCGTGAGCACCGTGTCGTTGATGCCCCCTGAGTCGTCCACCGCGCCAGCGGTCACCGTGTCGGCGCTGTAGCCCCACTCGCCGGTCACCCTGATCGCCCGTTGGGCCGTGTCCTTCGCCTCGAAGGACTCCGTCCCTGAGCGGTCGAGTTCGATCCGGTGATAGGGCGGGCCGTGGGCCTGCGGCTCCAGCAGGAAGTCGGCGGCGGCAATCACCGTAGCGTCGTCGCCCTTCTTGGTCAGGCCGTTGGTGTCAACGGAGATCAGGTCTTCATCGAGGGCCAAGACCCAGGACTGCCGTGTGCCCGGCTGGGGCCAGGAGAAGTTGCGGAGCTCGTTGAGGGGGTAGAACTGGCGGTTGCACGCCTTCTCGAAGTCGGCTGACTCCTCGGCGATCAGGTCGTCTATCAGTGGGTTCTGCGCCGCGCCGAGCATGGCGAGCGCCCGCTTGACGCGCTCCCGCGTGGTATACCAATTTTGGCTCATGGCCACCTCGCTGCGCTAGCCTTGGGCAATTGAACCATTGCGTTCGCTAGAGCTCGCGGCCGGATGCGACCCTGATCAGAAATAGAATACGTGTCTTCGTACCCAACAATGGGCTTCCATTGTTCGTTCAAGCCTTCACCCTCCCAGGCTTTCATATGGAAAAGCGGCCGGCCCTTGGTCTTGCTATTCGGTTGTCACCATGCAGGCGCTCGCGCCGCGGAGTGGGTAACGGCGCAAGCGCCTGCGTGTGGTCAGGCTTAGAGAGGCGTCCCGACTGCGATGAACGCGACCTCGTCCGTGTTGTTAGTCGAGGCTACAAGCGTGGTGTCGCCCGCGCCAGTGACCTTCCAGGCGTAGACGTTCACGTCGGTGCCGGAGATCACGTGGGTGACTAATGCAGGGTCGAGCCCAGGCGCAGCCGACGCCTCGAAGGTCACCATCGCCCACTCGATGCTGCTGAAGTTGGCGCTCAGGTCGATGGGTGTCGGGTTCGCCCCGTCAAGAGTGACGGTACCGACGACGATGGTCTTGCCGTGAAGGCCGTGCCAGCCCGCTAGGGTGCCGTCTTTCGTGACGTCGCCTGCGGCCATCTGCGATGCGAAGGCGTAGGCCCCAAAGGCGGCAGCGGCGGCAGCGATCCAGTTTCTGATCTTTCGCATTGGTTGTCGTTCCTTCCTGCGGGGCCTAGCCCCGCGTCCTGGAGCGTCCGCTCTTGCGGCGCGGTTCCGCGGGCGGCGGGGCGTCAGCCGTGGGCTCCTCAGCCGGAGGGCCCTCAGTGGGCGCGTCGTCAGCCGTGTGGGCCTCAGGCGCGGGCACGGGCGCGGGTATCCCCTGTGGGGGCCCGCCTGCCACCTCCACCACCTTGAAGGCTGAGGGTTGATCCCTCAAGAAGAAGGCCCCCATCTCGTCGGCGCAGTCTACGACCTCACCGACCTTGAACCTGATCTCCCGCCGCTCGTTGAAGTATGGCTCTTGTACCTGTAGCTTCATGTGTCCTCCTGCATCCTTTCTGGCCTGGGCGACCGGCGCGGGGGAGGATGCACCCCCGCGCCCTGTAGTCACCCCTTCCGGCCCGGCCGGGGGAAGGAGCCCCCGCTAGACCGTGATGTCGCGGATCCCAGCCGTGTGGTTCGCCTGCGCGTTGAAGCTCGTGAACGCCTTGCGCGTGTAGAGCTCGAACAGGAACTGGTCAGTCCGCTGGATGCGGTCGAAGAACAGCTGCACCGAGCGGAGGGTACCGGCGACCCATCCGTCAGGGTTGAAGAGCGTGATCTGGCCCTCGATGTTGTTGCCGACAGTGTCGGAGGCTTTGCCGTCCGCCTCGGTCTTGGAGGCGTACCCTGGGGCAATGATCGGGATGCCGTAGATGGCACCAAGCTCACCGCTCAAGATCGTCGCCTGCGGCCCGTATTTGTCGACCGTCTCGACCTCGTCAAGCGCCAGGAGCTTCACGAACGTGTCGAAGTCGCAGACCAGCAACAGGTCACGGGGGTTGAGGCCCCAGTTGATGTTGCCGACCTCAGCATCGACGTCGTTGGTGGCCCCGCTGAGCCTGCCGCGAGCGGTCGCGATGTCGGCTGCGGTGACGGCAGCTGCCGCAGCAGCCTCCTGGCCGGTGTTGTCAACGAGCCAGTGGTGCCGGATGCCGTCCCACGCCAGGTAGTGCTTGGTGGCCCCAGGCGTGTTGTCGTCCAGGTTGATGTTGCCGGTCGCGCCGCCGGTCGTGTCGCCGTTGAGATAGGCCGAGCCCAGGTGGGCGGCGGCGCTCATGTTCATGAGGCGGCGCAGGAAGGGCGTCCAGGTGACGATGGATTCCTCTTCGAGCTCAGCCGACCAGACGCTCTGGATGGTGAACTTCTTGGCGGTCAGCGTCGACCGGTTGTCAGCCACCTGGGAGGTGGCGTAGGCCGTCGCGCTCTCGGTCGTTGACTCACCCACCAGGAGCATCTCAGGCAGGGCCCCGTCAACGGGGATGCGAACCGTCGCGTCCCTGATCGGGATGTCCCTGATCCGGCCTACGATGGTGTCAAGCGTTCGCGCCGCCTCCCACAGGTCACGCACGAACTGCGTGGCGATGTAGTTGGCGGTGTCGGCGGTATCGTAGGCCCCCGCGCGTTCGGTCGAATACGGGGGGAGCCACATGGGCTCACCCGTCTTCGGGTCGGTTCGGCCGTAGCCCTCCGCGTCACCGATGACGGGGCGCTGGCCGTGGTTGCGCTTGCCGACCGTGCGGGGGTCGAGCAGCGCGTCGCGGCTGTCGGGCGGGGCCTCGAACACGTGATAGTTGTAGGCCCGCACCAGGTCTTCGGGCGGCGTCAGGTTGACCGGCCTGGACATCCGCTTGGCGTTGGTCATAATCATCATGGCGAGCTCGAAGTCGCCTCGCGTGTAGCCGAGCTCATCGAAGCGGTCATAGATGCGGAGCCGCCCGTCCATGTCGTAGGTGCGGGCGCTCGGCGTACCGAGATCGCCGTCGCCGCCGCCGTCGCCGCCTGAGCCCCCGCTCTGACCGGTGACGAGGGCCTCCAGTCGCTCGTTGGTCTGTTGCTGGCTCTCGGTCAGGGCGGTGATCGCCTGCGTCAGCGTGGCGACCGCTGCGCCCCCGCCGTCACCCGCGCCCGCGCCCGCGCC
>SDBT01008116.1_pt1 | contig 17199 bp, 19 predicted proteins | sample 2277101 | NCBI WGS metagenome assembly SDBT01 (sample SAMN10404973, study PRJNA504765) | marine sediment metagenome | isolation source: marine sediment core GS10_PC15, 103 cmbsf | place: Arctic Ocean: Southern Knipovich Ridge | collected 2010
GCTTGACGTCGGCAAGGAAGCCTTCTTGTAATCCCTCCCAGTGGAACCGCATCAAGATCGTGAACGGCTGAAAGATCGGAAGAAGGACACCGGAGACGTAAGAAAAGTCCTCGGAATCTAGCTGATCGAGAAACCTGTGCGTGTCGAGTCGCCGCGTCTTCCTTACCGCAATTTCGTATGAGGCGATGGTGGTTGGGTAGTAGACCCCACCCCAGCCGTGAATCGTGCCGGGGAGCGCCCCGCCCCAACCGCCGCCGCCCCACCCAAGGGCGCCTTCGGGCACTGTTATTGTCACCCGCAAGGTGGTCTTATCAACGATTTCCCGTACACGCCCGAAAGAACGAGAACCATCCGACCACAGCACCGTGAGGAGATCGTTGTGCCACACCTCACCCTCATCACCGTCCACGAAGTTCTTGTTCTCGTCGACGAAATCCTCCGTACGAGATTCGTACGTGGGATCGGTGCCCACGATGACGGCGTTGGTCTTAATGTCGAATCTCTTGGCGAACGAGAAGTCGACGGCGAAGTCTTCGGCCACCACGGGCAGCCATGGGAAGTTTTCTTCTGTGAGCGCCAAGTCTCGAGCGTACGCCGTTAGGGCCTGGAGCCTGGGCAGCGCCTTCGTACTTCCGAGTCTGTCCGGAACTACACGAGACAAGTCATATTCCGGCGACCCATCAGCATCCTCGACGACAGCGTATCGACGGTCAGCCGTGGTCACCGTTCGAACGAGCCTACCCGGAAGATCTAGGAAAGACGCCCCCATGATGAGACACACGAAGTTCTCGAGCGTGTAGGACTGGCTTCCCCGGTAGTACGCAGCAAAGAGCGCCTGAAGCACCCTGCTGTACTGAGCGCCACTGTCTCGCTTGAGATCGAGGATGGCGCCGAAATTTCTCCAAGCTGTCTGCTCATCAACCACACCGTCTACAAGCCACACATCCTCGAAGATAACGCTCGCCATGAGACGAAAAGCCGAAGTCGTATCAGTGTCGGGAGTGATCGAGAAGCCAATCACCGGAGCGTCGACCGTAGTCTGACGCGGAAGCTGTGCGACGCCCGTGTCCGTGTTGACGTCTATTCCGTTCTGCATGAACTGCGCGCCGACCACCCGTGACACAGGGATATCCAGCTCAACGAAGTCACCCTCTTCGATATCCCCGTCCACATAGGCTTGGTAAGGCAGCTCCAGCCGCTCACCCCACACCTTGACGATACTTCCGTCAGGGAGTGGCGGTCTCGTCTGCACGAAGTCTCTCAAGGGCGTGTAGGCGTAGTTGTCCGGGTCGTTCTGCAATACTCCGTCGACGGACAATCTCAACGGGTATCGCTCGCTGTGAGGCGCACTGAGCTCAAAAGCGATCTGACCGTCCGCCGTCTCGTAACGATCGTTCAGATGACGATGGAGGCGGTTGTCCTCTTCGTCTACGTAGAAGAAGTCGACCGTCGTTCCAGCAGGAAGGAAGTTCGGGGATACGCCATTCATGAAGCGTACAGTGAAAGACTCCTCCCCTGGGAGGAACATGTACTGGTCGGGGTGTTGAAGCATCCCACCAACATGAACCTCGACGGGGAAGTCCGGAAGCTCAGCGCCAAGGGGACTGATAACCCATGGTCGTGTCCTGGGTACGCTGGCACGATCGGAGACGGCGTCAAGTTCAACGTGATACGAGGCGTGGTCATGCTCCTCATGAAAGGCCCCCTTGATGAACAGGCGCACACCGAGCTGATAGGTTCGCTCGAGCGTGACCTCCGACGTAGTAACGACCAAGCCGTCGTAAATGGAGCCGCTCAGGTACGTGACACGAGCTGTGGCCGGGTTCACCGGGCTGGTCAACTCTATCACGTCCGTGGGCCTCGTGAGGTCATAGGTCTGCACCATGTCCCCGTCCATTACGCGCACACTGGTGTTGGGTGGGAAGGACTGGCCCTCGAGATACAGTCGTGTCTCGTCGAGATGAACCTTTCCCGGAGACACGTCGACGTCAATCACACGAAACACAGACGCGCCCGGGCCCACAGCGATAGGGATAGTGATCTCGGTCGCGTCCTGTGTAACCACAAGCCTCTGAATCAGCGAACCATCCACGACTCGCAGAATATCCCCCGTATAGAATCGGCGTAGATCCTCAGTCGATGTGGATGTCGCTGAACTCGGTGCGTAGGAGAGGGTCGTGCCGCCCCCATCGATCTGCGTCTCCCCCGTAATGTCGAGCGAGTCGATGAACACCTGAACCGACAACGGATTGGTGTAACGGGCGAAGTCGAACACGGTTTGAGGAGCCGTGAACGTGTGGTCGATCCAGAACGTCTGGCGCTGAACAAAGACCTGAACTGACGCGCCGAGAGGGACAGGCATTGTAAGGATGATTCGACTTCCGCGGGGATTAGGAACCGGTTGGGTGCTGTCCTGGGCGTCGACGACACTATAATCTCCGGCTTGGCCATCGAGCTGTTTCCCTTCGATGTAGACTCGAGCACTCTCTCCTTCGAGAAAGACACCCGGGTAGAACGTCTTCTGGTTCGCCGTCGCCCGAAACGAAACCTTGTAGTGCCGGTGAAAGACACCCGTGTCTTCCCAATCCTCGATACGCCGGTACAGGTGTTCGTGAACGATGTAGGCGGGGACAGATGCCAAAAAGCGAGAGCTCTTCACCTGACCGAGCTGGAGCCACTCGTTGTTGGAGGCGCGAAGCAGGCCCTCCCAGAACGTACGGATCTCGGGAAGGTTCTTGTGCTGTTCCCAGAATCCACCGAGCACACGCAAAAGCGGTCTGAAATCGATCTGAACGGGCATTTAACCGACCTTTTCTACTGACAGGTCATCGACCGGGAAGAACATCTGATACTTCTCCAGTTCAATCCTGTCTTCGCTGGTCGTGGTGTCGAGCTGTCCCGTCCCCGTGTCGCGAGTTGCCGTGAGGCGCGTGGGGTGCTCGATGTCCGTAATACCTATCACCCCCAGGATGATGCTGATCTCCTGGACGCTGATGGAAGCGGCCCCACCCTTCGACTGGATGAACCTTTTGAGAACGTCCTTGACCACAGCCTCATCGAGATCACTGCTGTACTTGAGTGAGATGTCGAGCAACACCTGCTCGGGCGGGTAGATCGCGATGTCGGCGTTCTTGGTTTCGATCTCGGCACTGTCCACGAACTCCTGCATGAGAGGAATGTCCCGGTTGCTCAAGTAAGTGATTTTGATGCGCTTGCCGATGAAGAGCGGGTTGCCGTTCTCGTCGTTGCCGAAGATTCGAATGACGCTGTTGTCCTGTGCGGTGAACCGACGTCGAAACTCCGCGGCGATCACCACGTACTGCGCGCCGGCGACGAGCGTTCTTTCCACAGCCACAACATTGTCGCCGGCAATCTGCTCGATCTTCAGCACACCCATGAAGGGGAAGAAGAACGCCTTGTTGTCCTCGAAAAGAGGGAGCCCCGTGACGGGATCGGCCGGGACGTCCTCCACGATCGGGACCTCAGCAATGCCAGAGCCCGGGGTCGTCTCGGACAGGGCCGAAACGATGACAGACTCCTCCACGTTCGCCGAACTGTCCACGTACACGTCAATCTTGCCGCCCACGTGGAATCGGTTGGTGGAGACGGGCCCCAAGATCGTGTAGCTGTACTTCTCAGCATCAGCCACCGGATCGAAGGAGCCGAGGTCGGGGTCGCGGAAGGGCTGGTCCAGACGGATCACCTTCACCGGGACTCCATTGGGCTCGACAGGCACCTCCTCGACGCGTGTGACGAAGTAATCGCCCTCATCGGGGTCGTTGGGGACGCCCTCGGCCTGGAACATTCGGACACGGTAGTTCGGCTGCACCGAAATGACTTGATTGACCTGTCCGTCCAACGTCACCTGCATGGCGTTGTAGTCGATTCCCGTGAGATCTCTTATGGCGGCGACTGTCCCACCGATCGGCGAGACCACCACGTTGCCGAACTCGTCGAACCAGCTCACGTCCCCGTTCTCGTCCAGAGGCAGGTTGTATTTCTGCGAGTACGAGAAGGGAATCATTTCCTGGAGCGAAACCACAGCATCGACCACGTCCCGCACCATGTCGACGTCGCCGGCGCCCACCACCTGTACCGACCGCGTAGACGAAAAGTTCTCCCGGAGCGCCTTTCGGATAGCCTGAGCCTTCACCAAGTCGTTATTGGTAATGGCGTCTTTGATGGCGATGAGCACATCGGTATTCGTGTCGTCGGCCTTGGCCGTAGAGAAGGCCAAGAGGTTGAGACACCGCACAGCGCCCTGAATGTTGGCGAACTGGTTTACCTGCTCCTCGGCGGCGCTGTACTGCTCCCCGACATCCTGCGCGATCACAGACACATCGGCGTAGTACTCGCCAGTGTCAGGGATCTCGTTGAGCTGGAGTTCCTCGGCAGTGAGGGTGATCGAAGAGATGGGGTTGTATCGATGGTTCCCGTCGTCGAAGAAGACGGCGTTTTGGTCGATGGTGACCGGCTGAACCTCGTCAAAGAACACACGCACGCTGCCGAAGGCCCGCTCACCCTGTCGACGCTCGACAAAGTAATTGGCGGCGAGCCCGTCCATCTCCTTTTCCAGCATCGTCTGGTAGTTTAAGATAGACATGTTGCGCTTGAGCACGTTCAGCTCGTCACGGAATTGCTGAAAGATGAAACTGGCGGGCAGCACCAGCACATCCCCGAAAGCACTTCCCTGACCAACAGGAAACTGCGGATACCTCTCCTTCAACAGCTGTCGAATAAACGACGCCACCGGAAGAGCGAATCTATCAGGATCACGAAGTAGAGACACGTAGAGCCTCCTAAGAAACCACTCAGAAGTATGGGTTCCCGCTCTCCTCTATCAAATAATAAGATTTTATACTTGTCTTTATTACTTTATAACTTTATTCTCTCATGTAAATGACTTTTTAGGAGAAACTCATGGATGTCAAGCGGATTCGGGCAATTGTGAACGAGGTGAACCCGCCTGTGAAGGGAAAACCGATGACTCTGACGAAGGAGTTGTCGAACGAGATTGCAAAGACAACGCCCTTCTGGGAGGCCCTCCTCCGGAAACGGGACATCCGCGAGGCCGAAGGGGGAGACGAATACGTGACGGGGCTCATTGAGACCTTCAGTCGAATCTACACGGCTCTCAAGGAGGGCGCGGTGCATGGCGCATTGGCCGCACTGGATCTCGACACACTCTACCGACTCGACGCCGAACTCCAACAGGGTGACCTTGGCTTACTGGACGAGTACCCGGCGCTGGAGATGGCCGGCGTGAAGGAGCTGGGGTCTTTCGGTGCCGGTATCCTCATGGCTTACGCACTTCTCGAGACGGCTCTGGCGATCCTCTCCGACGTCGATGCTCCCAGCACAAAGAAGACGGCGACGTCCCCTCCCCAAGAAGACACTCAATCGATTATCGGAGACCTCTTGACCGATCTTCCGGAAGAGGTGCCTAACCAGCAGATAGCGCCCGCTAGCACAAAAGACGAATCTTACAGACCCGTGCTGACGGAAAATCCAGAGCCGACGCAAGACAAACCCGCGAACAACTGGTTCAAGAATTGGGACTTCAACAACGAAAGCGTCACAACCCGGCAAGTGCCGCTCATCGTTCTGGGAATTTTCCCTACAGAGGACGGTATCGTAGTGAGAGGTGACCTGCCCCCAACCTTGTCCGGCGCGGCCCAAGTCCGTGATTTCGTAAAAACAATCTTCAACCGAGATGATGCCGATATCTCGATGGGAGCGAGAGGCCTCGAGTTCTCCTTCAATTACCCGGTGAAGGGAGAGCGGTCATGAAAAAAGACGGCTTCGTCCAGTTGAACGCTCACATCCCGACGCTGATGCACACGGACCTCAAGAAACAAGCCGTCGATGAAAGAAGAACCATGGCGGCCATCCTCCAAGACGCCGTTCGTGCGTACCTGAAGAAAAAGAAAAAGTAGGCGTTTTCTGTTATAAGAACTATGTAGACGATTTGTCGCGGGGTGGTGCAATGGTAGACACACCGGCCGTCGGCATACGAGGACCTACGGGAAGTCGTATGAAGCTCTCCGGTCTTTGCAGGTTCGATTCCTGCCCCCGCCACCAGCTGACCAGGAACACGCACAACCCATCGAGCGCTCGATGGGTTGTATGAGCCCAATCTCTTTTTCGTAGGCAACATTCGGAGGTAACGATGACCCTAGAGCCCAAACAGATCAGCATCTTGGCCGACTTCTTTCACTACTCCTTCAAGGACGTCGACTTTCAATTCGACGAGTTGACCCCCGCTGAAAAAAAGATTTTCGGGGATAAGGCAACTTTCGAATCAATCCTGAAGGAGTTCCCCATCGCCCCTGGGCCTCTACGGACCCTCAAAAGGAAAGGGTTCGGGGCGCAGGGATAGTTGGGACACGGCCAATGATGGCCATCCGGGAAAGGTGCGAGTGGTGGTAACGCTCCAAGAAGTAATTGAGATCGGGCACGAATTCCCGATCTCAGCGGATCCAGACTTTCTCCAAGAAGCTCATTTGATCCGTCTCATGACCAGGACGGAGAGGGGCACGAGAAAGGCGTGGAAGGAAGCCTGTCGTCGCTACGGGTACTCCAACCAGATCCAGGCCATCCCAGAGGACACTGAGCTCAGAACCTTCAGTCGGAAGAACTTTTTCCGACCGACTCGAAAAAGGAAGAAGTTCTGGGCGAAGGTGCGTGAAGTCCTCCTACCGGAGGAACACGCTAACCTCTGGGGTTGGGCAAACAGCGGGGGATCGATCACACCCGAAATTCAGGGAGTAATCGATACGGTGATCGTGATGACGATGCCGATTCCCTGACGCGGACCGTGGTCACACTTTGTGTGGCCGCGGCTCTTTTTTACGTCGGTCGAGCATCCACGAGGATATCACCCACGAGCGTGTCGTAGGCCGCATATCCGATCACAGACGAAAAGCCGAGCGTGCACGCGTTCTCGTTCACCCACCCAGCCCCGAACCCGATCACCGTATCTCCTGGGGGATCCGTCCACTTGATTGTCGTGATGTCCCCGACGGCGATAGGCCGATGGAACGGAGCGGAAAACTGAATAGAGAGCCTTCCGCCGTTGTTGCCGGCGACCCACACGGTATGCTCCCACATGATCTTCTGCCACATGGCGGCAATCATGTGCTTGTCTTCGATCGAATCCTTGGCGATGAACGGGAGGTCGGTGAGGCCGGCGCCGACGATGGCCGTGCACGCATCGACGTAGGTTGTATCGACCGCCGTGTATCTCAGCCCGAACTCCAAAACCGTCTCCGGCGACCCCAGTGTAGCCGTTACGGTGAGGACCTCGTAGGTGCCGCCTCCGGTGTGCGTAGTTCCGAGCGTGTCGCCCGCAGAGGTCTTGATGTACGCCTGAACGCTGGACGAAGCGTGAACGGCGAACCGGATGGACACCTTCCGGCCGCTGTAGATCTCCGGATGCAGAATGGGCTGGTAAAAGTCCATGACCTTCACCCCGCCCCCGAGGGCCGCGATATCCACCTCAGAGTAGAACTGACCGATCACCGGCCCAGGAGAGACAGCGACTGTCACGCTCACTGTAGCGGAGTTCATGCCGGAGCCGTCATGATCTCGCAGAGCCCACCCGGGCATGCACGGAACCGAAGATGCTGGAGCCGAAGTGTACGGGCTCCCCAAAACCGGATCGTAGATGAACGAGCCGTTCACGAGAATGTTTTGCAGCGACGCGTTCTTCAGATCACCCAGCAGAACATCCGCGGCTTGGTTGTAGTCCTTCTGCTGATTACCGACGAGCGTGCCGACGGAGGAGTACGCCTGGTTGAGGATGATCGATTCCTCGGCGTGAAACGGCAGCAACTGCGCACTCGCGTCCCTGTGAGCAATTGTGACCTTGGGACCCAGGAAGAACGAGGACGTGGTTCGGATGGTGGAACCGTCCCCCTCTATGTAGAGCGTATCGTCGGTACCGGCGTTCTGAACGCCGCCCCCATCCCCGATTACATGACCGAAGAAGCCTGAACCCGGGTTCGCAAAGATGAGCTCCCAGTCCCCCACGTCGAGGTTGAGTTGGTAGATGGCGTTCTCATACCGTGCCTGCACCGCCGCTCCGTCCAGAACTGTGTCGTAGGCCCCGTTGAAAACGAAATCGCCCGAAAGGTTCTGGTTGATGAGATGGACATTCGCGGATGTCGTGGTGCACACGCGGTCGTTCGCGTCCGTCGGCGTGCGCCCCGGTGCGTCATCGTTGAGCCACACGAGATGAACCGTCTGTCCGGTTCCCGACATCTCTCGGATGGCGTACACGGCATTGCCGAGAGCGATGGCGTTGGGTGGATCTATCAGATCTGTAGCGCTATTGATCGCAGCGACGAGATTGGCTGCCGTCACGGCTACACTACCGCCGACCTGGCACTGGTTGTCCCCGGGGACTGTGGCGCCAGCGATGAACGTGATGGTGGCACCAGCGATGACGAGCACCTTCGGAGGCACAACATTCGCTGAGAAGTAAACCGTCTGCGTAGCGCGCATGTACGTGGGCTTGAGAGACCCGTTGGGAGCACCCACCCCGGCGTAAGCTGTCGGATAGCGCCACCGAATACCGAGAGCCACCGCGTCCTGAAGCTGCTGGAGCGTAACCGCGTCGCTCGGCGACACACCGCTGCCCATGCCTATGACCTTGAAACCGGCCAGGGCAAGATCGCCGCTCATAGCGATGGAACCGTCGTGTTTCAAGTAGTCGCTGAACGCAAGGTCGACCGTATCGAGCGCGTCCTTTATCGAGGCCCCGACGACCGTACTGGTGTTAGGAACGTCATCGTCGACAAACCCGACGTGCCCGGCGATGATCTGACTGGCCCCGATCATAGACGAAACAATGCCGTTGCTCTTGATGAAGAGCCCAGAAGCACCTATATCGAGGCCACCCGCGGGATCCGGAAAGACCTTTATACGGTAGTTTGTGTCGAGCGTTAGGCCGCCGTTTGCGGCCAGAAGGTCGATCATAGCGCCAGGAAGTCGAGCCACGTGAAATCCTCCTACAGATGGGTCGTCGTATGAAGGTTGACACTCCAAACAGCCGAAGCTGACAGATTCTCAGGCTACCACGGGCAACCCAGTAGTTGACGCCTGAAGGGCCAGCCCGGCCCTAAGTATATTCAATGCGGCATTATGATCACGACAGAGGACAAGACCGCAGAAGGGACAACGATGCGTGCGAACCGCCAAGGATTTTGCGACCGTTGCTCCACAGCCCGAGCAGATTTGGCTGGTCTTGTAGGGGTTCACCTTCACCAGTTGACGCCCAGCTTCTTCCGCTTTGTACGTCAATAGTTGAATGAAAATACCCCATCCAGCATCGGAGATGCTCTTGGAAAGATGCCTGTTCTTGACCATATTGCGTATCTTCAGGTCCTCGACACAAATCATGCCAAAACCCTGGACGTACAGGTTCGCTAGTTTGTGCAGGAAATCACGCCGTTGGTCCGCTACTTTCTCGTGGGCTTTTCCGACGAGGACTCTGGCCTTTCTCCTGCGATTAGAGCCCATCTTTCGACGAGAAAGTCTCCTCTGTCGTCTCCGAAGAAGCCTCTCTGATCTGCGGAAGTACCTGGGGTTCTCGATCTGATTGCCCTGGCTGTCCACGAGAAAGTGGCTGATTCCAACGTCAATTCCGATGACTTTGTCGGACTTCGGAAGAACCTTCGCAGGAACCTCATCGCAGGAGAAAAGTATGAACCATCCAGAAACAGAGCGCTTCACGGTAACCGTCTTGATGCGCCCCTCGATTGGCCTGGACAGAAAGAGTTTGAATCGTCCGACGTTTCGGATGGTGAGATATCGTCCTTCGAGCCCCCACCCACACTGCTTGAGACTGAAGGAATCATATCTTCTGTGCGACCTGAACCTCGGGAACCCCGCCTTGGCTCCTGCGGTCTTGCAACGCTGAAAGAACGCCTGAAAGGCCAAATCGACTCTTCGGACAACGTCCTGGAGAACTTGGGAGCCGACCTTGGCGAACTCGGGGAAGACGGCCTTGAGCTCCGGGAGCTGCGTGGCCTGGGAGTAGTAGTTCGCGGAGGCCCTCCACTGCCTGTACCAGAGGATCCGCTGCTCAAGGCAGAGGTTGTAGAGCGTTCGGCAAATCGAGAGCCACTGGCGACAGTTAGTCTCTGTGACTCGGCTGATCTTCGCTTTGTACTTGAAAGTCTTTTTCATCCCTCTTTCCAACGAGGTCAGAACAATCAGTGGCCTGGCGTGGTGATCGTATTCCCGGCATTGGCGGGCTGTTTTGGGTTTCGAGCACGAATGATGTCAGCCATCCCGCCCAAATTGCTCGCAGCACTCGTGGCCTTCCCGGGAAGCCCTCCCTTGGAACCTACGCTCATGGTCTTCCCCGCAACGCTTTTTCCCGCTTGAAGGACCTTGGGACCGACTCTCGTCATGACCTTGCCAGCAAGAGCACGGGCGCCCCCACCGAGCAGGGCTCGACCGGCCATGGCCGCAAGCGGCGCTAGAAAGGCAATACCCTCCTTCGACATCTCGTCCACGAACCCACGAATGAAGGCTGCGTTGTTCATCATGCCGCCGAAAAAACAAATCTCGTTCCAGCTATCGACTTCAACTCGAGATCCGCGAACCACTTGTTTGCGTAGTAGAGTCTGCGCATGCGAACGTCAAGAAGTCTCTCCGAATCACGGAGGGTGGGGTCGTCAGCCTGGAAGGTGAGGATGTGACCCTTGGCCGTGTCAAGCGCCCGACTGGCGTTCGCGGTGACCGTCCCTTCATCACCGACGATGGCCGTTCGCAGGGCAGACACGAAGCCGGATCCCCTCCCAAGAGATGGGAAGGGATCCGACATGAGCTCGATCACCAAAGTCTGAAGGAGCTGCGCCATGCCGCTCAGCTTGCGCGGAGAAGGGCCGAAGGTGAAGGTGATGAGCCCATCATCCGGATCACGAACGATGGCTCCGAGGTCCATGACCTACTTCTTCTCCTTCTTTTTCTTACGCAGAGCGAGAGCCGCGGCTCCGAGGCCGAGAACCCCTGCGCCGGCGGTTGCGCCCGCGGCGGGCGCGCCCTTCTTGAGCCCCTTCTTGGCCGCCTCACGAAGCTTGGCGAGAGCCGCTCCCTTGGGGCGCGGAGTCCGCTTCCCGGGCTTGCCCTTCTTGGGGCGATAGGACGATACCAATTTCTTGGCACCGCGCCCGAACTCCTTCATGCCGCCCTTGTACTTGGACATGAGTCCTCTCATAGCGGCTGCGGGCCCCGCTGCCTTCTCCAGGGCTGCGGTCTTCTCACGTTCGGCGATGACCGCCGGCCCGTACGCAACGGCAAGGGCCTCCAGCATGGAGCTGGGCTCGTCGCCTCCCGTTTCCTCCTCGAGCAGACCCAAGTTTTCCATGGCCTGCTTCAGGACGGGCATTTCGACCGCTTCCTCCTCGAGGAGGCCGAGATTGCCGAGAGCTTTGTCGAGAACCGGCGTCTCCCCGGCCGTCTTCTCGGAGCTGAAGGCATTCGCGAAACCGGCCATGAAGATCTCTTCGTACTGGGACATGATTTATCCCTCCTTTAGAAACAACGTTGTTCTGAATCGAGTGTATGCGGCCTACCCACTTTGTCAATCATTTGGCCGCGCAAGAAACGGGCTTGCTCTGAGTAAATTCCAAAATCTCTCCCTTAACCTGGGATTCGACGTCGGAGAACTTACCGAGGGCTTCATTCAACTTTTCGTTGAGGAGGAGAGCGCGCTCCACCGTCGCGTTGGATGCGGTCAGATCCACACGCACACGACGAACAACGTTCATCATCCTGTTGTTTTTGGGTAGCCGCTTCTCTTTTACGTCGCGAATGTGGTTGTCGGCCGCCTTTGTGGTGAGCTTGCGGAACAGCTTGTCCGCGCGTACCCGGGCCCGGAGTGTGTTGTAGACCGCGAGCAGCTCCTGGAAGTCCTCGGGCCGATTCTCCTTAACCCACTTCAAGAGCTTTGACACCTTCTCTAACGCTTCCTCCTCCTTTGTCGTTCGACGGGCTCCGCTCTTGAAGAAGTTCGTGATGTCTCCCCACTCCAGGTCCTGAACCATCTTGTGGAGGTCCTTGGACTGGAGAAAGGTGGTCAGCTTCCCGGCGACCACGAGCGCTTCGGTAATCTGACCCCCGAAACTACCCTTGAAACCCGCGATCATCTTTTCGATCTTCTCCACGCTGTCGCGCTGCTTGGCTATCTCGACCTTGATGGCAACGGCTAGACTCTCGATACGCACAGTGTTCTCCGCGGGCTTGAAAATGATCGCCCTGAGTTCCTGAGCGAAAGCCTCAATCAGACCCACCAGAGCTGTAAAGTCGTTGGGACTGTTGAGCTCGTCCTCGTTCTGCTGCATCCCCGTGGACAGCAACGTAGCCGACGCACCGACGCTCACGGACGTGGAGAGTCTCTCCACGCCGCTCATGAAAGCGAGCAACGCTTGAAGCTCGACGTACCACTGCTTTTCCTTGATGAAGAGGGCGCTCGCCAGGCCGCGCTGAAGAAGCGCCTCCATCTCCCCGATAATCGCCTTGAGGAGACACTTGATCTGATCCACGGCCGGTCCGTAGAGGTTGTCGAATTTGGCACTGATCTCGAAATTCGTCGGAAAGTTGGCGAGGTTGGTGTAGATGCGCTCGATGATCGATTGCCGGCACAACAGGACCTGGACATGATTGTTCAGCCCGGCCAGCCCCATGACGATTCTGATCTGAATCTGCCCCGGGAAAGCGTCGAGCTTCGTATCCATTAGGATATCAGCCGCTTCATCAATGTTATCCGAGGCCCTGTCCCACACGGTTGGCTGGAAGTTTCCTCCCGCCAGCAGGACTCGAGACACATCAGACAGATCGTCGTCCGCAGTCTTCAGTTTGGCTAGAGCCCGTATGACCACGCTCCGATGATCGAAAGCGTAATCGTCGATATTCAGCTTCAAAGCAAGCTCGACGAGCCCGCTCACTTTGTCTTCAATATTGCCCAGCAGGGTGACCTTGTCCACCAACAGCGTTGCGATCGCCTCAGCCGGCAGCGTCATGAGGTAGGACATGAGGTCTTTGTAAAGACCAGCCATGCCGGCAACAGTCTGGTGCACCGACGAAACGGCCCCAAGCTCACCGGAGACAGCCCCCGTAGCGAGCCGAGCGATGCCCGTCACCGTTGCGCCGACGAGAGAGCGAGAACACTCGGTCGGACCGTTCTTCTGCTTACCAAAGCGAGCGAGGCCCTTTGCAGCCGTCGGAAAGCCGACCCCGGCGTCAGCGACGGCAGCGGGCCCTGAAAAAGCCGTAGGCGCTCCGGAGTTCGAAAAGGCCGCAAGAGACGACTCGGGATCGAACTGACCGCTCATCATTCCCTTGAGCGTGTCCTTGGCCATACTGGAAGCCATCGAGTCACCGGGGAACGCCTTATCCACCGCACCGCTCAGAGCGGACATCGGGTCTTCTAAGAGCTGATCCCAGAAGGCGCCGGCCTCTGATTTTCGCTGCGTGGCCCCGGCAATCTTCAGCTCTGCTTCAGCTGCCACTTGATCAGCGTTTACGATCTGCATGATCTCTTGGAGGAGTTGAGTGACGGTCTGCTGGGCTTCCTGATCAGAGATGTCGCCGGAATCGAGCGAATCGTCGAACCACTTGGCGAAACCCTGAGACTCGACCTGTGGGAGTGTATCGGCCATCACAGCACCGAAAGAAGTTCCTCGGCCAATGGGTCGGTCAGTCGCCCCTCGATAATCACCTCGTCGATGACCTCATGCCACCCACGGTCGGGCTCTTCGTTCTTCCGACGCTTGACCTCACGAATCTGATCCGGCTTCATGAACTTCGGAAACGAGACACCGGCAGGAACACCGCCCAGATACTGCGTGCGTCTGGAGAGATACCTGGCGCCCATACAACCTATCCTATCGGTGTCGGCGACTGTGTCTGCGCCTGACCTACGGTGCTCGGCGCCGCAGTGATGCCGAGAGGTTTCGGTTTTCGCTGCTTGAGCAGCCCACCCACAGGCGGAGGCGTCATGGCCTGCGTAGGTGTGGGGCCGACCCCCGGGCCAAGACCCCGCTTCTCGAATTCGTCGAGAAAACCACGAATAAAGGCATTACCGTTCATAGTCCATCCGCTTGTTCGGATCGTCGGATACGCCACGGCCGAAACCCTCCGATATCGCCTTCGCACCGAAGTAGAGCGGAATCCCGCCGAGCAAAGCATAAGGCGCAGCACCCTTCGCCGCAGCCCACCCCGCACGACCGATCTCCTTCATACCCTTACCGGCGCCTCGACGGACGGATCGATAGGCTCTCTTTCCAGCCGCAGGCTTAGGCTTAACCGCCCCAGCCTTTGCTGCGAACTTCTCCAGTTCGTCAGCGAATCCGTACATGAAGGAGATGTTGTCCATCAGTCCTCTTCTTCCACGTCCTCCGAGTCGCCCTCGTCTTCCTCGGAGTCAGCTTCGTCTTCGAGATCTTCCTCTTCTTCCACGCCTTCCTCAGGGCCTTCGGACTCTTCATCGTCGCCCCCCTGGTCGTCGTCTTCAGGCTCTTCCTCTTCGTCCCCTGGGTCTTCAGGCTCTTCGGCCTCTTCCGGTTCGGCCTCTTCCGGTTCGGCCTCTTCCTGCTCCTCTTCCTGCTCCTCTTCCTGCTCCTCTTCCTGCTCCTCTTCCTGCTCTTCGTCCTTGTCTTCCTCGTCAGGAGCTGGTTCCCACTGATCACCCATATCGACGTCCCCTATAAAGAGTCTGGCCCCGAGGACCCCCAAGCAAGGCCCCCGGAGCCACACATGGCTTACGTTTCGATGATCGCCGGCGGCACGCCCGGAACCATCTGCGCCACGAGGATGACTTCGAGATCCACGTCGGTCTCGCTCACCGTGGCATCGACCATGACCCACAGCGAGACGCCGTCCTGGTCATTACCGATGACCGGTGTGACCGGAACGCCCTTGCCCAAGCCCGGAGAGTTCTGAACGGTGGCGACGCTGTCGTCGAGCACGACCGGGTTGATTAGGAGGTTGTCAGCCGCCGTGGCTCCGGAGCCGCCCTTGCGGAGCATGAGAGAGATGACGCCCCCGGCGCCAGGTGTGTTGCAAAGCGCCCGGAAGCGTGCGCAGAGGATCTTCACGAGATTCGAGAAGCGAATCTCCCCGTTGCCGAAGGCTGCCTCGCCGATCATCGTTGCAACGGCGGCCGGTAGCGCCACGTACGTCCACGTGTCGTCGACAAGAGCCGCGGCGTTAAACGTCGGGAGGAAACGGGTTTCCTGCATGGCCCCTGCGATGGCGTCGAGAATCTCGGTGTTCGCGCCAGCGGTCTTGTTGTCCATGAAGCCCCGAGACGTGCCCACGTTCATGCCGAGGTTCGGGGTCTTGATGATTCCGGGTCGATTTCCTACGCCGCTCATGTGATCTCCTCCCTAATGATTAAGGTCAAACAGAGCAAAAAGTACCCAAGTTTACAGCCAGATACCCGGTCGTCAATCCACAGGCTCTGGTATTCCCTCCCCTACAGGCCAAAGCAGCGCCCTGTTGACGGATGCTCATCCACGGTCTCTTCCTGAGCGTCCGGGTCCGGAGTCATGTCGTTAAACTTCTCCCTCATGAGGAAGAAGTGCGTCTCGGACTCCTTCATACACTCCTTCGCGCCTTCCTTGTGGCGGACAACTGTATCCTCGTCCTTGGACAAGTCGTAGCCGTTCCCGAATATCCAACTGAAAGCTCGGCAAAACAAATTCACGACGAACCTCCCACCGTACTGGCGCGCAGGGGACTGCCGCCTTGCTCAACCTCCTGGGGAATTTCTTGTTGAAATGCGAAATCGCCGAAATACTCAAGAGCTGCTTGACCATAGGCGCGTGCTGCTTCGATCTCTTTGGCGAAATAGCCAAGGAAGATGCGTTTGTAATTCACATAGATATAGGCTTGCCATTTTCGCCTGGCCTTGCACCAAGAGCACCCTTTGTAGGTGGATGAACAACCAGGCTTTTTTATCCTATTTGCGTTATTCTGGCTGCTGGTGCAAAGCCTGATGTTCTTTCGCCTATTATCCAATCCATCGTGATTGCGGTGATCGACCTGAACGCCTGGTGGCGCTTCAAGAATGACGCGGTGCATGAGTATCCCTGTCCTGCCCATAGCATACCAGCCCCCCTTGCGTTTCACGGCACACCACTTGCTCGCATTCAGTTCTTCGTAGTCTTCATCGCCAACCAGTGCTACTTTGCCCTGAGTAAGCGAGATTTCTTTCATGTCTTTCCCTCCACATTTCGTCCATTCATTGGTGTCCTTCCATATGCAGCCGGCCAATCGCCGTCTCAACATTCACGATTCGCACGCCAAGAAGATCTATTGTACGGGAAGCCTTGTCCACTGTTGTCAGCGACTCCCTCGTTAATTTTTGGCTTGCCTCATACATCTCTTTCGCGTCGTTCGTTCGCTTGTCGGTGATGTCGAGGATAGTTTTGTTCAGAGACCTCACGTACAACATGAGGTAAGTGATTGCAGAGCCAGTCATCGTGGTCATCAGAATGAGGATCGCTCCCCATGCCGTGTCACTTAGTGTGTTGAGTGCTGATGCGTCCATTCATGGTGTCCTTCCAGTTTAGAACTTGTAGATAATCGTGAACGCCATCCAGTCCACAACGGTAGGCGACACGCCATGATAGTAGTGAATCCTGAGGATGTCGCCAGCGTACAACGGGCTTGATCCCTCTTGCAGGTCCCCGATACAACAACTTGCGCTATCCTTCACGTACTTCCTGGGGACAAAGGGGCATCGCAGGTGGATTGTCTTCCCTGCATCAACGGCGTTCTCAAGCTCCTCGTTCAACGTAATTGTACCGGCTCCGCTATCCATCGAGTCGACTCGGTACATCTTGTCCTCAGCCTGATCCGCGAACTGCACGTAGTAGCCTGGGCGACAAGTCTCGAAGACCGTTGGACTGACATTGACGATCGTGTCGCTCTGAGCCGCAGGAGCAGTTAGCGCCCCAATGGAAAGATCTCCTGCCGTGATGCTCCACGCCTCGAAGTAATCCTCCTTCGTCCAGTCGTCGATGTCTACGTAGAATTCGGCCGCGATGATATTGATGTCGAACGGAAAGACGACGTCCTTCTTTGAAACCGGTACCTCGATTGCTACATCGACCTTCACGTCCTCCGTGCAACTGACGGCGACGTCCGGATCCAGGGTGTCGGTGTCGACGATGCGGGTACGGC
>SDBT01008117.1_pt1 | contig 17199 bp, 4 predicted proteins | sample 2277101 | NCBI WGS metagenome assembly SDBT01 (sample SAMN10404973, study PRJNA504765) | marine sediment metagenome | isolation source: marine sediment core GS10_PC15, 103 cmbsf | place: Arctic Ocean: Southern Knipovich Ridge | collected 2010
TTCTCAATTGATTTGTACTTGTCAGGTAAATAGTTATAAGTCCTGTAAAAATACAATATTAGAATAAACATTTGGCTCAGCAACCGGGGGGGCTTTATAGTGGTAAATACGTATATTTATACTATAGGGTGTTTCTGTATATAAAAAATTTATATTTTTTTTACTTGACAAGTATTATAAATCAGTTCCAATTACTTTTGCTTGCTTAAGTTTCTATGCGAGTTAAAGAAAATTAGCGGAACGGAATCCTGCGAGGTAGAGAAAATGGAGGTATCCTGTAAAGGTTTGGAGGTTTCAGGCGCAACTTTAAGGCAGGAAGATAGTGCGCTTTTGTCCCACGGCAGAGAAATATGCCGGAGGAGGTGCTTATTTCCACCCCAATGTAAGTGATAGGAAACGATATAGATAAATTTTATCTTATTGAAAAAAGGAGGTTAAAACAATGTCCAGGAAAGTTATTTTGATGGTTTTGGTTGTTTTTCTGCTTTTTGGGATGGCAGAGAAGTGTTTTGCATCTGACTCACCGGAGTCTCTTTACGATACGGCGAGGGGATATGTAAAGTCAAAGAAGTATGAAGAAGCAAAGAGTCTGTATCAACAAATAATACAGCAGCATCCCAGTAGCCCGTATGCCAGCAAGGCACAGATGGGTATTGCAGAAGTAGACATCCTCACTGATATTAATGCAGGAAAGATAAGCGAGGCGGAGGCAGGAGTTAACAGTTTAACAGCAAATTTTTCCGCAAATTCGGAGTTGCCGGAAATACTTTACGATATTACAAGAAGATATAGATGGACATGGAATTATGAAGAGGCAAAGAATCTCTGTCAACAGATAATACAGCAGCATCCCGGCAGCTCGTATGCCAGCAAGGCGCAGATGGGTATTGCAGAGATAGATATTGTCTCTGACATCAAAGCTGGAAAGATGAGCGAAGCCCAGACGGGGGTCAACAGCTTAGTTGCCAGTTTCTCCGGCCATTCTAATTTGCCGAATACGCTTTATTTTATTGGGAGACAATATAGATGGTCAAAAAAGTACGAGGAGGCCACGAGTCTTTATCAGCAAATAATACAGCAATATCCCAATGCTTCTTATGCCGGCAAGGCACAGATGGGTATTGAAGAGATGGATATTATATCTAATATCAATGTGGGAAAGACAAGCGAGGCACAGGCGGGAATCAACAGTTTAATTGCCAATTTTTCCGGACATCCGGATTTGCCTAAGGCGCTTTACTACATTGGAAGAAAATACAGATGGTCAAATCAGTACGGAGAGGCCAGGAACTACTATCAACAGGTAGTGCAGCAGTATCCTGACAGTTCGTATGCCGGCAAGGCGCAGAGGGATATTGCGGAGGTAAATATCCTCCTGGATATTAATGCGGGAAAGATAAGCGAGGCCCGGACGGGAGTCAACAGTCTTATTGCCGGTTTTTCCAAAGATTCGGATTTTGCGAGGACACTTTATTACATTGGGAGAAGATATGGAGCAACAGGGAATTATGAAGATGCCAGGGGCATCCATCAACAAATAATACAGATGTATCCCAGCAGTCCATATGCACTCAGGTCGCAGATGAGTATTACAAAAATAGAAAACTTATCTCTTATCGCATCCAGAAATGATACCGGTGTCATGGCGGCGGTTGACAGCTTAGTTGCCGGCTATTCCGATGATTCGGAGGTGTCTATAGCGGTGTGTCAGATAGCAAATAAATATTACGAGCAGGCTCTCCAGGCGGGAAAAGAGGGCCTTGCAGTTCTGGCGAAGGACTATTCCCAAAAAGCTGAAACGTTATGGGAAAGAGTGATAAATGAACTTCCGGTTTCTGGTATGACACCGGAGGCATGTTTTAATGCAGGTGATTATTATTCCAGATCGGGTAAATACGAAAAATCAATCGGGTGCTATCGAAAGGTAGTTGATGATTATCCTAATTTTCAATACGGATGGAATGCCCTGTATATGGTGGGATTTACCTATGAAAAATTTGAAGGAACAGGGCGTATTTCGAAGTCAGAAGCCGAACCGAAGATAAAAGCCGCTTACGAGCAGCTTCTGGAGAAATATCCAACTTGCCCGCGGGCTGAATATGCTTGGAACTGGTTAAATCAGCATAATTCCAATTAAAGAAAGGGGAAGACCGATGTCAGCAAAGGTGATAACTTCCATTTCAATTTTATTATGTGTGTTGTTTTTTGTCTCTAATCAAAGTTATGCGTGTCCTCCACCGGATACAACCCCACCAACGCCCAATCCGATGGAGTGGACCATTGAGCCTTATGCTAACGGGACCACTTCGGTTTCGATGAAGGCTGCACTGGCTTCTGACCCAAGTGGTGGCATAGAGTATTACTTCGATGAGACCAGCGGCAATTCCGGTGGTAATGACAGCGGTTGGCAAAGCAGCAGGATATATGTTGACAATGGTTTGAGTTCAGATTTGACGTATACTTATAGGGTTTATGCTCGTGACTTTTATGGTAACACAACGTCGCCGTCAGCTTCCAAATCGGCGACTCCAGATCCCAATTGGGATTCTGATTATGACAACCTGCCGGACGGTTGGGAGACCCAGTTTTCTCTTGATCCCAACGATGCCAATGATGCCGATACCGACCTTGATAGCGATGGCTATAAGAATTTATGTGAGTATCTACATGATACCGACCCCAATGACGATACCAGCAAGCCTGATAACTCTTCTTATATTATCACGATTTATGTACCGGCTAACGTCAATACCATTCAGCGTGCGATATGGGCAACGATTAGTGGTGATACGATAGAGGTCTCACAAGGCACGTATTACGAGGTTGTCGATTTCAACGGTGTCTCCTGCACTTTGACCGGCGCCGACCCTAACGATTGGGAGGTAGTTGCAGATACGGTTATTGATGCCAATGACCCCAATGGCTATGTTATTACATTTGAGAATTCAGAAGATACCAATTCCATCCTGACTGGCTTTACCATCACCGGTGGAAACCTAGGGATATACTGTGACGGCTCATCTCCTGTCATTAGCAACTGTCTGATCACAGACAACAATTCTACCAACGGCGGTGCTGGTATGTATAATGTTAATTCTTCGCCGGCGGTGACCAATTGTTTCTTTGTTAACAATGACGCCAATTATGGCGGTGGTGTATACGATATTAATTCTTCATCTACTTTTACAAGCTGCGTCTTTGCCGGAAATACCGCCAGCGAGGATGGCGGTGCTATTTACGATGTCAATTCTTCACCTTTATTGATTAACTGTACATTTAGTGGAAATTCAGCTGTTGGTGACGGCGGTGGAATGTACAGTTGCGGCACTTCAGAGCCGAATGTTATCAACTGTATTTTCTGGGACAACCAGGCCGATAGTGACGGCAACGAGATATATAACGCAGATTCTGCCGACCCTAATTTTAGGTTCTGCGATATTGAAGGCTGCGGTGGAAGTAGTTCCTGGGACCCTAACTTCGGCAGTGACGACGGCAACAATATCGATATTGACCCCAATTTTGCAGATACCAACGATTTTGCAGGTCCGGACGGTGTGTTCGGGACATATGATGATGGCCTCGGGTTTTGGATAGACAGTCCCTGCGTAGATGCAGCCGATGGCAATGCCGCCCCTGAGACTGATATAACCGGCACAGGACGGGTTGATATTTCTGATGTTAATGATACAGGTACGGGCGACCCTAATTACGCCGACATAGGTGCATATGAATCGCCGATGGTATGGTTTGTGGATGCAGATGCCGACGGTAATGATGATGGAACGTCCTGGGAGGATGCATTCAATGATCTCCAAGACGCTCTTGGCGCAGCCAGTAGCGGTGACGAAATCTGGGTAGCTGAGGGGACATATAAGCCAGGTAACTCGCGGTCAGACACGTTTCAGCTTGTAGGAAATGTTGGAGTTTATGGCGGATTTGATGGCACTGAGAGCAGTAAGGGTGGTCGTAACCCCAATCTGTCTGTCAATATCACTACCCTAAGCGGCGATATAGGGGTGGTCGATGATACGGACGATAACTGCTATCACGTTGTGACAGGGGCTAATGACATTATCCTGGATAGGTTTACGATTACAGACGGCAATGCCAATGGTTCAGGTTCGAATGAATATGGTGGTGGAATGTACAATTACGATTTAGCTTGTATTACTATCAATGACTGTCTGTTTACGACAAACAAAGCATCTGGTGATGGTGGAGGCATATACATTCGGCACGTTGGTGAAATTACTGTAAGTGGCTGCACATTTACCTCCAATGAAGCCGGGAGTGAAGGTGGTGGAATGTATAAAGAGATGATTTCACAATCTACTGTAACTGGTTGTACGTTCGCCAACAATGAATGTGGGGATACAGGTGGTGGGATGTATACTAACAATGTGCTAGGTACAATAAGTGATTGTATCTTCAGCAAAAACTCAGCGTACTCCTCTTCCGGAGGATTAGAGTTCTTCGAGAGCTATTTGACAGTAAGCAACTGTGTCATCAGCGAAAACTCGTCTGACAATCGGGCTGGTGGGATGACCATCACTAACTGCGAGGGGGTAGAAGATGTTACACTTAGCAACTGTATTTTCTGGGGCAACACGGCCTCAACTCACGCTGGTGGGCTGTTAATCACTGATGATTCCATGCCGACTTTGACCAACTGCACCTTCACGGGTAATACCGCTGGTACGTACGGTGGCGGAATGGCTAACTATGAGTACTCAGACCCATTAGTAACCAATTGTATTTTCTGGGACAACAGTGCTGTTACTGCTGGTAACGAGATATATACTGAAGCTAATTGTGATCCGACTTTTAGCTACTGTGATATAGAGGATTGTGGCGGCAGTGGTGGTGGATGGGATGAAGATCTTGGTAATGACGATGGCGGTAATATCGACAGTGACCCCTGTTTTGCAAATGAAAGTGATCCGGCGGGCTTAGACGGTTACTTCGGGACGTTGGATGATGGCCTGCGGCTTTGGAGAACAAGTCCCTGCACAGATGCGGCCGACGGTGATGCCGCTCCTTCGACTGATATACTCGGCCTTGGACGGCTCGATGTCAATGACGTCAACAACACAGGCACAGGCAGCCCCGATTACTCCGATATGGGCGCTTATGAGGCCGGCTATGATTCAGATAGTGATGGCATGCCGGATGGCTGGGAGATTAGATACGGCCTCAACCCAACCGCTGATTGGGACGTTAATTGGGACCTTGACAATGATGGTTTGACTAACCTGCAGGAATACAATACCGGTACTAATCCGAACGATTCAGACACGGATAATGACGGTATGCCTGACGGCTGGGAGAATACCTACGGCCTGGATCCTACTGATGCAAGTGATGAGACCGGCGATCAGGATAGTGATACCTACTCCAATGTTGTCGAGTTTGTCCATGGAAGTGACCCGAATGACCCTAACAGTTTATCCAGTGCTGTGACGATTTACGTACCAATAAAAGTAGACACAATTCAATCTGCAATCGACTGGAGTCTTGATGGTGATATAATTATAGTACTGCAGGGCACATACTATGAAAGCATTAATTTTGACGGCAAAGCAGTAACCTTAACCGGTACAGACGCAGATGACTGGACGGTTGTCGAAGCTACGATTATAGATGCCGATGACGCCAACCAGGTTGTGTTATTCGAATCTTCTGAGGATGTAAATTCGGTTTTGGCTGGCCTGACACTAACCGGCGGCCAATATGGGATATATTGCAGCAACTCTCTGGACCTTACAATAACCAATTGTATTATTGAGGATAACAATTCTCACGGCATGTACTGCGCATCAGGTACGCCGCTGATTACAAATAATAAGATTGAACTGAATGTCGGAGATGGCATATACGTTGCTGACGCCAATTCAGCACCTGTCATCAAGAATAACTGGATTTATGACAATGAAAACGGTGTAACCTTCGTTGATGCCAACTCAGCGGCGATTGTTCGCAATAACACTATTGCAGACAACAACAGCAACGGAATATACATTGGCTCGGTCACCGAACCCAATATCAGCAACTGCATTCTCTGGTACAACGATGGCAATGACCTTTATGGCTGCTCTGCCACATATTCCTGTATCGAGGACGTCAACGATGCCAACGGCACCGGCAATATCACCAGCGACCCTAATTTTGTAGACCCCAACAACGATGACTATCACTTGGATTCGAACTCACCATGTATCAATACAGGTGACCCGAATGCAGACCCGAACTATGCTGGTGAGATTGATATTGACGCGGGCCAGCGTGTGCGGGGAGCACGCGTTGATATAGGTGCTGATGAGATGCCGCCCGTATGGTATGTGGATTGTGATTCCAACGGTGCAGGTACCGGCGCTTCGTGGGCCGATGCCTTTACCACGATTACAGCGGCCTTGTCGGCAGCCGACGGCGATAGTAGTGATAGTGATACTATAATTGTTGCTGAGGGAACATATTACGAATCGATTGATTTTGCCGGCAAAGCCCTGACTCTGCAAAGTACTGACCCGGAGGACTCAAACATTGTTGCAGCAACCATCATCGATGCCAACGACCCGAATACAGATGTGGTTACGTTTAATTCAGGTGAGGATACGAGTTCTGTTTTAGAGGGATTTACAATAACAGGCGGCTATGTCGGCATTTACTGTGCCAATGACAGCTCACCAACAATTAACCGTTGTGATGTAAATAATAACGCAGACTATGGCGTGTATTGCAATTCCGGCTCACCAACCATAACTTATTGTACGATCAGCGATAATAACAACTACGGTTTGAGATATTCTTCGTCATCAGCAGGAAGTATCAGTAATTGTATTATTGCTGATAATGATGGAGGTATTATTGGCGGATGGCCTTCTATTATCAATTGCAGTGTAGTTTCCAATGAAGGCTATGGTATCCTCAATTCATCCGGTACTATCAAAAATTGTATAATCTGGGGCAATACTTCTGATTTGTACAATAGTTCTGTAACTTATTCGTGTATTGAAGATTCAAATTCAGGCCAGGGTAATATCGATTATATGCCGTACTTTACCGATGCTAACGGCGGCAATTACCATTTGTTAAGTTATTCTCCATGCATAGATACGGGTGATCCCAATTCGGACTATTCCGATGAGCCCAATGACCCCAATAATACATGTATAAATATGGGTGCTTACGGCGATACGCCAGAAGCTGCATTAGCATGTGCAGATAGTGAAAGCGACGGGCTGCCTGATACGTGGGAACTTTTGTACTGGCCGAGCGTCGACACCAATGACGCCAACGATGACCCGGATGCCGACAATCTCAATAATCTTCAGGAGTATCATATCGGTCTTGACCCGAATGACTCAGACAGCGACAACGATGGCATACCGGATGACTGGGAGATAGATAACGGCCTGGATCCGCATGATGGCAGTGACGGCAGCCTTGATGCCGACGGTGATGGTCTGACAAATGCGCAGGAATATAGTGCCGGCACCGATATGAACGATTCGGACAGCGATGATGATGGTATGACAGACGGCTGGGAGGTTACCAACGGCCTGAATCCGACCGATGCCAACGATGCCGACAGCGATCTGGACGGTGATAATTACTCGAATGGAACCGAGTTTGCCCATGGCAGTGACCCGAATGACCCCAACAGCCTGTCAGGCCCCAATACCATCGTCGTACCGGCTGATGTAAGTACGATCCAATTGGCAATCGACTGGAGTATTGACGGCGATGTAATTATGGTGCTGGAGGGTATTTATTCTGAAAGTATAGATTTTAACGGCAAAGCAATAACATTAACCGGTACGGACCCGAATGACTGGCTTGTTGTCGAAGCCACCATTATAGATGCCAACGATGCCAATCAGGTCATGCTATTTGAATCTTTTGAGGATGTAAATTCGGTCCTGACAGGTTTGACACTAACCGGCGGCCAATATGGTATATATTGCAGCAACTCCATAGACCCTGTAATTACCAGATGTATCGTTGAGGACAACAATTCTCACGGAATAAACTGCGTGTTGGGTTCACCGCTGATTACAAATAATATGCTCGGGCTAAATGATGGTGATGGTATATACGTTTTAGATGCCAATTCAGTACCAATCATTAAGAACAACTGGATTTATGATAATGAAAACGGTATAGCGTTTGTTGATGCCAACTCAGCGGTTATTGTTCGAAATAACACTATTGCAGACAACGACAGTAACGGTATATATGTTGGCTCGGCCAACGAACCGAACATCAGCAACTGCATTCTCTGGGACAATGATGGCAATGACCTTTATGGCTGCTCTGCCACATATTCCTGTATCGAGGACGTCAATGATGCCAACGGCACCGGCAATATCACCAGCGACCCAAAGTTTATTGATGACACCAATTACGATTATCGTCTATTGCGTACTTCACCGTGTAAGGATGCGGGTGATCCGAATGGTACATATACCGGTGAAACTGATATTGAGGGCCAGGTACGAAATGCCAATGGTGTAGATATGGGAGCCGATGAAATCTGCGAAGTACATAATACAACGCAGAACATCTGGTATAACAGCATTCAGGGTGCGATAGATGATGCCAATACTAACGATGTGGTTAAGGCCTATGAATGGACGTTCTATGAATCAATAGACTTTAACGGGACAAATGTAACACTGATGAGCACCGACCCCAACGACTGGGATGTTGCCGAGTGTACCATTATCGATGTTAATGACTCCAATCTAAGTGTGGTTACATATGACAGCGGCGAGGATGCCAACTCGGTACTGGCCGGCTTTACAATAACCGGAGGCAATTACGGCGTATATTGCGACAGTAATTCCTCGCCGATAATAAAGCGATGTATAATAGAGGACAATAACTCCCACGGCTTATACTGCGTATCAGCCTGGCCGGTGATTATTAACAACAAAATAGGCGGCAATAGCGGCAGCGGTATATATTCCTCATCGGCAACGCCGCCGACCATAAAGTACAACTTTATATATGAAAATGGGAGCGGAATAGAGTTTGTTGGCGCAACTTCCGCGGCTTTGGTGCTCAATAATACAATAGCGGACAATGAAAGTGCGGGAATTTACAAAGTATCCGGTACCGATCCCAATATCAACAGCTGCATCCTTTGGTATCATGACACCAATGACCTGATAGGTTGCAGCGCACTCTATTCTTGTATCGAGGATGTCAACGACACCAATGGCTCCGGCAATATTACCGATGACCCTCTTCTTGAAAATGATTATCATCTAAAGCCGGGTTCACCCTGCATAATTAGTGGTGACCCAAATGTAGAGCGAAGTGGTGATGAAGATATTGATGGCCAGTCGGTGGAAGTGGCTGAAGACCCCGCGGGCGCTGATCTTACAACTAGATACTATGTGAACGCCCGTACTATGAATGAAGTTAAAGATGGCGAGTCGTGGGCTACAGCTTATAAGGATTTGCAATCGGCGCTCACAAACCTAAGTCTACGGGATGAAATATGGGTAGCGGGATGCGGGACCGAAAATGATGGCATTTATACACCTGCACCCCAAGCGTCGATTGACCGTACAGCTACATTCCAACTTGTACATAATGTAGACTTATATGGTGGCTTTCCGTATCAGGATGATAATTGGGGATGGGATGACCGTGACCCAGAACAATATATTACTGTTCTCAGCGGTGATTTCAAAAAAGATGACACAGGTAATATGGACGACCCCACGAGAAATAATAACAGCTACCATGTTGTTACCGTTGGAAATAGCGCTGTTCTCGATGGCTTTACGATTACCGGTGGATATGCCGAAATCCCAGGCATCAACGGCCTTATGGAGTCGGGGGGAGGAATCTATTTTTGCCCTGTAGGATCGAACAAAACGCTGACAGTTGAAAGCTGTATTATCGAAGATAATTATGCTTTACATGGAGGTGGTGGGATATGCAGTTTAGCATCAACACTGGAATTGACCGACTGTTTTATCCAGAACAATATAGTCTCAGGCGGCGGTAAATCACAGGGTGGGGGGGCGTTCATCGGAGGTAATGCTACCCTGACTAACTGCGTTTTTAGCGAAAACAAAGCTAAAGATAGTTACTATAATGGCGGGCTTGGCGGTGGATGTTTTCTGGTCGACTCATCCTCCCGGTCATTACTTAACTGTGTTTTCGACGATAATTACGCCCAAAGCCACGGAGGAGCAGTGCTCAACAACGGCTCTGATAATACGCAATTTATTAACTGCGTTTTCTACGATAACAAGGTGGGAAATGATCCCGAGATTGATTTCCTCTATGATGCCGACAGCTATGGCGGTGCTGTGTACAATTTCGGTGCTTCACCTTCGCTAATCAATTGCACTCTTGCTAACAATTCCGCTGATAGCGATACCTCGTACAAAGGCTATGGCGGTGCTATGTATAACGAAGATTGTGGTGGTGATTACAGTTGCCCGTCAGTGACTAATTGTATCCTCTGGGACAATGTGGCCGATACTAATAGTGAGATATATAACGATGTCTATTCCGATCCTACCTTCAGCTATTGCGACATAAAAGGCAGCGGTGGTAGCGATTCATGGGCCTCCGGTTTCGGCAGCGATGGTGGAAACAATATTGATAGCGACCCGCTTTTTGCAATAGATGTTGATCCTGACGTTACTACACCCGAAGGCCCTGATAATCAATGGGGCACCATAGATGACGGGCTGCAACCTGATTCCACAAGTGAATGCATCGATAGCGGTGACGATTCTGCTGCCGAAGGTGTACCCACTGACATCAAAGGTGAAGGCCGCTTTAACGGCCAAGTCGATAGGGGTGCGTACGAGTACTACTATCGTCTGCCTGATGGGACTATTCCTACGATTATCTATGTGGATGAACATGTAGATGATGGACTTGACGACGGTTCAAGTTGGGAAGATGCATATGATGATTTTCAGGAAGCTCTTGATGAACTTAAAGATCTTATTGGCGAGGGGACAGATGTCAGTGGTTACGAAGTATGGGTGGCCAATGGAACTTACTATCCTTCAAAACCTTCTCCCCAGAATGGTCACACTTTCCAGTTGATCGAAAACGTTCCGATTTATGGCGGCTTTGCCGGGGGTGAAACAAGCCCGGGACGACGAAATTGGGTGGAAAATGAAACAATTCTAAGCGGAGATGTTTATGATTATCTTCCAGATCCATGGTGGGGTGATGCATATATTGTTGTTCAAGACGCTGAAGGTGCAACTATTGACGGCTTTATTATTCAACATGCTGGTGTGCAGGCGGTTGAAATCGATAATACATCATTTACAATTCGTAATTGTACTGTTGCGGAAACTCCCCTTAGTGGCGGGTATGGGATTTACGTTGACACTGGCTTATCACCTGTAATTAGTAATTGTACGATTGAAGACCATCCCTATGGTATTTATAACTGGTCTGGTTCTCCTACAATAACTGATTGCAATTTCGAGGACTGCTCGGTAGGCCTTTTGAGCCCCAATGGGGGTTCGCCTACAATTAGTGGTTGTACGTTCAGTGAAAATCGCTTCGGTTTGATTATTAGAGGTAGCTCAGCTGCTGTGAGTGATTGTAATATAAGTAATAGTAGTGAGGGTGGCGCAAGGTTTCATGATTTTAGTGGAACAATTAGCGAATGTTGTTTTAGTGGAAATACTCACTCGGGTTTGCTTATTACTGAGTCAGACGTTATTACAGTGAAAAACTGCAAAATTTACAACACTAAAGCAAGTTCTTCAGCAACTGTTACTGGTTGCGGGATGTCCGTTGGTTGCAACCTTCATGCGCGAATTTGGGGATGCATGATTTATGGCAACGATGGGCATGGGATAGTCTCAGCCGACCCTTCTCAGACCGGAAATTATGTGGATATTATTAACTGTACCATAGTTGATAATGGGAACCCCAATTATGGAGGTGCTACTTGGGGTATTTATGATGGTGCTGCAAAACTTTATAATTCTATAGTATACAACAATGGTAATACAGGTGGGGGTAATTTTGGTCCACTCGTTTGGAATGAACCTGTTATGCCAGAAGATATGAAAAATAACTGTTATAGTTCCCCTGGGTTTGAAGATTATGCGGGAGGAGATTATCATTTAGGTTCATCTTCTCCCTGTATTGACACTGGTAGCAATGATCTGGTGCCGGAAGACCTTGAATTTGACATCGATGGAGACGACAGAAAACTAGATGGACCCGACCCTGACACCGATAAAGAAGTAGATAAAGGTGCGGATGAGGTTAAGCTCTAGTGGAAAACCTTCTAATACTTGGTATGCAAGATGGCGTTGTTCCGACGTCAAAACGAAGGCACTGATTAAGTGGAAAAGGCGTATGAATTCAGGGAAGAATTTAAGATAATAAAAAAGCAGGAGATAATTATGAAGACACTTTCGTTGAAAATAGCAGTCTCTGTGGTTTTGATTTTGGCGGTATCTGTTCTAGTCTGGGTCTTTTGGCCCACCGAGACAAAACATACGGTTGAGTTAACCGTACCTATAGAGACGACAGCGGAGAAAATAAACCCAAGGGCCGAGGAATTGTATCAGACGGCCCTGAACCAGAAAGATGCCTCTTATTCTGCGGCAAGAAAATACAGGATAATGACCCAGTCCTGCCGTTATATCATTGAACGGTTTCCCAATAGCCCGCAGGCCGAAAAGGCAAGAGAATTGCTGCAGGAGGTACCCCCGCGTTACCAAAAACGCTACGCCAGGAGTACAACCTTTTTACCTGTTCAGAGTGAACCAAAGGTCAGAAAATCAAAACCGCTGCGCCGTAGAAGACCGCAGCAGTTTTATGAACCGTATGATATTAATTTTATGGGGAAACGTCCTCCAAATTGAGCGTTTTATCGTTGTAGTTTCTTATGGCGCCGGAAGAAACCTGAAAAACAGCCGGTTAAGCATTAAGTAGAGAAACTACACAATTTGGACTGAAAAAAACACGCCATTACCTCTTTGCTGCCTGGAAAAGAGGTTTTAGAAGTGATTGAGGGTATTCCCAACGGCCATTTCAAGAATCATAATCACGTAAATAAGTGTTTGACTATCTATCGCTGATTTGGTATAATAACAGTCGAGTATTCTGAGAATAAAAAAATGCCGGAGAGCATCTGAAATTAACTTTAAGCGGGTCTGTTCCAGTTAACATCTGTTAGAAAGAGTTGTTATTGAGTGGGTGCCTAAAATGATGCTTGCTTTTAGTAGAAACAGCCGATTAAATAGTGTGCTTTTTCTCTTTCTTGCTGTTTGCCTTTTGGCCTCATCCACTCCGGTTGCAGCGCAAACTCACCAGCCGGCTCAGGCCGAGCCGCCACTGTACGTCCCGAATGAGATTATCGTGAAATTCCGCGAGGGCATTGCTGATGCCATCGAAAAGCAACTGGGCGCTGAAGAATCATCTTCCAGGTTGAGCCTCTCGCGGAATCTGGATAAGCTAAATGCAAGGTTCGGCGCAAGGAAGATTAAACCTCTATTTAAGGATTTCCGGGAAAAACACCGCCAGCTTACAGAGCTTGGCAAAAGGGACAAGGCGCTTCTTAGTCCAGCGGAAAAACATATCCTGAGAAGGCAAAAACGCGCACCCAAAGGAGCAAAGGTCCCAGCCCTTGACAGGATATTCAAGATAGAAGTCGAGCTTGAAGACGGCCAGTCACTTGAAGAGGCCGCAGCGGCTTATAATAACGACCCTGATGTTGAATATGCAGAGCTTAATTATATCGTCACGCTCGATGTAATACCCAATGACTCACATTTTTCTATTCAGTGGCCCCTGCACAATTTGGGCCAGATGTATCCTGAAAGCTACAATTACAACAGCCCGCCGGGCAAAGTTGATGCGGATATTGATGCGCCCGAGGCGTGGGATGTCCAGACTGGCGACAATAATATTATCGTGGCGGTAGCTGATACGGGGGTGGACTACAATCACAGGGACCTTGACGACAATATGTGGACCGGCCCGGGCGGTTACCACGGATACGATTTTGTCAACCATGATAGCTATCCGATGGATGACCATGGCCACGGCACACATTGTGCGGGCATTATCGCCGCCGAGGGCAACAACGGCCTTGACATCGCAGGCCTCTGCTGGAACGTAAAAATAATGGCCGTGAAGTCTATCGATGAGGATGGCTACGGCACTTACGACGATGCAGAAGATGCTTTTTATTATGCCGTAAATAACGGCGCCGATGTCATCTCCAACAGTTGGGGCAAGGACAGCTATTCTCAGGCGATGCAGGATGCCATCGATTACGCATATAGTCAGGGCGTAATCATTGTCGCCTCGGCTGGAAACGACAACAGCAGCTCTGCGCACTATCCGGCTGACAGTAACCATGTAATATCCGTGGCGGCAACGGACTCGAACGACCAGAAGGCATCTTTTTCAAATTACGGCAGCTGGGTCGATATAGCAGCGCCGGGGGTCGATGTACTGTCGCTGCGGGCTGCAGGTACAAGTGCCGGCAAACCCTATGACAGCTATACGTCGATAATGTCTGGAACATCAATGTCCTGTCCGCATGTATCAGGCGCCTGTGCCCTTCTGCTTTCAAAAAATCCCTCGATTACGGTTGATGAGGTCAATGACGTCCTTTGTGTGGATACCGACCCCATCTCGCCGGGAATTTGTCGCTCGAACGGCAGGCTGAACATCCAGAAAGCAATAAAAACTATCAGATTCGATAACAAATATTATTTATGCTCGGATGAGCCAAATGTCAGGCTGATTGATTTCGATTTAGAAGGCGAGCCGAATGTTAGTGTGGCCCTTGAAACAGATGGAGGCGATTATGAAACGCTCGTTTTGGACAGCGCAGCTTCCCCCTGGCTGTTTACCGCCGCGGTATCAACCGAGGTGGGCAGTCCCGTCGTTGAGGATGGGACATTGCAAATATCACATGGCCAGATAATCACCGTAACATACCAGGATGCCAATGACGGTACGTCAAATCCGGCAACCGAAACAGATACCGCTGTGATTGATTGCCAGGGTCCGGTGGTCTCTAACGTACAGATAGAGATGACGTCCTGCGCTGCAGCGGCAGTAACATTTGAGACAGATGAACCTTCAACCGCCGATATTCGATGTGGTTTAAGTTGTGGACCATATACAATAGCAGGCAAAGACGTTGAATTGACGATGGGCCACAGGGTCGTTTTGGAAGACCTGGAAAGTGAGCAGGGCTATTATTTTGTAATTGACGTCAATGACGTTGCAGGTAATCAAACGACGGATAACAACGAAGGATTATGTTATTCGTTCACCACTACCTCTGAACCTGCAATTATTTATGTCCCTGCTGATTATCCAACGATTCAGGATGCTATAGATGCCGCCATTAGCTGTACAACTATTATCGTTGCCGATGGGGTCTATACCGGCCTTGGGAACCGTGATATTGATTTTAGGGGCAAGGTAATTACCTTACAAAGTGAAAATGGCCCTGACAATTGTATAATCGACTGTCAGGGCAGTGCCTTGGATGAGCATCGTGGATTCTATTTTAGAAGAGGAGAAGACAGAAACAGCATTCTTGACGGTTTTACTATAGTTAATGCCTATACAACAATTAAAGGTGGAGGTATCAAGTGTTATAGAGGTAGTCCGACGATACAAAACTGCATTATCTCAAACAATCATGCCGGCAAAAGAACTGAATATCATTGCGGCGGTGCTGGTATCCATATCTTATTTAGTGACCCAGCAATTATTAATTGCATTGTCAGGGACAATTACAGCTTCAATCATGGCGGTATTTATATTGAAGGAGGTAATGTGGAAATCATCAATTGTGAGATTGTGGGTAATGATGCCGATTATGTATCTTCTATAGGTACCTGGTCTTATGGTGGCGGGATTTGTTCTTCAGGTGCGAATGTGGTCATCAAAAATTGCTTAATTGCTGACAACTGGTCGTACAGAGTCTCTGGCGGCATTGAAGTTAATCGCGGGACAGCAGTAATCAGTAATTGCACGATTGCAAATAATACCGCAGGCCTAGAAGATGGGGGAGTCGGAGAAACTAACCCAACTGAAACTGATGTAACTATTGAAAATTGTATCATATGGGGCAATCAGGCACCCATCTATCCCCAATTGAATGGGGATATAATAGATGTGTCATATAGTGATGTGCAGGATGGTTACTTGGGCACAGGCAACATTAACCAGGACCCGTGTTTTGTGGATCCGTGTGATGGCAACTATCGCTTAAAGTCGCAGGCCGGCCGGTGGAAGCCGAACACCGAAAACTGGGTTATAGATGTAAACACAAGCCCCTGTATTGATGCTGGCGACCCTAATTCCGACTGGACTGCGGAATTATGGCCGCACGGCAAATGCATAAATATGGGCGCCTACGGCGGAACTTCACAAGCAAGTATGTCGAATTCAACCGCCGGTAATATAGCGAATCTGGACAACGATGTGAACGATGTAGTGGACTACAATGACCTTGATATCCTTGTGAAAAAGTGGTGTTATGAAGAATCCCTGTTGGCCGAAGACCTTAATCGTGACGGTGTGGTGAATTCTGTTGACTATTGTATTTTCGCTAACAACTGGCTCAATAGCCCTTAAACTCAACGTGTTAACCTCGCTTGCAATTTTTGCAGGTGGTCTTTTAGCATTCTGCTCTAAATTACATACTTTCTGCTATTTTCAATTACTCTATCCGTTTGTTTGGAAACATCTTGCATATATCTTGTAGATAGCTAAATGCAAAACAGTTGTACTTTTGGTTGTATTTTATAAACGGTAAAAATTCTTAGCTTTTTATAACCATCACAACTGTAAGTTCTTATGATAATTATACGTTCAGTAATGCAAACGTATGTTCAATACGATGACCATAAAAATACCTATTAGAAATCTTCCTCATCCAGAGCCTGCACCTGCCGCTTCCGGGCCTTGTTGTTCGTCTTGGCGTATATGGCAGTTGTTGTCGGGCTGGCGTGCCCTGCCTGGTCTTGGACGAACCTGAGGTCCTTCTCGATGTTGTACAGCCGGGTCAGGTAAGTGTGCCGGAGCATGTGTGGATGCAGCTTGCCGATTCCAGCCTGTTCGCCAATACGTTTTATCTTGGCATATATGCTGCGATATATGATCCGGTCTCCACGTTCACTGACAAGCAGAGCACTTTTCGCTCTGGCACCCTTG
>SDBT01008118.1_pt1 | contig 17198 bp, 16 predicted proteins | sample 2277101 | NCBI WGS metagenome assembly SDBT01 (sample SAMN10404973, study PRJNA504765) | marine sediment metagenome | isolation source: marine sediment core GS10_PC15, 103 cmbsf | place: Arctic Ocean: Southern Knipovich Ridge | collected 2010
GTCTGATAATTTCAGTCCGACCGGGTCTTTTTTTAACGATAATTCCGTCAACACCGGAATGATTGAAACGATTGATCCACTTTCTCAATGCTCGGTTGGTTATTAAAAGTGAGTTGCACACCAATTCTCTGTCGGCACCAGCCAGAAGCATTTGAATAGCAGTACAGCGTATAGCTGTTTCATTGGAACCTACCCGGGCAACCTGTTTAAGCTCCTCAATGGAAGCATTTTCCGGATAGGGAATGAGTAAGGGCCGTGCCATAATTTACTAGATGGCATATAAATACACAAAAGTCTAGATTTATTTTTAATAAAATCAACATGTTGCGATATGAAAAGAAAGTTGTATGATTTCAACCCTTTATACCCGTAAGACTTAACGCTAAATCTTGCTTTCAATCGGAACATATTTTTGGCAACTACTATAATTCCGGGTATAGATGTATGTCCGTAATCAAGCATAGGCAGGATGTCTCGATTAGGTACGTATAAAAAGCAGAAAGCCAGTGTCTATACCGGACCTGTGGGGGATTCGCCTAATTGCATATATTTTAGTACCCAAAAAATGTTGAACTGCGAACCCACTGTGACATTCTAATTAATATTTCCTTTTTAACAATTTTGGTTATTGATAAGCACTAATTGCCAAAGTTTTCAAAAACAAACTGAAGGAGCGAATGAAATATCCTGGGCATGGCAAAATATCAGATATATTGGTTATACTTTGCATTGTCTTATGTTATATACAATTTCAACTGGCCTTCGATAAATTCAACACCTCGCTGCCGGCACAGATCCTTTATTATCTGTCCTAACCGTTCACGAAACTTCCCATACAGCTTCTTTTTACTGTACTTCGGAATTATTACTACATGGTACTTGCATTCCCATTGCACATGCGATAAACTTTGTCAATTATGCATATGTTTTTCCTCCTGGTTGCTCCTTCGGAGCTTTCCTGTTGGAAGAACCTATATTATTTCTCACCGAAACGGTAGAACCTTTCCGGGTCCACCACTGGAAGTGGTGGATTTAAATTAAACTAAAAAGTGAGTAGGTAAAATTTCGTATTTTTCTTTTTCGTGTTTTCGTGTTTAATGGAGAATCGATAATAGGAAGTCTGTTAAGCATTAAAAGCGAGCACGGTTTCCTTATTAGTAGTAAATCAGTGTGGAATTTCTGGCTTCGCATTTATCAAATTTGTACATTCTAGGAGAAGGAGGAATCATGGTAAAATATAAACCGGCTGATCCACAGGAATCACCACGATTTTGCGGCGTTCGAACGTTCATGCGGCTGCCGCATATTCAGACAAAGGATGATATCGATTTTGCAGTGATCGGTGTGCCCTTCGACACCGGTGCATCATTGAAAGTGGGCGCCCGGTTCGGTCCGGAAGCGATCCGCAGCAGCTCCATCATTCTCAAACCGTACAACATGTTTCTGGATGTGAACATCTTCGAACACTGTTCCGGCGTGGATTACGGCGATCTGCCGGTTGTGCCCGGCTACATCGAAGATTCCAATGCGCTGATTGAAAAATCGCTGTCACCCCTGATAGAGAATGGTGTCATTCCGGTTCTGCTGGGGGGAGACCATTCCGTGACCCTGCCCGAATTGAGGGCCGTGGCAAAGACCCACGGGCCGGTGGCGCTGATCCATTTCGACTCCCACACCGACACGCGGGACAAGTATTTGGGCCGTTCCTACAACCACGGCACACCGTTTCGCCGGGCAGTGGATGAGAACCTCCTGGATGTCGCTCACTCTATCCAGGTCGGCCTGCGCGGTCAGCAGTATCAGCCGGGAGACTTCGAAGAATCGAAGAAGCTGGGGTTCGAAACCATGACATCGGTCGAGGTTCAGGAAATGGATCTTGAAATGGTTATCGAAAAAATTCAAAACCGGATTAAGGATGCCAAGGCCTTTGTCACCTTTGACATCGATTTTGTTGATCCTGCTTTTGCCCCGGGAACCGGCACACCGGAAGTCGGTGGATTCTCAAGCGCCGAAACATTGCGTTTGATCAGAGGATTGAAAGGGCTGAACATGGTCGGGTTTGATGTTGTCGAGGTCATACCTGCCTATGATCCATCCCAGATCACATCGCTATTGGCCGCCAATATAGCATATGAGTTCATTTCACTGATCGCGCTTGCTAAAAAATAATTCTATTATCGAATAAAAAGAGAATTCAAGAGTGGTTAAGATTTCGATGATTATGTTAAATTCATCAAACTAATCAGGGGGAATAAGATCCTTCAATACATTGATATAATTACTAATATCGATATGCTATACATAATTACGTTAGCTGTTGGGGGTTGAAATGCTTTTTTCACAGTAAAAACCACGGAGCAATCTTATACTCGGATAAGATTTTGATTTCGAACCTACGATCAATGACCGCGGCAGGATCAAAAGACTAGATCATCGCTTAAAATTCACTCAGAGCTGCTGAAGTGAAATTGTTGACTTTTTCTCTTGCGCTTATTTGAGACACTTTTGGATTTTAAAATGCTCTTAATTGATCTAAAAAGCTTTCATTTTCATGCGGGTCTTTTGGGGAATGGGCCCGATAATTCTTTTTTATGTAAACTTTTTGGGGCTTTTTCGATTCCAAGCAATGGAAATTTGCTGACAAAAGCTATTTTGAAAAACTTAGTCTACTGATATTCAGACATATCACAGGTTTTTGAGGCAGGCTATATCTTGACTTGAATGCATGGTATCACAGGTTTTAAAAGCAGCCATCGGACTGGTTTATAGCTGACCAAATTTAACATTCAATCTGCCCAATATTTTGGCAAGATATGCCAAAGCGAGCTAGCCCCGTTAAACCATCCCATAAAAATCAATATCTTGTGGTTTTAGCTTGTCTATGATATTGAACAGTTAAATTCTCAATCTGCATCTGATTTCGACCTAACCTGACCCAGCACTGTGGCAAGGAGTCCACGGGGGTAATATTCTCAATATATCGTTGGCGAATGATATTTGGTTTTCTGTATGGATATCCACATGTATTGTCTCCTTCTAAAAATGATTTGACCATTTCAAGCTAATTGGAGTATAAAATATAGAATACACTTAAACCACATCTGATACTGGGCTGTGTCTCTAGTACCTAATCTCCATTATCTGAGGATCGCAGTATGCGTATACGACTTCACCTCGGAGACCTTCCAAATGAATGCATCAAACCGTTGAAATCTGCGCCTTAGGCGAGTGGCTTCATCCACCTTTTTTAACTTTCTTAAGCATCACACTGCAAGCGGCAGCCAAAATCATGCCGCCACCCGCTCCGGTGAAAGCATAGGTATAGTTTCCAAAATGATCAAATACCGCGCCGGCAAAATAGGTCCCGCAGGCCGAACCCAATCCCCAGCTAACCACCAGAATGCCCATCAGCGTGGCCAGGTTCTGCGTGTCAAAAACATCCGTGCACAAGGCCATGATCGACGGATCAAGAATACCGGAAACCAGACCAAAGCCGATCGCAAACAGATAAAGCATCCTCATACTTTCGGCAATGGCCAACCACAACATCAAGCCGGCGATAACCAAAGCCAGGACGGCGGTGATTTTTCGTCGATCAAATTTATCGGCCACCATGCCCCCTAATATCCGGGCCGGGATTGAGATGCCTGTCAATAGGCTCAGCAGTACCGCCGCCTTTAAAGGAACAAAGCCTGCATCTTGGGCCCGCGGCACAAGATGACTCATGACCATGGAGAAGCAGAAAGCGTAAAAGAACCAGACCAGAGAATGATTCCAGAAGTTACGGTCCTTAAGTAGCCCCCGAAAGGAAAATTCTTTACTCGGTGTCGCCGGCCCAATAACCATACCCACCTGGGAGGCCGTACCGTCAACCGTCGCACCGATCTCCTCAGGATCCTTTTTCAGCAGCAGGGCCGTTGGAACGATCAGTCCCCAGGCGATAACGCCGGTGACTAAATAGGCCCCGCGCCAACCAAGGGTCGCGATCATCCAGGCACTGACCGGGGCCATGACCGTGAGACCCAGGGAAGCGCCGGCCCCCATGATCCCGATGGCCGTGCCGCGTTTCTTTTCAAACCAGCGTGAAATCGTGGATACCACAATATTGTACATGGCACCGGTACCTAAAGCCAATAGGACGCTGTAGGTGAAATAGAATTGTAAAGGGGTCTGAACGCGTGACGTCAACACCTGACTCAGTCCCGTGATTACGCCCATGGCCAACACCACCCGTTTGGGACCGTATTTGTCCGTGGCCTGGCCAAAGAAAATCGCAACCACCCCGATTAACAGCAGGTAGAGGGAAAAGGCAATCGACGTCGTGGCCCTGTTCCAGTAGAATTCGGTTTGCAGCGCAGTGAAATAGACACCAAAGGATAAGCAGATGCCGCGATTTGTGGCCATGAGCAGGGTGCCGGCGCCAACGATGGTCCAACCGTAAAAGATCGTCCGAAAATGCCGATCGGCAGCTTTAGTACAGGTGTCATCAGGGAGAATGGGATCAGCCATTTTGTCTCCTTCGTCGGGGTAGGATTATCCTTGAGCAGCAAGTAAATATCTTTGCCGACTGCGAGCCAATTAGTACATGAAGACAGTCTGTTTTGTCAATGCATAAGCCTTTAGAGGATGCAATTTTTACGCTTGTGAGCCAAAAGATACTGAATTTCAAGAATGTCAATGGTGTAATTGACCGCGTAAAGGAGCAGTTCCAAAGTGGTAAGCCCGACATACAGCCCTTGGAGAAAAACCTGGCTAAAATTGAAAAGGAACAGGAACGGCTGATGAACTTGTATAGCAGAGGACTGGTTGAGATTGAAGACATAGAACCAAAATTGGTTTCAATTAAAGAACAGAAGAAGGCTATTAAAGAAAATATAAAACATCAAAAAGCATCCCAGGGGGTGTTTGAGGTCTCGGACGACGACATCAGGAATGCGATTGAGAATTTTGCGGAGGAAGTGAGCCACGCAAACCCTAAAATAAGAAAGAGCGCCGTTATAGCACTCTTTCAGGAAATCCGTATCTTCCCCAAGGAAGGTGAATCTTGGCAAAGAATATTAGAAATTAGAAGGGGTTGTCTCCCTCTAACACGGGTGTCGGTGGCGTCCCCAACCGGATTTGAACCGGTGCTGCCGGCGTGAAAGGCGGGCGATAGGGATAATAGGGGTATCAATAATAGCAGAAAATCCGACTATTTCAAGAACATATCAAAAAAACGTGTGCCTTTTTCAGTGCCTTTTTTCTTTTTAAGACTAATTTTTCCAGAAAAAGGCACGGCAACTAGGCACGAACCAAGGATAAAAATAAAGTGTCCTTGGACGGTGGCGCTTTGACAATAGCCAAAAATAGGATTTACTTAATCCTGATTGACTATTATCGTTTATTCATGAATACTTACTCGCTATAGCACAGACCTATTTCCATGTAATTTTACATATCAAAAAAACCAGTAAAAACGATTTTAGACATCAAAGAACCGAGAAAAAACGTAGGGAAAAAATCTTTCTCTGGAACAGTGTACCCACTGGTTTATCCTGGTCTATACGTTATTTGAAAAGTATCTATACTTTTTGGATGATAGATTTCGAAGTCAATACTGGTGGGATGTGGCGGTTAGGTTATGATGTAAGGCAGAAAGCATGCAACCGAAACCTTTAACAATTGCAACTTGATTATGCTATTCCTCGGCCTTTTCCGATAATTTGGAATGAGGGCTTATATCCAGAGTGTTTATTTTGGTTTGCAAATCCGCCATCACCACATATAGTGTTCATCACGACAAAAAATAAGACAAATCTGCAAATTATTATCTATAATCAAACGTTGTAATTCTATCGCAGCGAACCAATATCTAATGTTGGGTGTCTTGAAATAGAAACCCTTCTAGAATTTCAATAAGTTATGGTGACGTTGGAAATGAAAAAGGTTTCTTTTGAACGGTTTGCGAAGTCAGCCCTTAAAGTTCCACATCAAAAAGAACAGTCTTACCTGGTTTCTTACTGGGAGTTCATAGATTATTTTGCACAATTAGAGCCTGTTCAATATTCTAACTTATTGTTATGTTTACATATTTAGAGCACTATTTTGAAAAATAACCCAGTAACCCCCTGTAAGTTAAGGGTTTTACCTTTCCCAGAACGGTAAAATGTAAAAAAGTAACCCACTTTTCATAGGCAAAAATGGTCAAAGTAACCCAAGATTCCAATGGTTGTGGTCCAACCCTAAAAACATTCAAGTCCCGGTATTATTTAATTTTATGGATTTTGCTTTTTGTCCTGTATACTTCCGAAATATTGAACACCAATATTGAACACGAGGCACAGGACATGTCCTGAACACACACGACCCAAGAATCGGAATTCTTGAAATACTTCCGACAGATCGATAAGCATCATATCGATAACGTTCTCTCTGAATATCGCTCTACCGGCCCGGTTGGTTACGCGAATTCACTAGTGCTGGCGCGCATTCTCAAAGTCAAAGAGCGTATTTCCTCTGATAGGGAACTGAGCGAGAAGCTGGCCAAAATCAAAATCTATCGTGATGCAATCGGTATAAGCTACCATGAGATTCTTGCACATAATACATTTAGCACTCTCCGCCAGCGACTGGGGCCGGAAGGCTTTGTTGAGATTCATGGACAGTTAAAAAAGCTCCGCCCCGGGATCGAGCGATATTACGGTTTGACCAAGGAAAATCGATACCATATGGAAACCAATAATACTTACATGGGCCACGACAATGTTCTTATTCATGTCATTGAGCATGATATGGTTGCTACCCTGGATATCATTTATGAACACAAGAAAACTGGCAAATGGAGCGACGTACTCAACGTCTAATATTGAACAGGCTCAAATAGGTAAGCGTTCACAGGTTCAGCGTTCCCCGTTCAGACTCCGGCCCGTAGGGGCCTACGCCCCGGAGTGGGTTAGTTTTCTGTCTTGAGCTTGCTCCAATGCCTGAGAATAAAGGATATCGATCCGAAATCCGGGGTTTCAGTTCGGATTTCATGAACGTTAGGAGTAAAAAATTGTGCGCGTTAAAAAATAAACCAAAAGTCTTGATTTATGCACCATGACTGTATCGTGGTGAAAATGTAGAGATTTTCGTAAAACCGACAACCTTTGAACGCTGAACCTTGAACCCCTGAACGGTTACACAAATAGAAAGACCAACACATCAAAAAGAGGAAAAAAAGTTAAATGCCATAACAAAAAGAGCTTGATAAAGCATGGTAAAAGAAAACGAAGAATATATGGAGGATATGAAGAACTACTTGTTGCCCCTTCCCACGGATCCTTTGTTTATTGTTAGAAGAACGGCTTGGGACTGGTTGCATTGGAACACAGTTTTCATGGACGGCTGGCACTTTCCCTGTCACTCACCGGTATGACAGGCCGGAAAAAAGGATTGAGCGCATTTGCTTGTGTTCCCGGTATTCATCACATCATGGCACCCAATTGTTACAGATGCCCGCTTCAGTATCCTTCCTGTGACCTTTATTGTGCAACCTCTTTGGAGTCGTTTTTTCTAACTCATATTCCTGCTGATGGGGTTGCGGCATTGATCTGCGAGCCGATCATGGGGGTTGCCGGTGCCATCATCCCTCAAAAAGAGTATCTACCTCTCATCAGGGAGATCTGTGACAAGCACGGTATTCTGTTGATTTTTGATGAATTTTTTGCCGGATTTGGGCGCACGGGCAAGATGTTTGCCAGCGAGCATTTCGGTGTAGTACCGGATATCATGACCATGGCAAAAGGTATCGGCGGGGGATTGCCACTAGGCGTAGTCATCACAACTCCAAAGGTAGGTGGAGTCATTGAGGCCGGTGATCATTATACCACCTATGGATGGAACAATGTCGTCAGTCTTGCGACCGGTTTAAGGTGAAATGGCCATAAAGCTGGGCTTGAACCAATCTGCACTCAAAAAGACCATTTCCGCCTTTAATAAATCCACACGCCGCGGTCTGTTTGATTCAGCTGTTCTGGATGATTGTAGGACCGAAGGGTTGGAACCACCTAAAAGCCACTGGGCACGTCCGCTGGATACTCCGCCCTTTTACGGGTATCCCTTGAGACCCAGAATCACCTTTACATATCTTGGGGTAAGTGTTAACGATAAATCTCAGGTGATCATGCAGGATGACAAGCCGGCGCCGAACATTTTTGCAGCAGGCGAAATTATGTCGGGTAATATACTTACAAAAGGGTACATGGCAGGGTTGGGTATGACCATTGGAACCGTTTTCGGCAGGATTGCAGGAAAGGAGGCGGTACGCTATGCCATTGGCTGAATCACTTGCAGAAGCTAAACGGGTGATGATATTCTGTAACGCTTGTCGCTATTGCGAGGGATTTTGTGCGGTTTTTCGTTTTGCTGCACTCATCCGAAATGCGATGGAGCAGTCACGCGAAGAAAATTAACTACCACCCTTAAAAGGTGTGGTATGATAGTGACCCTAAAAGAGTCTTGTTAATCTCTCACAGAGCTCGCAGAGAGCGCTGAGTCTTTGAGCTGAATCGCTGAGGGGTGATTCAGCTCAAACTGACATCCAGCTATCACTGGAGATGTTGACATGATACAATCTATTCTGTTGCTATTCAACTGTCTACGGCCTCGGATGCTATTTGCCACGTAAGTGGCTGAAAATTTTGTCTGATTTTGGATACCTGTCCCGCTATTTTGAGCGGGATCAAATAATCAGACAAATTATTTATCTCTCTGTGATCTTTGCCTATCCCGTAGGTCCGGAAGATCGTACTGGGATGAACTCAAGCAACCATAGAGAGCGGGCGAGAACAAAACTATAATGTAACAGTTTAATTCACTCACTTATCAGAATAGCTTGGACCTTAAGCTTAGCTGAAGGTTTAATGGATTAATTAACTAAGAAAGGAAAGAAAATGAAACGCAATGTTAAGGTAGGCAAAAGGTATGGAAAGGGGCTAGAATTCAATGTCTTTACCGATGATGAACTCAACGATATCCATGCGGCAACATTGGAAGTTCTATGGAAAACCGGTGTGTTTGTTGAGGACGAAGAAGCTCTGGAGATCTTTGACGGTGGCGGAGCCCATATTGATCCTAAAACCAAAATTGTCAAAATACCTCCCAATCTTGTAGAAGACGCCGTTCAATCGGCTCCAGAAATTGTTCTTTTGGCCGGGCGTAACCCAAAAGATGACATGCTCCTTGAAAGGAATCGGGTCGGATTTGATTGTTTCGGCGAAGCGATTCAAATCACGGACCCTCGCACGCGCGAGTTGCGGGAGCCCACCAAAGCGGATCTTGCCGATGCTACTCGGCTGGTTGACGCTCTGGAACATATTGATATCTGCCATAGATCCCTGGGATGTCACGATGTACCACCGGAAGTGGCTGCGGTCCACAATGCCGAAGCTATGTTATTGAATACGACCAAGCATATGTTCCTGGCAGCGGGAAGCGGTCTTATGTTGCGAAAAATTATGGAAATGATAGCTGCGGTTGTCGGGGGTAAAGAAAATATAAAAGAGCGTCCCATTTTGACATGCGGCACCTGTCCGGTTACTCCACTCAGATTGCCAAGAGACTGCTGTGAAATCATCATCGAATCATCCAGGTCGGGCTTGGCGACCAAATGTCTTTCGCAAGCCATGGCCGGAGGATCTTCTCCGATTACCCTTGCGGGTACTTTGGTACTCCATAATTCGGAAATTCTCTCAACCTGTGTGCTCAGTCAGCTAACCCGTAAGGGAACACCTTTCATCTATGGGAGCTCGACTTGTAGCATGGATTTGCGATTCGGCGCAGCGGTGGTAGGAAATCCTGAAACGGCGTTGCTCAACGCAGCGATACCACAAATTGCCCGCCGTTATCTTCTGCCATGCCAGGTCGCCGGTGGGTAGAGTGATAACAAAGTGTCCGATGCCCAGATGGGCCATGAAAAGACTCTCACCGCCCTCCTTCCAGCGCTGGCAGGTGCCAACGTGATATACGGACTGGGCAGCACGGAAACGGGAGTCACCATGGACTACGGGCAAATGGTGATGGACAATGAATTTGCCGGATTGATCAAATATACGCTACAAGGAATTCCCGTCAATGACGAAACTCTGGCAGTGGATGTCATAAGAGATGTAGGACATTTCAAAGACTACCTCAGCCATGATCACACGCTGAAACATATGCGAACCGCGCAGACCCATCCCGAATTAATCGATCGAAGAATCCGCAGTGAATGGCAGAAGATTGGGGGAACCACCATTTACGAGCGGTCGTGGGAAAAGGCGTTGAAAATCTTAGAGACTCACAAACCTGAACCGCTTTCTGAAGAGGTTCAAAAAACTATCCGCAAAATCGTGGAAGAGACCGAGGAGGAGTTTGGTATTAAAGGAGAGAAATAAAATTGTTAACCAAAAAGCTGGCCACCTTTGTGGCAAAAACAAATTTTGATAGTCTTCCCATAGAAGCAACCGAGAAGGCCAAGTCTCATATTTTAGACTGTCTTGGCGTCATGTTGGCCGGTTCAACACAGCATGTGGGAAAGCTCATTACACAATTTGTAAGAACAATGGGAGGGAATCCTCAAGCCGGTGTAATAGCGGGAGGATTCAAGACTTCTGCACCCAATGCAGCCCTTGCCAACGGGACCATGGGCCATGCTTTAGATTTTGACGATGATAGCGATACAATCATCTCCCATCCTACGGTGACCATTCTTCCGGCCATTTTAGCCCTCGGAGAAGATAAGGCCTCTGGCAAAGATGTCTTGGCCTCATATGTTATTGGCGAGGAAGTTGCTGCCAGGATTGCCTCTGTACCCGGATTTATGCCGGGACACTACGAAAAGGGCTGGCATGCGACGTCAACCATGGGAATCATCGGTGCTGTGGCTGCCAGTGCGAAGATTCTAGATCTGGATATTGAACAGACCCGGACAGCCTTTGGAATCGCGGCTTCTGAGGCAAGTGGCCTGAGATCAAATTTCGGAACACCGGTGAAACCCTTTCATGCCGGGAGCGCTGCGGCAAAAGGTGTAATTGCGGCTTTATTGGCGAAAGCGGGATTTACGGCCAATCCAAATATCTTCGAGAGTCCCTTTGGATTTCTTAGTTTATTTGGGGAAAACGAGGAGGTTGATGCCAACAAGGTAACGGTGAATTTGGGCCGTACCTTTGACATCATCTCTCCGGGTATCAACATTAAAAAATATCCCTGTTGCTATTATACCCACGCGCCCATGGATGCATTGCTATATTTACTCAACGAACACAATCTGTCACCTCAAGATATTCAACACATTCGATGTGGACTTTCGGAGATAGCCAGCCAGGTTTTGGAACATCCATACCCTACCAACGGAATGGAAGCTAAATTCAGTTTGCCCTATTGTTTGGCTCTGGCCTTATTAAACAATGAGGCAAAGATCGAAGACTTTCAGGACGAGAAGGTATGCGATGCGACCATCAATCAGTATATGAAGAAGATTGCAGCCTATGTTTTTCCAGAGTTAAGCAAAGAAGGCAAAACTCTCGGCGCTGTCATCCATATTGAAACAACAAGCGGAGAGAAATATGACCACCAAATTGAAAAACCAACCGACAGCGGAAGTTCATCATTATCATGGGAGACACTTGTATCAAAATTTAAATACTGTTCCTCACTGGTTCTGCATTCAAACGATGTAGAATTTTTAGAAACGAGTGTAAAAAAACTTGAGACTCTCCCAAAGATAAAAGGGCTGGTTGAAGTGTTGTCAAAAGAGCCAAAAAAGTAAACAATTTAAATAGACGAAAAGTCTTAAAGGAGATAGTCAAATGAGAGAACGCATACAAGTTGAGTTATCAAATTTTTTAAAAAAAGAAGTATTAACCCCTGCCCTAGTAAGGGAATACAATACTGGCTTCAATGAAATGATATTGCTTAATAAAGCTTACGCAATAATGCTCATGAAAGAAAACATTATTGATAGAAAAGCAATAAAAATAATTATAGCGGGGCTGGAAAAGGTCAGGCAAGAACTCAAGCCACAACATCTGGATGCAAAATATGAGGAGATCTATTATAACATCGAGCAAGCCTTATTCAAAAATATAGGCGTTGAAGTTGGAGGAAAGTTGCATACAGGAAGGAGCCGAAATGATATTTATGCTACCATGACACGTATGCAGGTTAGGAGATCTCTTTGGGAAGTCATAGAAAGAGTCATAGCTCTTCAGGAAACATTGATTAAAATTGCATCCGAAAACCTTGAGACAGTTATCACGGGATATACCCACATGAAGCCTGCCCAACCAATCACCCTTGCACATTTCTTTGTAGCCGTAACAAATGCACTAAGTCGTGACTTTGAAAGACTTAAAAACGCATATAGAACTACGAATATGAGTCCATATGGAGCTGCTGCTCTTGCGGGTACAGGTTTTCCCATAAATCGCCAGCTATTGATGGAACTTCTTGGATTTGAAAAAATTTTGATTAACACCCTCGATGCTGTCGGCGCTAGAGATTACGTTCTTGAGGTTGAAGCCGCTTTTACGATTATGATGGCCAACGTCAGCAGAGTTGCCCATGATCTTTACATTTGGGCCACAGACGAATTCGGAATATTAGAGTTGGGCGGAGAAATAGCATTTTCCAGCAGCATTATGCCACAAAAAAAGAACCCAGAATCTCTTGAATTTGCTGAAGCAAAAGCTGCACATAGTGCAGGTGCATTCATATCCACATTTGCAGCCCATAAAAATAGTTCCTTTTCCTTTTGTATGGATTTGGTTGAATCATTGGTTATGTACTGGGAATCTCACTCACAGGTATTACAAAGTTTAGGTTTGCTATTGGAAACGATTAAGTACTCTAAGATAAATAAAGAAAGGGCACTGGAGTGCGCTAAAAAGAATTTTTCGACTGTTACTGCCCTAGCTGATTATCTTGTTGTAAAATTTGACATCCCCTTTTCAAAAGCTCATGATATTGTAGGAAATATGGTAGCAAAAGTTATAAGTGAAGGATCATCTACAGAAGGAATAAAAAGTTTTCTTTTACAACAGACCTCAAAAAATATTTTAGGAAAAGAATTGAAAGTTAGTGATGAAGAGATACAAAGGGTACTAGATCCGTCTGAAAATATTGAATCGAAAAAAGTACCTGGAAGCCCAAGAAAAGATTCAGTAAAAGCGATGTTAAATGAGGCAAATCGATATATTCGAAATGAGAAAATATGGTTAAAAGACGAGGTAAAAAGAGTGGAATTGGCTTATGCAGTAATTAAAGATGAAGAAATGAAAATATCATCCTAAAGAATAATAACAAAACTATTTATCTTTTACCTTGCCTGATGGCAAAAAAAGATTAAAAAAAATTATTCAAAATACAATAATGGAATAGAGCGCTTTTATTGGCTTCAGCAAATTTTTACTGAATTTAGATTTATAAAAGGAAGGCATTATGAAACTAACGGAGATATTGGCGGAGTTTCTTTACTATACAGAACTGAAGAATATCTCAAATACGATTATTGATATCGCTTATGAACACATTTTAGATTGTATAGGAGTCACTATTGCAGGCTCTGATGATCCAAGTGGAAAAATAATCACTAATTTTGTCAAAGAAATGGGCGGTGAACCTAAAGTCAGTGTAATACGTGGTGGTTTTAAGACGTCTGCTTTACAAGCAGCTCTTGCAAATGGGACTATGGCTCATGCGTTAGATTATGATGACGATTATAGTGATTTTACTGTAGCGCATCCGAGTGCAGTGGTACTACCGGCTGCCCTTGCTATTGGCGAAGAAAATGCAGTTTCAGGACTAGATATTTTAGAGGCTTACATACTAGGAATAGAAACTGAGTTAACAATAGGCTCTATTAGTAATATGGTAGATATAAATAGAGGGTGGCATGGAACTTCTACATTAGGAACATTAGGCGCTGCTGCTGCTTGTTCAAAAATATTGAAGCTTGATATTGAGCAAATTAAAATAGCAATGGGTATTGCAGCTTCTTGCAGCAGTGGACTCAGACAAAACTTTGGTACTATGACAAAACCTTTTCATGCTGGCAGTGCAGCTGCAAATGGAGTAATGGCAGCCATGCTGGCAGAAAGAGGATTTACTGCAAGCAAGGAAATATTCGAAGGTTCTTTTGGCTTTTTGAATTTATTTTCAAATAAAGAAAACTGGGGATTGAGAGAAGGAATTATTAATGAGCTTGGTAATCCTTTCAAGATCCAATTTCCAGGCATTTATATTAAACAATACCCCTGTTGTGCTGGAACACACTCTGCTATTGATGGAATTCTAAATCTTGTAGATAAATATAAAATAAATCCTGACGACATTAAGGATATAACGTGCTTGGTCCATCCTTTAAATGTTTCGATGCTGAGCTATGCAAATCCGAAGACATCTTTCGAAGGAAAATTTAGCATGCAATTCTGCCTTGCTATTGCATTATTAGATAAGGAGGTGGGACTAGAACAATTTACTGATGAGAAAGTGCTTCATTCTAAAACCCAGGATCTTATCAAAAAAATTCACATGGATGTTAACCCAGTGCTAAAAGGAAAAGATTACAAACCCGGTGCTATTCTAAAAATTAGTCTTAATAATGGACATGAACACAGTAATGAAGTGGATACCCCTGAGGGATCCCCAAAGAACCGTTTAACTATAGAGAAATTAAATGCTAAATATGAAAAATGCTGCAAATTGCTTTTATCGGATAAAGAAATTAATAAAACAAAAAAAATAATAATGAATTTATCTAACATTCAGAATATTGAAAAACTTTTAGATTCAATTCGATAGGACAAAGTTGTTTTTCAATTAATTAAAAAAGTTACAATAGGTATTAGAGGCAGTTTGATTGCTGTGTTTAGTGAAAGCTGAACATTATTCTAAAGCAGGAAAAAACTATGTAAGAGGGAATTTTTATGGCACTAAGAGATACTACCAATGAAACTCGTGAGGCTCTTTTAGAAAATATAAAAATACTTTTGCAAACAGGCGCTGCAATGTATATGTATATTACCGAAAAAACAGTTTCAAAGTTTGGATTCGATGGAGAACGCGCTATTCGTAAGCATTTGCGAGCGTATGGAAAATGGCGTGGCAGTGAAATGAGAATGGTCCATCAAGCTTTAGGTCTACCTATAAATATGGATACGCTAATGAAAAATTGGGACAGCGCTAGCACATTATATGGAGAAATAGAGCTTGATGGTATATTTACGCCAAATAAAGTAGTTCATGACGTTACTGCCTGCCCCGCTTCTGAGATTTGGAAATCCAACCAATTTTGGCGTTGGGGCCATGTCTATTGTGATGAATTCCATCAAGCATGCGTTTCTTCTTACCACCCAGATGGAAATGTCGTTATTCCTGAAAATCTCATGAAGGGAGATCCTGCATGTAAATTTTCTTGGATTATGCCTCCGCAGTCTGAGAAAATCGATTTTGGTCCAATTACCGAGCTTGGGAAAAAGCTCTCAGAAAACTATATAGTAAAATCTCCTCATGAAGCTGCGGTTAAAGCCTTGAAAAGAACAACACGAATTTTTGCCGGCAGGTATTTGACTTTGGCTCAAGAAATAACAAGAGCATTCGACGGTCAGGGTGAGGAAGTCTTATGCAATGGGCTCCGCATTTGGGCGCATAAGAGGGGGCAAATGCTTCGACAACAACATCAATCATTATCTCTACAAATTAGTCCTACTACGCTGTTTAATTATTTTGACATTCCTTATCAGTTCTTGTGGGAAGCTAAGGAGATCACAAATGATCAAGCCTATAATTTAGAAATAAAACACTGCCCTTTAGCAGAAGTCTGGCAAGATCTAAATGACATTGAACTTGGACATATATATTGCAAGGAAACATACCCCGCAATAATAGAAAGCTATGGCTTAAAGTCTAAGTTTTCTTTACTGCAATGCATCTGCAGGGGAGATGATAAATGTAGGTTTGAGATAAAATAAAGTATAATACATTTTTTAAAAGAGCAAAGTCAATGTAAGGAGCTTATCTGAAATTTTTAAAAGATGAAAATAAAACCTGATAATTGAAAGAAAGAAAGTAAAAATGAAAATTCTATGTCTTTATGGAAGTAATAGACATAAAGGTAACAGCACTGCTCTTGCTAAACGCTTTTGTAACGCCGCTGAAAAATTAGGTGCTAAGGTTGAATCTTATTTCCTTAACGACATTAATTTCAGTGGTTGCACTGGGTGTGAAACTTGCAAGACCAAACTGGATAAATGTGTACTAAAAGATGATTTATCAGCAATTTTGGAGTTAATCCATGATATAGATGTTTTGGTATTGGCTTCACCGGTCTACTATGGCGATGTTTCAAGTCAACTTAAGGCATTTATCGATCGTACCTTTTCGTATCTTGTCCCTGACTATGTTACAAATCCTATTCACAGCCGACTCCCGCGAGGAAAAAAGCTGATATTTATTTTAGCCCAGGCCAATGCAGATGAAACTAGATATGCTGACATTTTTCCGAGATATGAGCATTTTTTCAACTGGTATTATGGATTTGAAGATAACCATCTGATCCGTGCTTGCGGAGTGCGTGATATAGGCGACGTTGAAGCACATGAGGAGTTAATGAAATATGCAGAGGATATAGCCCAAAGTATTTTTATTTAGAATATTAGAGAAAAAAAGCAATAATTGAAAAAGTTATTGGTAAATTTTAAAAAACTCTATCTCATTCATTTTTAGCCGAAATAAAACTGAGGGCTTAATAATTTTTTGGTAAAAATTTTTCTATTTTTGCATGATATAAGATGTCGGTTATATTATAATGCAGGTCATCCCTGTTTAGTATCTTTTGTCTCAAATAGAGACAAATGGCTTTAAGGCATACAAATATACAAATAAAGATGCTTTAGCCCGTTGGATTGAAATAGCAGCAAAGCTTACCGGAAGGTAATCCCTAACAATGGCATCAACCTGGATGCCAATAATCGCCGCTCGTTCCTCACTCTGCTCATTTGGCACCGGTTACGCCCGCCGTTCATCAATGCTCAACTTTTGCCTTCTATACGTACCAAGGCCATTTGATGGTTCAGTATTACATATAGTCAGAGGAAATCTTCAATCCCTAAAATATTTTAAATCATTTGTAATAAGGTGTTTGATACGTATAGAATCTGGCTATACGTCACGCTTTGCAACCAATGAAATTGGTTCGTATA